>Ga0315285_10003442_pt1 | contig 16471 bp, 17 predicted proteins | sample YL17G09_36_MG_FD_203698 | JGI IMG/M metagenome (GOLD analysis project Ga0315285, IMG submission 203698) | Sediment microbial communities from Yellowstone Lake, YNP, Wyoming, USA - YL17G09_36 | ecosystem: Environmental > Aquatic > Freshwater > Lake > Sediment | place: USA: Wyoming | collected... | reverse complement strand
TGAGCGGCAACTGCATTGTTGACTACGCAGACCTTGACATTATGGCGAACGAATGGCTTGACAAAGGTGTTGCTGTTGTAGCTGACCTGGATGGCGATGATGATGTTGATGCCAAGGACTTTGCCATATTGGCTGATGCATGGCTTGAGGAGGTTTTGTGGCCGTAATCCGCCACACGTCTGGCGGATAAATCGGCAGTACGTCGGCTAGAAACCGGCGGTGAAACCGCCGCAAGGAAAACCCCCAAATAAATTTGGGGGCTAAGTATTTAGTGTTGAGTTTAGCACCATTTCGGGGCCTATGCTGGTTGATCTGGCATAGGCCCTGTTTGTCTGACAGAAATACGCCACTTGAGGGATAAAAAAGGTAAGCACTTAGCCGGTGATAGCTTTCCAGCTTTGGTTGAGCTCCTCCATCAAGGTGATTACTTCACGAATTATTTGAGGGTCACGCTGTGTGTTGGCCTCGGCCAGACGCCTATTCATAAAACAGTATAGCTTACGGAGGTTTGCGGCTATTTCACCGCCCGCGTCTACATCCAAGACAGCATTTAGTTCATTAATTATATCCTGGGCTCGGCTTATGTATCGGCCCTTTGCCTCGTAGTTCTGGGCTTCCAGCTCTTTTATAGCCAGCTTCATGAACTTGATTGCACCGTCGTAGAGCAGCACAATCAGCCGACCTTTGCTTTGGGTGGTGACGGCAGCACTCTGATATGTTTCGACCAGCTTCATATATGTCATTTCCCAACGAGCGAATCTGAGCTATGGGGAGATGACCGAAGGCTTACACTGGGTCATCTCCCCTATTCCGCGTTTTTTCCAAACCCCGCGTGAAACGCGGGGCTAAATCCGCCGTGCGTCTGCCCCGCGGGACAAGACCCCGCAATAAATTGCGGGGCTAAATACTCTTCCCATTGCGGTTTTACCGCAGGTTGGCGCTGCTTATCTAAGCAGCGTCAATGCCATCGTAGGAATCGAGTTGGCCTGGGCCAGCATGGCGATACCTGCCTGCGCTAAGACCTGATTTCTCGTCAAAGTAGCCATTTCTGTGGCCACATCCACGTCAGATATGCGGGACTCGGCTGCCATCAGGTTCTCCGCCTGGATATCGAGCACTTCCTGAGTGCTTTCCAGACGGTTCATCATGTAACCGAACTTGGCACGAGCAGTATCCTTTAAGCTGATGGCGCTGTCCAGAGTTGTCAAAGCTGCCTTGGCGCTGGCTGCAGTCGTGATAGCTACTGTATCGATGCCAATAGCGCTGGTGGTCATATTGCTGCCCACGACATCGATGGAGTCGCTCGCATCGGCGAAATGGATTGCCACGGTGGCAGAATTGTCGAGCATTGTGATGCCGTTGAAATCGGCAGAGCCTACGATACGGTCTATCTCCTCAGCCATTTGCGAGAACTCATTGTCCATGATAACTCGCTGGGCGGAAGAATAAGAGCCTGTAGCTGCCTGCTCAGCCAACTGTTTCATACGTACCAGGGCATTGTCGATGGTTTGCAGCGCACCTTCCATAGTCTGCAGCAGACTAATGCCATCCAAAGCATTGCGGGCACCCTGCTGCAGCACAGCGATGTCGCCACGCATCATCTCGCGGACAGCCATGCCTGCTGCGTCATCTTTAGCGCTATTTATGCGCAAGCCTGACGAAAGCCTTTCGACCGATGTGGCCAAAGCATCATAGTTTTTGCCCACCTGCCTGGCAGCGTTTGCCGCCATAATGTTGTTCCTGATTGATAACATATTTTTTGCTCCTTAATTAATACCAAACTTTTCGTGGTCTTCCACTGGAGGTCATTATCGGGCAAAAGAGAATTCACTTAAGGTTTTTCTCTGTGGAAAATAGCTGCCAACTGGTTAGCGATGGTCTTGGGTGTTAGCAAGTGCCTGCGACAAATAGACTTGGACGCAATGGCGCATCGCCATATAATGTGGCCGGCGGAGCGGGAAACAGAGACCCCGCTCGGCGGGAACTTAAAGCCTTATACCTCCAAGAAGGAGACGCATCTTGTTACGGGCCGATGACAGGAATAACCAAGACAAGCCGCCAGGGCTGAGCACCTGCGGGGACATCGGCAAAACTCTTTCCGGCGATTCTTATTCCGAATTGACTGTTGATAGAGCTTTGGACCTTGCATTCTCCCACTACAATATCGGACGTTTGTCGGAGGCTGAACGGCTATGCCGACTCGTTCTTGATAAGGTCCCCCGACAAGTAGATGCAATGCAGTTGCTTGGCGTGATTCTCAGTCAAACAGGCCGATGCACCGAAGCGGTGCAGCTTCTCCGCAAGGCCATTAGCCAGGCGCCCGGGCACGCCCAGCTTTATAACAACCTGGGCGTGGCCCTGCACCGGCTGGGAAAGCCGGACGAGGCTGTTTCGCAGTTCAATAGAGCACTTCAAATTCGGCCTGATTTTGCAAAAGCTTACAATAACCTTGGCGCCGCTTTGATTGAGCTGGGTCGTGTGGATGAGGCGGTAATCGCCTGCGCAGAGGCAATCCGCCTGCAGGGCGATCTGAAACAGGCACACAACAATCTCGGACTGGCGCTAAAGAAAAAGGCAGCGATAAGTTCTTGCGGGGCGGGGTCCCTGCAAGACGCCGCGGCATCGTTCGAGAAAGCAATAGCCCTTGACCCTGAATATGCCGAGGCCTTGAGCAATCTCGGCATGGTGCTGATTGCGCAGGGCAAACTAAAAGAAGCGGCAGATAATCTGCAAAAGGCGGTCAGCTTGGCGCCAAGTTCAGCCGAATTCCGCAATAACCTTGGAGTCCTCCTCAACCGGGAGGGACGATTTGACGAGGCTGTCGCCGCCAGCGAGAAGGCTATAGATCTCCGCCCGGACTACGTCGAGGCCCACAACAACCTGGGCACTGCGCTGATGGAACTCGGACGATTTGCTGAGGCAAATGCGGCCTTCAAAAAAGCGATCGGCATTGATCCTGAGTGCGCACAAGCCCATCACAACCGATCACTTGTACTGCTGCTGACCGGTCAATTCGAGCAGGGATGGGAGCAGTACGAATGGCGCTGGAAACATAGCGGCTTTTCCACGCCTATTAGGCCATTCCCTCAGCAATGGTGGGATGATGCCGCGGAAGGTGTGGGAAAGCTGCTGGTATGGGGCGAACAGGGTATCGGCGACGAAGTACAATTTTCTGGACTTATCCGGCACATAATATCGCGAGGTATTGATGTGGTTGTTGAATGTGACCGGCGCTTGGTGCCGCTTCTTGCCAGAAGCTTTGCCGGAACCACCGTTGTCCCGCGGAGAGACCCTCCAGCCCCTTTGCTGGAAGACCCATCAATCACCCACCAGATCCCTATGGCTTCCATCCCCCGCGTGCTGGGATTGTTCCCCTCGTCAGGGCGAAGGCCCTTGCCGGAGCGCGGCAGCTCTATGCCTTTTCAGAATCCCTTTATGATCCCCGACATAAAACAGCGCGACCAGTTCCGCGGCGAATACCTTCGCAAAATTAGAAATTCAAGATTTGAAATTCCAAACCTGTCCCGAGCGAAGGCTGCCCCGAGAGAAACCGAGGGGTCGAGGGATTCCCTTGACCCTGTGCTGGTCGGGATAAGCTGGAGAAGCGGAAATCCCCAGGAGGGGCCTAAGAGGTCCATACCGCTGGAATTCTGGGGTCCCATATTGAGGTTGCCGGCTGCTTGCTTTGTGAGCCTGCAATACGGCCGGTGCTCCAGCGAGTTGCGTGCGGCCTATGACCGGTTTGGAGTAGAGATATTGGAGGATAAAAGGATTGATTCTCTTACAGACCTGGACGGTTTTGCCGCCCAGGTGGCCGCGATGGACCTGGTAATCTCAGTGGACAATTCAACGGTACACTTCGCCGGGGCTTTGGGCGTCCAGGTCTGGACCATGCTGCCCACCGTTCCTGATTGGAGGTGGGGTCACCAAGGCGAACGGACTCGCTGGTATCCCAGCATGCGCCTGTTTAGACAAGCGGAAAGGGGAAAATGGGAGCCGGTTATTTCAAAGGTCGCCGAGGAACTCGCCCGCCGGACGGCTGGGCGGACAAGCCTTGTCTGAAAGCGTAGAGACCCCACGGTTTAGGGTATCGGGAGATCAGGAAACCAGGATGCAGAGGACAGAAGACAGAGAAGAGAGGACAGAAGACAGAAGTTTACCCGCCTCCGGCGCGACAGAAGACAGAGGACAGAAGACAGAAGACATAATTCCGTCTCCTGTCTTTAGTCGGACCAACCTGATATCCTGCCAGAGCCTGATACGCAGCACCTGATAACCTGATGGCCTGATACGCAAATCGTTCATTGTTCACCGTTGATAGTTCATCAATGAACAATGAACAATGAACTATGAACTTGGGAGGCCTATCCCCTATATAAGCACGTTAATTGACCCATTGCCAAAAAGTTCGAAGCATGTCCCGAGCGAAGCCGAGGGATTCCCGCCGACGGTGCTCGTCAGCCATTCGTGAATGGATCCGTTGTCTTGGCTGCTCTCTTGGGTTGAACGATGCTGGGCCATTTCGCCATTATCCTGTCCACCGGATAAATCGCGACCAGGGTCAGCCTGCCGCTCAGCTTCGTCTGATAGCTGCACTTCCACATGTCTTACCTGAACTCCAGAATCCTGCAGGCTTCGCATTATCTGAGGCAGCGCCAGCTCAATCTCACACCTGGTTTCGGGTTTGCTGACTTCCAATAAGATGGTTATCTTGTCCTGCTGCTGCTGGAACCTCACAAGGACTCTGCCCAATTCCGGCGGATTGAGATAGATAGTCAATTGCCTGTCGCCTTGGCGCAGAGCGCCTTCAATTGAGCCGGTTATTTGCTGCCGGATGCCAATAGTAACGTCGCTTGGCGAAGCATTTATCGCGCCCTTTACCGCCTGGCTGGAGCCGGGTAAAAACTCGAAACTCGAAATTCGAAATCCGAGATTCCCGGAGAGGTCCGCCGCCGTTTTCTTGGCATTTGATTGAGATTTTTCCGCGGCATACTTACCGCTCGCTTGCACTGCGATGGTCGGACACACCAGGGATTTGCCCGTTCCCTGATTGCCCGTGCTCTTCTGCTCCGCTGTTTTCACGACAGCTAATCGCGATTTTTCCGGACCTGGTGCCAGGTTCTGATTGGCGTGCAACGTTTTGCCGGCGGCAAGGCTCAGGAATTTGTTCATCAAGGGTCTTTTTCCATTTGCGGCGGCAGCGGTCGTCTTCGGTCCTGTTTCGTCCGTCGCCTGATGATTGACGAGTGAACGGGCACGAGGGATGAGCATTGGCTGACCGGGACCCCGCGACGCGGGGCGAGTGAGTGCTTGCTGCTCCTTGAGATCCGTGCTTTTACCGCTGCGAACTTCAGCAAGAATCGGCTTGCCCCTGATTAGTTCAGCCCGCAGGAGGCGGGTTGACTGAGCAGCCGCAGCGGGATTTTTTGCTCTGGCCAATTGCGAGGGGTCGTTATTGATTGTTGTAGCGATGCCGGCGTCAGGAGCCGCCGCGGCTTTCATCGATCCTTGAGCCCTCACAGGCGCTGACAGATTCAAGGCCGAAATTTCCGCCGCTGGCGGAAACTGTATTGTTGCCTCTATCGTGCCATCATTTTGCCGCACTGTCTTTGGAGGCCTGATTTCAGCTATATTATCGGGCGGGGCATGGAGCGAGGTCTCTTCGTGGAGCGTGCGGCTGAAGTCGGGCGGTGATGAATTATTAAGCCTACCTTGGCTGTTACCGCAGTTATTATCGGTCGTCGCCCTCTCGTAAGTACCGGTCTGGCGTGAGCTGTCAACTGGCAGCGTATCAGTTTGGCTGGTTCTAAGCGTCGGCGTCAGCTCTGATTGAATAGAGCCGGGGCCCGCCCGCCAGGGGTATGACGGGCCAGCCGGACCTGCAAACAATATCCCGATACTTGAGAAGCTGATATCCATAGGCAGTCCTTCTAAGTTGCCGGATTTGTAGTACGCAAGCCACGTGCCACCAACGCGAACAAGAAAAACACGAGACGATAAGCGCTTGTAAATGCAGGGTTTATAACTACTAAGGATGCGGTGATTCTTGCTGTGTGCCTCACCGCCGGCGGCAGATGTGGAGAAATACTCCTGGTGCGGGAAGATTTTTCCGGTTCTGCCGGCATATAGTTTGAAAGGCCTCGCGTAAAAGATGCGTACCCATTCGGCTTACGCTCAGGGCAGGTGTAAAGAAACACGCGCGGTGTAAAGAATCCTGACACTGCTGTGCCTGTCCAGGAAAGCGATTACTTGTTCTTGAAGGCCTTTTTCAATTGAGGCAGGTGGTCGACAAGCTGAAAATGGCTCACTCTTGGCACTTGGCACGATTATTGCTGAATCAATGCTGAGCAGAGATGGTGATTAGTGGATGAGCGGATTAGTGAATTGGAGAATTAGTTGGCAATTCACTAATCAGCTAATCGACCATTAACTTGAAATATGCCAGGTGAGGCTTGCCCGGCGCAGGCGGGGCTTGGGAGCAGATTCAGGTGGCCAAGACAAGCGGCATATTGGACCTAATCGAGGCCGGCATAAAGGCTGAGAGTCTTCGCCAAAAGGCCATCGCCGGCAATATTGCCAATCTTGAGACGCCCGGCTACCGCAGGATTGACATCAAATTCGAGCAGTCACTGGCGAAGGCTTTGAACTCGCCTGGAAAGCTGGACATTGGCGAGCTTGAGCCGCAGCTTTATCGGCCAAATCAGACCCCTGTAAAGGGAAACGGCAATGACGTCAATCTGGAGACTGAGGTGGGCGAAATGGTTAAGAACACCCTCCGTCATAAGACCTATATTAGGGTGCTCAACAAGAAGTACAGACAACTTGAGCTGGCGATCGACACAAAGTAGGACCGCACTGCCGGGACCTGGTGAGCTGAACGACCAAGAAATGAAGAAGGAGTCGCGCAATGGACGGTAACAACATCTTCGGGCCTATCGACATAGCGGTTTCAGGTATGCGGGCACAGGGCAAAAATATGGAGGTGATCTCATCAAACGTTGCCCACGCCCGCACAACCGATGCCGGCAGGGGTGAGCCGTATCGCAGGCTTGAGCCTATACTCGAGGCAGAATCTGACGGGATAAGCGGCGTGATAGTGGATGAAATAGTCAAGGACATGAGCGATTTTCAGACGATTTTCGATCCCGGAAACCCACAGGCCGACGAGCATGGATATGTATTGATGCCTAATGTGAATCTGCCTGTTGAGATGATGAATTTGACAGTCGCTACTCGTACCTATCAAGCAAACGCAGCAGTTCTTAAACGTTATCAACAAATGGTAGAAACGACGCTCGAATTACTCCGGTAAACCAGTGAAAACAGCCACAGAGGCTTGTCCTGAGCGAAGCCGAAGGGACACAGAGTCCACAGAGATAAAAAAATAGAATACTTGCCCTGAGCTCTCTCCGTCAGGGGCGGCAGGTCCGCACCCGCCGGACCTGAGCGGCGTGCTCTCTTTGGCAGAAAAAGGGGTCGAAGCAATGATTGATTTTAACGCCGGCGTGGGATCGGTATTGTCCAACCTTAACAAACTACCGCCCCAAATGGGCAGTGCCGCCGAAAAGCATGTCCCGGGCGGAGCCGAGGGGGCAGACTTTAATGAAGCTATCAAGGCTGTGGGAAAGTACATATCCAAGGTTGATGACCTCCAACAGTCGTCAGATATTTCCGTACAGGATCTGCTATCGGGAAGAAGCCAGGATATCACCGCGGTGGTCTCGGCGGTGGCCAAAGCTGATATGAGCTTCAAGCTTCTTGTGGGCGTCAGGAACAAGCTGATCGAAGCCTACAAGCAGACAATGAATATGCCCTTATGAGTAAATTGGAAATTCGATCCATTATCCGCCACAGATTTCACAGATTACACGGATTGGTATTCGGTTTTTTTAACCGTGTCCATCTGCGTTCATCTGTGGCTTTGTTTCCATTATCCGCCTTACCCCTGCTTTGGGACCCCGCGAAGCGGGAACCCTCGCAGGGGCAAGCTTGCCCCCGCGCAGGCGAGGGTCTGGCGGACGAGACTGCCGCCCTGCGGCCAGAGATTCAATGAGCTTTTTTCAAAAGATAACCGTCGTCTGGCAGAAGATCAGCCTTATTCAGCGGGCACTGCTGATAGCAGTTTTTCTAGCCTCGGGAATTATCGCTGCGCTTCTTATTCAGTGGGCCCGCAGACCTGATATGACAATGCTGTATCAAGGGCTGTCACCAGCGGAGGCAGCCAAGATCGCCGAGAAAATCAGTGAGAAAGACGTTACTTACGAGCTGCGAGATGGAGGGACCACTATCTACGTTCCCAAAGAGCAGGTCTATCAGTTGCGTCTGGATATGGCCAAAGAAGGACTGCCTGCAGGCGAACAGGGCGGCTACAAAATATTTGATGACGAAAAAATCGGCGTGAGCCCCTTCGTCCAAAACGTCAACCTCAAAAGAGCCTTGCAGGAAGAGCTGGCCAAGAGCATTCAAATGATAGAAGGCGTCCTCCACGCGCGGGTCCACGTAGTCAGTGCTGAGCGGACGCTGTTTGCCTCCGATGCCGGAAGGACCACTGCTTCGGTAGTGCTGCGTTTGAAGCCCGGCTACCAAATAAGCCCGCTGAACATAGCGGCAATTACCCATCTGGTTGCCGGCAGTGTAGAAGGGCTGAAATCTGAGAATGTTACCGTGATTGATAGTCAGGGACGGCTTCTATCCAGTGAGTCGAACGGGGCTTTCGCTAATGGCGCAGGTACTGTTCAGGAGTATAAAGAAAGAGTTGAGCAAAACCTGTCCAAAAAGGTCGAAGATATGCTCACTGCTGTGTTGGGGCCTGGCCGGGCCACAGTAGGAGTCAGTGCTATTATCGATATGAACAGTGTCAGTACGGTCGTTGAAACCTACGACCCAACTGCAAAAGTGCCCACAAAAGAAGAGATCAAAACCACCACTGAAACCGGGCAGGCCGGTGCCTCAGGCCCGGGTGGAACCGCCACGCCGGGCAGTACGAAAAAAGATGAAACTATTGTCACCGAGTATGAGGTGGGCAAGACCGTAAAGCAAGAGGCTATTCTGCCCGGCGAAATTAAGTCACTGTCGGTGTCTGCTTTTGTTGACTTATCTGTCCCTGATGCCAATACAGCAGGCCCTGGGGGACCCGCCGCCGGCGGGGCAATGATAATGCAGCTGTCCGACGTGGAACTGATTATCAAAAACGCCCTGGGTCTTAAGGAAACCGATTTGATTAAAGTGGTGCAAGCTAGATTTCATCGCCCTGCCGAATTACTAACTGAGCAGGAGCCGTCGAACTGGCCTCGGTATATTGCGATAGCCCGCCACGCTTCTTTAGGGATTATGGCTGTCTGCGCGCTGCTTGTTTTTCGAATATTCAACGGGGCCAGAAAGAAAGCGGCTTTGGCGGCCGAGGCCGGCCAACTGCCGGCAGGCGAAGCATCTGCCGGTTTTCTGCCGGCCGGCCAGTCAAATTCAGAGCCGTTAATGTTGCGTAGACAAATAGCCGGCGCCTTGCACAATAATCCCGAACAAGTCCGGCGATTGTTTACCAGCTGGGTCGAAGAAAAGGAGTGAGCAGTATATGGTGTTATCAGGCAAGCAAAAAGCTGCGCTTCTATTGATGAGTCTTGATATTGCCACAGCTACGGAGCTTCTCAAAGGCCTCGACCCCAAACTGGTCCAGGAATTGGCGGCGGAATTAACATACCTTGATGCCTCCGGCTATCAGACAATCAAGCAGAGCACCGAGATAGCCCGGCAGTTCTATAGCTCATTGAGGACTGAGCCGGCATTTCATCTTAAAAGATTTGTAAAGGAAATGTTGAATAATACCGTAGGGCAGGAAAAGGCGCAGCAGATCCAGGCAGAGATACAGGAGTTAGTGCAGAAGCGAGACCCGTTCATAGCCATTCGTTCGGTTGATCCGCAGGCATTGGCATCGGTTCTGGAGAAGGAACGTCCCCAGGCGGCGGCGGTGGTACTGTCGGAGATGCCGGCAAAGAAAAGCTCAGAGATTATTGGCCTTTTGGGCGAAGGTATGCGGGTTAGCGCCATCACCAGAATGACCGGTGTTGATGCCATCACGCCCGAAGCAAAAGCGCGGATTGCCGAAACCATTCACAGGCGTCTTGAAGCTGTTACTACTGCCGGCGGGGGCGGCACATCACAGGCTCAGCCAGAGCAGTCTTTAAGGAAAGTAGCTGTGATTTTGCGAAACCTGGACAAGCAAGTCCGGGACGGCGTGCTCGGCGCAATGCAGGAAAAGGACGCCCAGGTCGGCGAGAAGGTAAATAGCATGATGATACTCTGGGAAGACATACCACAAGTAGCCGACAGGTCGCTGCAGGAAGCCCTGCGAGGAATTGACGAACGGCAGTTGGCCTTGGCATTGCGCAAGGCTGACGATGCCATTAACCAAAAAATAAGGTCCAATATCTCCGAGCGAGCTGCCGCTCTGGTGGACGAAGAAACGTCTCTTATGTCGGCGCCGAAGAAGGAAGACATCACGCAAGCCAGAGAAAAGATCGTCAATGCCCTGCGCCAAATGAATAGTAAAGGTGAGCTTACGTTTGTCGAAGAATAGAGCGATGCCTGGCACGTTTACAATAAATCTTGATAAGCCGGTGACGTCGGTGAAAATACTGACTGCGGAGGATGCCGAGCACGCAGAGAAAGAATCCAAATTGGACTCGGCGGCCCCGGCGGACTCTGCGATGAAAGTTGTCCAGGATTTGGAAAAGCAAAAGGCCGAGACCGTACAGCTTTGCCGAGCACTCGGCGGTATCGTCGATAAAGTCAGCAAGTTCTACGATGAGCTGCTGGCCGGGCACAAAGAGGAAATTGCCAAGCTTTCAGTGGAGATTGCCCGAAAGGTTCTGATGCAAAAAGTGCAAAAGGGAGATTACCAGATCGAAACCATCGTCAAGGAGGCTTTGACAAACGCTCCTGTGCGTCAGGATGTGGCAGTGCATTTGAATCCCGGTGACCTGGCTCAATTGCAGAAGCTACAAGGCTGCCGTTCAGGTGGTTCGCGTAAGGATGACGCAAGCAGTATTTTGGCGGACATTAAATTTATTGCCGATTCCGGCATTGGACCAGCGGAGTGCCTGGTTGATACGCCAAAGGGCGTAATCAAGTCGCTCATAGATGAGCACCTTGCCCGAATTAGTGAAGCGCTCCAGAAGGCGGAATAGTCTATGACTGCGAATCAGGCTGGTAGCTGTCTGATTGATTTTAAGAGATTTCACTCGGCGCTGCAGAAGGTAACTCTGCTGGACTGCCAGGGTTACGTGGTGCGGGTGTCTGGTTTGACGGTTGAATCGACCGGACCAATACTAGGTCTGGGCGAACTATGCGGAATTCATATCCGAGACGGTCGGCGCGTGCCGGCGGAGGTGGTTGGATTTCGAGCAGAGCGGCTTATTCTGCTGCCGCTGGGGCATATAGAAGGCATCTCGCCCGGCGATGTAGTCACCGCCCGAACCACTCCTCGCTGTATTACGCTGTCTGAAAACGTCCTTGGCAGAGTCATAAACGGATTAGCAGAGCCTATAGATAATAAAGGCCCATTGGTGGGAGCAGACAACTGCGCGCTCGATGTAAGTAGTCCGCCGCCTTTGAGCCGAGAAAAAATTACGGACCGATTGGCCTTAGGGATCAGGTCCATAGATGCGGTATTGACCTGTGGCAAGGGTCAGCGAATAGGTATCTTCGCAGGCAGTGGTGTGGGCAAAAGTGTTCTGCTCGGGGCTATTGCAAACTCCAGTGAGGCGGCGGTCAACGTTGTAGCCTTGATTGGCGAGCGAGGCCGTGAGGTCCGCGAATTTATCGAGGAAAACCTTGGCGCACAAGGCCTCGCCCGCAGTGTCGTTGTAGTTGCCGCATCAGACTCGCCACCCATACAGCGAGTCAAGGCGGCGTTCGTAGCCGTCACCATCGCCGAATACTTTAGAGACAAGGCCAAGAATGTCTTGTTTATGATGGATTCACTTACTCGCTTCGCCCAGGCCCAGCGTGAGATAGGCCTTGCCGCCGGTGAGCCGCCGGCCAGCAAAGGTTATTGTCCGAGTGTTTTTTCGCTGATGCCCAGACTCGTCGAACGTCTTGGACGCACCGAAAATGGCAGCATCACGGGCATCATAACGGTCCTTGTGGAGAACGATGATCTGACTGACCCTGTGGCCGACAGCGCCAGAAGCTTGCTGGATGGGCACATAGTGCTCGCGAGAAAATTAGCTGACAGGGGACATTACCCGGCCGTCGACATCCTGCAAAGCGTCAGCCGATTGATGCCTGCGGTAGTCAGCAAAGAGCACAGGTCTGCTGCCGTCAAGCTTAAAGAAATCTATGCCACTTATGCCGATGCCGAGGACTTAATAAACATCGGCGCCTTTTCGCCCGGCAGCAACCGGCGTATCGATGGGGCGATCAGTTTGATTGACAGGATAAATAATTTTCTTATTCAGCCCATTAGTCAAAGAACAAGTTTCCAAGAAACCGTCAAGCAGCTTACTGCGATCACTGAATCGTGGGATAAGCTCATAGGTGGTAATCGCTGAAAAGACAGAGACTAAATGAAAAGATTCGTGTGGCGATTGCAGCGCGTCCTCGACATTAAAGCAAAGGAGGAACAGAAGAAAACGACGGAATTGTTCCAGCTAACAGCAAAATTGAGCGAGACACGCGGGAGACTGCTGGCACAGCAGAGAATTCGCAACGACATAATCTTACGTATAGCGCAAAAGAAACCTCAGAGGCGGTTAGCCGAACAGGAGCTCTTCTTGAAGCATTCTGCAACAAGCGACAAGCAAATCAAAATGCTCAAGAACGAGGTAAGCGAAATGGAATCACAACAGAGCGAAAAGATTGCGGAGCTCCTGCGGGTCAGGCGGTTCAAGAAAGCTCTTCAGAAGCTGCGAGCTGAGGCAAAGATGCGATTCGTAAGCGAGCAGGAAAGACTTGAGCAAAAAGAATTAGATGAGGGCGCTATCATTTCATTCGCGGCCGACAGAGCCGGGAGCGTCAGCGACCGGCAAACGACCGGATGACGGAGGACAGAAAACGTACGACAGAGCCGGAAGCGTCAGCGACCGGCACAAAGGGACAAAGTAGCAAAGGCACGAAGGGACAAAGTAGGGAGAAAACCGGTGAGTAAGAAACTAATCATAGTAACGGCAGCCGCAGGCTTGGTAAGCTTTGCCGGTGCATTTGCGTTTTCATGGCTGACTAAAAAGGCTCCAGCAGGTCCCTCGAGTGAGCCCAATCAGCCTTCGTTGGCAAAGCAGGAATTCGAGCTGAATCTGCCAAAGCCGATAGGCGACGCTATCGGTGCACCAGCAACCGATGACGGCACGACCAAGCAAGCTATGACCGAAAGGCAGCTCAAGTATCTTGTCTATGAGGTTCAGGAAAAAATGCGACAGTACAATGCTAAACTGGCGAGCCTCGATACTCGGGAGCGCAGAATGCAGATGGCTCAAGACGGGCTGAAAAAAGACATCGAAAGCCTCAACAATTTGCGAATAGAGCTTGCCACAATCGTTGCCGGCGTCAAAGAGGAGCGGGATAAGCTGCTCAAGAGTAGGATCGAGATTGCTCAGGCTGAAAAGGTCAATATGGTAAAAATCGCTGCTACTTATGACAAGATGGATTGCGCCAGTGCCGGCAAAATACTCAGTAGTATGTGCAACGCCCAAACGCAAGGCGGTGCTGCCACAGGTAGTGCCGGCCCGGCTGCGGCTCGCTATGCCGAGACGAGCAATATGGATGACGCAGTGAAGATCTTACACTATATGACCGAAAGGACCAAGGCCAAGGTATTAGCTGAGTTGGTTACGTCAGAGCCCAAATTGGCTGCGCTTCTTTGCGAGAAGCTAAAGCAGGTAGTTGAAAAGTAGGCTGCTGTATGGATGTAGCTACTATAGTAGGAATTATTCTGGGCTTCACCGTCATAGCCTGGGCCATAATGGCCGGTGGTAGCTGGAGAATATTCGTCGATTATCCCTCAATGGCAATCACCATAGGCGGGATGCTGTGTGCCACCCTTATACATTTCTCACTGCCTCAGTTCCTGGGGATATTCTCCGTAATCAAGAAAACCATAGTCACCAGAATACCGTCCAAGTCCGAGCTGATGCAGAAGATGGTCAATTTCGCAGCCATTAACAGGCGTGACGGTGCGCTGGCGCTGGAAGAGGAGATCGGCAGACTGGACGATTTGTTCTTTGCCCGGGGTTTGCGGATGGTTGTGGATGGACAGGATGGTGAGGCAATTCGTGAGATTCTATCCCTTGAGATCCAGTACCTTCAGGCTCGGCACGCAGATGGTAAAAAAATCCTGGAGTTTATGGGATCTTCGGCGCCCGCTTTTGGAATGATAGGAACGCTGATCGGCCTGGTTCAGATGCTGAGAAATATGACTTCGCCCGAGATGATCGGCGCCGGAATGGCGGTAGCACTAATTACCACATTCTACGGCGCGATGGCCGCCAATTTGATCTTCATTCCGTTGGCAGGCAAATTGATGCTTTATTCCAAAGCAGAGACAATCACCAAAGAAATGATTGTAGAAGGCGTTTGTGCCGTCGCCCAAGGGGAAGCCCCTACCGCCGTCCGTGAAAAGATGCACGCATTTGTTTCACAGCGCCACAGAGAAGAAGTGAAGGCCAATATATGAAAGAGCAAATCTGGATATTCGGACATCAGGCAATTAGATGCCCTGATGCCCCGCTGCCCCGCGGCCGGCGCAGCGAGCTGCGAAGGACGAGCTGATAACCTGGTATCCGGGCAGCATGCATAGTTGCGTATTAGCAAGGAAGCCAGCGCAGTAAAATGGGATTTACAAAAAAGCCACAGCCGCCGGAAGAAGAGCCGGGGACGCCGGAATGGATGCTGACTTTCAGCGACTGCATGACGCTGCTATTGACTTTTTTTGTGCTGCTTATAACTTTCTCAGCCCCAGGTAGCGGGCCTATTTCGCAGACAAGCAGTGCTTTCCGCAAGATTATGCCGGGGTTCGGCCGCTCCGATGAAAGGTATCGCAATGCACTACTAAATGTTCTCGGCGTAGAACCTGCCGCATACGTTGCGGGCGGCAGCGCAACGCCGACATCAGAGACAACAGGCTGGGGCAATTTGACACAGGACTTCAGCGTGAGAGATTTCAGCAACCGTAGAGTATTTTTGATACCATCCAAAAAGATTTTCTGGGGCAAAGGGACATTTGTTTCGCTGCAAGGCCGCGACATCCTGCAAACTATGGCGGATCTATTAAAGAGGCTCCCAAACCGTGTAATTATAAGTGAAGGCGGAGATGGCGGCCCAAAAGACGGCGATAGGCTGGGTCTGCAACGGGCGTGGGTAGTGCTGCAGTATCTCGCAGCAAGGCAGCCGCTTGGCAGAGACCGATTCGGCCTTTCGGTCACGGGAATGGTGCACAGGGAAAATGCGCAGGCGGGTGTCCAAGCCGAAAATGGCGCAGATGGCCCGCCGCCCCGACTCGCGTCGGGAGACGCGGGGGCTGGCCAACGCATGGTGGAGATTGTGTTGCTGGAGCGGAGCTTGTACAATTGAAACGGGAAAGTCACATAACCGAAGAGGGCAGCGCCAAAGCTCCCGCCTATATTGTTACTTTCTCCACACTGGTGACACTACTATTAGCTTTTTTTGTTGTGCTGGTGAGCTTGGGCACGGTGCAAGACAGCACCTTGTTGGATACAGGCTCGGATATAGAATTAGTGAAAAAAGGGTTTGGAATAAGAGAGAGATTTGATTTCGGATACACCAAGATACTTCACCCCACAGGTGATGCTAATGAGCTGTCAGATGGCGCGTGCATAGATGCGGACGGAGAAAGAACACGTCTCATTATAAAAAGATTGGCCCAGCACGTAACGAGTATGCCCTCGCAAATAGTTGGAGAAAAGGCTGATTTCATAGTTACATCCATCCGATTCGCCCCGGGCGAGGCAGGCTTGAACGAGGAGGCAAGAAAATTCCTGGCCGGCTTTTGCATGGACTTACAGCAGAGTCCGGATTCTAAGGCTTCGAGCGTCTGCGTGCTTGGCTTGGCTGGCCAAGAGGCATCTGCAGAGGGTTCCGCCGCAGCGTGGCCCCAAGAGCAGTGGATATTGTCAGCCCAGCGCGCCCACGCCGCAGCAGAGGTCATAAGGGCTGCTTTGCCGGGTACATCCAAATGGTCGGTTTATTCATGGGGGGCAGGGCCGGCAAGCCAATGGATAAAGCAAGATAGATTAACCTCCGGAAATTCACACATATTAATCGCCGTATTAGCGTCGAGTGATTAATCCGCCTTACCCCTGCTTTCGCAGGGGCAAGCTTGCCCCCGCGCAGGCGGGGGCCTGGCGGATTAATTTGTACGTCTGTAAAGTTTTTCGACAGCCTGTTTGTGTAAAAACTCACAATTCGCAATTGGCAATTCGATATTTCCCGTGCGGATGCCGATCCTGATATTCCGGCACGC
>Ga0315285_10003441_pt1 | contig 16474 bp, 16 predicted proteins | sample YL17G09_36_MG_FD_203698 | JGI IMG/M metagenome (GOLD analysis project Ga0315285, IMG submission 203698) | Sediment microbial communities from Yellowstone Lake, YNP, Wyoming, USA - YL17G09_36 | ecosystem: Environmental > Aquatic > Freshwater > Lake > Sediment | place: USA: Wyoming | collected... | reverse complement strand
CAGTAAAACGCGGTGCAGCATGATCGGCTGCTTCTCTTTGCCATCGGCATCAATATAGCTCAAATTAAACCTTTTGGAAAGCGCAAAATCGCATTGGATTGTGGCGCACTGCCACTTTCTTTTTAAGGCATCCTTTAGCTTTATGTCAATTTTGGGGCCGTAAAAAGCGCCTTCACCTTCATTAATATTGTATTTTAAGCCTTTTTCTTTCAAGGCCTCCTCCAGCGCTTCAGTTGCCTGCTGCCAATCCTCGACGCTGCCAATATATTTTTCCGGCCGAGTGCTTAATTCAATGCTAACGTCTTCAAATCCGAAATCCCTCATTGTATCAAAGACAAAATCAATCACGCCTTTTATCTCAGCGCACAGCTGCCCTGGCGTGCAGAATATATGCGCATCATCCTGAGTAAAGCCGCGCACGCGCAGCAGCCCATGCAGGACTCCAGCTTTTTCATGGCGGTAAACCGTGCCCAGCTCAAAGAGCCGGGTAGGTAGATCGCGGTAGCTTCTGGTTTTGGATTTATAAATCAAGATGTGGCCCGGACAATTCATGGGCTTAATTACGTGCTCCTTGTCTTCTATTTTAAAGGTGTACATATTCTCTTTGTAATAATCGTAATGGCCGCTTGTGTGCCAGAGCTCTGCCTGCATAATATGCGGGGTGATTACGAGCTGGTAGCCGCGGCGAAGATGCTCTTTTTTCTCGTAATCCTCGATAATGGTGCGCAAGAGTGCTCCCTTGGGATGATAAAACACTAATCCCGCGCCTGCCTCTTCATGATAGATGTCAAAGAACCCCAAAGCCGGCCCCAGTTTTCTGTGGTCGCGCAGCTTTGCCTCTTCTAAATTTTTTAAATATTCGTCCAGCTCTTTTTGCGTCTGGAAACAGGTGCCGTAAATTCTCTGCAGCATGGGATTGGTCTCTATTCCGTGCCAATAGGCGCCTGCCACAGACAATAATTTAAACGCCTTAATCTCTCCGGTTGAGCCCACATGCGGGCCGCGGCATAAATCTATAAAATCTTTCCCCGTCTTGTAAATCGTGACCCGCTCATCAGGAAGCGCTTCAATCAATTCTACCTTATAACTCTCTTTTAATTCTTTAAATAATGCTATCGCCTCTTTTTTGGGAAGCTCCTCCCTAATAAACGGTTCGTTCTTCTTGATGATCTGGCGCATCCTCTCTTCGATCCTGGCTAAATCCTCGTCGGTAAAAGGCTCTTTCTTGTCAAAATCATAGTAAAAGCCGTCTTCAATTGAGGGGCCGATGCCAAGCCTTGCCTCCGGCCAGATCTCTTTTACTGCCTGCGCCATAATATGTGAACAAGAGTGTCTTAAGGTATCTAAATCCATTTTATCTGAACTTAAAGCTCTTAATCACGCTTTCAAGGTCTTTAAAATTATATTCGAAGGTCCCGGGGTAATCTACGCAAAGAATCGAAATCAATAAATCCCCTTTCATAAACTTATAGTCAGCCATTCTTAATGTACCCTTCGGCCCAGAAACATCAAATACCACTTTGGAGGCAACCAGGCCCTTTACATCCACTTCTTGCGGCGGCTCAACCAATTGGATTTTGGCTTCGATGCCGGGTTGATCGTATTGGCTTAACATAAATTTTGTAAAATCCAGGGCGCTCTTTATTTTACCTCGATGAACCGGCTTAATCAAATCTACAGATACGTCTATTGACGGTAAATTTTCCCCCTCTGTTTTTGTAAATTGCGCTCCGGCGTGGATCAATTCTCTCTGGCCTTTGGTAAGCTCCTGTTTATACCAGCCATCCGGCCCCGTAATCTCAAAGCCAAACTCTGTATTTATATAAGTTTCTTGCTCGGCAAATAAATTTGTGCTAAAAAATACAGCGAGTATGAGTGCCGTAATCAAGATTTTGTCTTTTTGCAATAATTTCATTTTTTCTTCCCGCTTATCATTCTTTGGCAAATACATTTTCTGTCAGTAACCCTATCTGCTGGAACTTCTGGAAGAATATCGGATAATATTTTATCGCGGATTTTAATTTTCCCTTTACCCTGCCATTCTCATCCAGGCCTTCAAAATTAAACTTGAACAGGTCATTGAGCATGAACTCTTCCCTTTCAATTCCTCTTATCTCTGTCATATAAGTGACCTTGCGGGTGCCGTCGCGCATGCGCTCCATGTGCACAATAACCTGCAAGGTGGAGGCAATAATTCTTCTCACGTCAGCCAGCGGGAGCTTTATCCCCGACATCAAAATCATGGTTTCCATTCTCGCCAGGACGTCTTTGGGGGTGTTGCCGTGCACAATACCGATGGTGCCGGAGTGGCCTGTGGCCATAGCCTGAAACATGTCTACTGCTTCCTCGCCCCTTACCTCGCCGACTACCAAACGGTCAGGCGCCATACGCAGGGCATTGCGGATTAAATCGCGGATGTACACCCCGCCCTTGCCATCTTGATCAGGAGTTCTGGTTTCCAAAGAGATGACATTCTCTTTATCTATCCTTAATTCCGCTGCGTCTTCAATGGTAATCACGCGCTCTTTGGGATCAAAATAGCGCGAAAGAACCTGTAGGAGTGTGGTTTTACCAGTTGAGGTACCGCCGGAGAAAATCATATTGATCTTGCCCCGCACGCAGGCAATCAAAAGGTCTGCCGCATTCTGGGTTAAGGTACTGTTCTTGATCACATCTTCAAGGCAGGTGATCTCCTTAGAGAATTTCCTAAATGTGATTGAGGTGCCAAAACGCGAAAGGGGCGGGATAATGGCATTGACGCGCGTGCCGTCCTCCAAGCACACATCAGCATAAGGCACATCCAGGGCTACGCGTTTGCCCATCTCCCCGAAGAGTTTCTGCGCCAGCACCAGGACTTCCTCCTCGCTGCTAAGCGCAACATCCGAAAGTATCTTTTTCCCGGACTTCTCGATAAAAATCTTCTTCGGCCCGTTGACCATGATTTCCGAGACCTCCGGGTCCTCCATCAGCTTCTCAATCGGCCCTAAATTTACTTTTCTTTCAGCCATATTGCTCTCCTCTTTGATTAAGGATTAATTCTACCCTCTTTTTCTTCCTCGATAGCCTCATTCATTAGTTCTTTTAACTTGAGCGAAAACATCTCATTGGTTCTCTGCATTGACTCCTGCAGCATCTGAGGCATTACCTGTATTGACTTTTCCCCTGTTGGGGAACTATAAAAAACGATGAAATCTTTTATTTCGTCAGACGTAAAATATTTATCATACAATGGTATGGTTATTTGTTCTAAGGCCTGATCAGCAATCCCTCTTTCCTTGATTAGCTCCTGAAACCGTTTACTGACCCGGTCGGTTGTCTCTTTCATTTTCTCTTTCTCCTCTTGGGTTGCCGGAGCGGAAGCTATCATTGAGTAAAGGCTCGTATTTACTTGCGAAATCATCGCATCAACGCTGGCCTGCATTACATTTTTTTGTCCTGAAAGTTGCAAAAGTTCTGTTATAAGCTCTTTCTTTTCACTGGAAATTTCCTGGGCATTGGCTGTTTTAATAACAAACAGCGATAAAATCAGAATCAATGCTATCGCATTCGCAAATACATTTTTTCTCATCCGACAATCCCCTCCTCTTCCTAAAAACTGGTGGGCCCAAGAGGGTTCGAACCTCTGACCTTTGCGATGTCAACGCAACGCTCTAACCAACTGAGCTATGAGCCCTAACTTTTTGTTCGCCGTGCTCATAGCGAACACCTCTAACCAACGACGAGGGATGCGTTTTGTGCATCCCGAGGAGTCCCTGCGCTTTTTGCAGGGGTTGAGCTAAGCGCCCTAATATTTATTTAGACCCTCCGAGCCGTAAAATGACTTAGGGCCATTTTTGCCTTCAATCTAATAGCGGGCAAAAATGGGCAAGGAGGGAGTTGAACCCTCACGACCTTACGGCCAAAGGATTTTAAGTCCTTCGTGTATGCCATTCCACCACTTGCCCGGATTCAACAATCGTAAGATACTTTTCTCGCTGTTTTCCTTGTCGGAAAACAACGCTCGAAAAGTATGAATTAAATTTTCCTTATCGGAAAATTTAATTCAGGCGACGAGCGGATTCGAACCGCTGAATAGCTCTTTTGCAGAGAGCTGCCTTGCCACTTGGCTACGTCGCCAATTTTCAAAGATATTTTTTGACAGCCCGAACTATCGTCTCAACATCAGCCAAGCAGCCCACGCCAACTTTCCCGCAGGCAAGGCGGCCGACCTTTGGCTCAATAAATTTATAGCCCAGGGCTTCTAGTTTCTTGATATTGGCCTGCGTGATCTTGTTCTTGTACATATTCTCATTCATTGCCGGAGCAATCAACACCGGCGCCTTAGTCGCCGCTATTATGCAGGTCAATAAATCATCGCAGATGCCGGAGGCGATCTTTGCGATGATGTTTGCAGTTGCCGGCGCAACCAACACCAAATCTGCCTTATCTGCTAAGCACACATGCTCTATCTCCCAGACCCCAGGCTCTTCAAACAATCCGCAATAAACTTTATTGCCGGATAAGCTTGAGAAAACAATCGGCTTAATCAGCTCCTGCGATTCCTTTGTCTGGACCACAGTGATAGAAAAAGCCTGCTCTTTGAGTCGTCGCACAATATCGCAGGCCTTGTAAATCGCAATGCTCGCCGTTACCCCTAAAATAATATTCTTTTTGCTCACCACCTATCCTACTCTTTTGGCTTTATCTTCTTGGCCTTCACTTTTCCCTCGGCAATCTCATGTAACGCAACAGTGGAGGGTTTCATTGAAGGATTCGTCACCACAAGTTTTGGCTGGCCTTCGGCAATCTCCAAAGCCCTTTTTGAGGCCAAAATCACCAGTTTGTAAATTGAACCTTCGCTCTTATCCAATAGATTCTCCAGTGCAACATAAGCCATATTTTGCCCCTCTCTTAGCTAGATATTTCTCGCAACACGATGTCTTTCAAGCCCTTTACTGCTTGCGCTAAATTTTTATTCACCAGGCAATAAGTGTAATTCCGGCAGGCCCTGAGCTCAATTCTCGCAAGCCTCAGCCGCTCTCGTATCTCTTTCTTCTTTGTCCTGCTGCAGCGGCCCTCTATCCTCTGGCGCAGCTCCTCTACTGAAGGTGGGAGAATAAAGATGGTTACTGTATTCTTAGGATAAAACCTTTTTATGGCCCTTGAGCCTTTTAAGTCCAGGCAGAGGGCAATGTGCCTGCCCCTTTTTAACTCTTGCTCCACAAAATCCCTGGGCGTTGCGTAATAATAACCCAAATACTTAGTCCATTCAAGAATTTTTTTTGCTTTCAGCAGCTCTTTAAATCCCGGCTGGGAAATAAAAAAATAGTGCCTTGCCTGCCTTTCTCCTGACCTTTGCGCACGGGTAGTCAGAGATATGGATTTTGCCAGCTTCCCCTTTAATTCTTTTGTCTTTAGCAGCTTTTCAAGGAGCGTGGTCTTTCCTGAGCCCGAGGGCCCTGAGATTACAAAAATTTTCCCTTTTTTCCTCTTCACCCTTCTCACTCGATATTCTGCACTTGCTCTCTTATCTTCTCAATCTGGCTCTTGACCTGGACCACGCGGGCGGAAATCCCCACGTCAAAGGTCTTGGCAGCCAGTGTGTTTGCCTCGCGCTGCATCTCCTGGGCGATAAAATCCAGCTCCTTGCCTATCGGAGCGCTCTTGGCCAGCTTATTCTTAAAATTGCGGATGTGGAAGGAAAGCCGCTCTATCTCTTCGGAGATATCTGTGTCCTTTAAGAATGCGGCGCGCTCCTCATCTGTGTAAATTGCGGCCAGCTTCTCCTTGAGCGCTTTTCTAAAGCGCTCCCTTATAAAGGAGAGGTTCGTCTTTAATGCCTCGGCCCTGTTCCTTAAATGGCCCTTGGTGGCAGAGCCCTCCTTCTGCCGCATTTTTACCAGATCATCAAGGGCAGCTTTGACCAACACCTTTAAATGCGGCCAGATGCGGCCTCCAGAGATCCTGTTTTCTCCCAGCGATAAAATCCCGGGCAGGTGTATCAGCGTATCAAGACTGGGCTCCTCTCTTAGCTGAAACTCCCTTTTTATTCCCCGCAGCGACGAGATGTAATTTTTTAGCAGCGGCCGGTTGATAAAGACATTGGAGGATTTTGTGCCGGTGATGCTGATTACGCAGATAACCCGGCCCCTCTTGATTTTTCTTTCTATCTCCTTTTTTATCCTGTCTTCCAGAGACAAAAATCCTTCGGGCAGATGAAATACGCTCTCTAAAAATTTGTGGTTTGTGCTGCGTAGCTCAACGCTCACCTTGCCGAAGGGTGCTATCTCCCGCTCCCTGCTGCCAAAACCTGTCATGCTCTGCATAATCCCCTGCTCCCCTTTCTTAAGACCAGATTTTTTTCTTGTGTTCTTTTTCCACAACTTCCTTCGTCGGATACAAATCTACAATGATCTCTCCAGGCTCAAACCAAAGCTTTATCTCCCGCTCTGCCTCTTTCTCGTCGCTGGAGACATGGATCACGTTTTCATAAACACCTGAGGTGGTGATCCTGCCGTAAGAGCCGCGGATTGAGGTGGACTCTGCTTCTTCCGGATTGGTGGCGCCGGCAAGCTCCCGGCATTTTTCTATCGCATCCTTGCCCCAATATACGAGCGCCATAACTTTCTTGCGGTCATGCAGCTCTCCGCGGATATACTTTATCAGGTCAGGAAAAAATGGTTTCTCCTTTAAGTGTGCGTAATGCTTATGGGCCAGCTCCTCTGAGACGCGCACCATCTTGGCTGCCACAATCTCAAGCTTTGTCTCGGATAGCCGTGTCAGGATATTTCCGGTCAATGATTTCTTGAGCCCGTCGGGCTTGATCAGAATAAGCGCTGCCTCGCTCATTTCCCCACCCCTCCTCTGATGATATTGGCGATTCGCTCTAAGTCCTCAGGGGAGTAAAATTCAATAAAGATGTGCCCGCGTTTTTTTCTTTTGCTGATGCGCACCTTGGTAGCCAGGATATGCTGCAGCTCCTCTTCAAGCACTGCCACATACGGCTCGCGGGGCGCTAAGCCCATCCTTCTCTTAATCCTTGGCCTTTTACTTTTGATTAAACTCTCCAGCTCCCTTACTGATAAATCCCTGGAAATTACCTCCTGCGCGAGTCTACGCTGCAGATTTTCATCCTCAGCTTCAAGGAGCGCTCTTCCGTGCGCAAAGGATAGGCGGCCTTTTTTAATCTCCGCTTGAACCTCAGCCGGCAATTTTAATAAGCGCAAGATATTAGTCACTGTTACCCTGGCCTTTCCCAAAACCTCGCTGATCTTCTCCTGCGTCACTTGAAATTTATCAATCAGGTACAAAAAGGCATGCGCTTCTTCAATTGGGTTAAGCCCCTCTCTCTGAATATTCTCAATTAAGGCCAATTCCAAGGAGTCGCGGTCATCCACATCCTTGACAATAATTGGTAACTCTTTGAGCCCCAAGACCTTAGCAGCGCGCAAACGCCTTTCTCCGGCAATCAATTCATAAAAATCTCCCTTGCGTCTGACTAACAGCGGCTGGATTACCCCTTTTTCTTTTATGGACTGGGCCAGCTCTTCAATTCCCTGCTGATCAAAGTCCTCGCGCGGCTGAAAGGGGTTTGCTTTAATCAAGTCAGATTGGACATTTATTATCTCGTTTCTCGCCTCTATTTCCTTTTCCGGGATCAAGGCGTTTATGCCTTTTCCTAGGGCTTTTCTTTCCATTCAACCTCTCCTTCTGGCATCGGCTCATTTGACTTACGCATCCCTAAAATCTCCATACTCAATTCCTCATATTTGCGGCCACCAATTGAATCATTATCATATAACGCAATTGGCTTGCCAAAACTGGGTGCTTCTGTTAAACGAATGCTGCGTGGTATGACTGTGCCAAATACCTTTTCTTTAAAATAATTCCTGGCTTCCTGAATAACTTCCTTGGTAAGGTTGGTGCGATAATCCGCCATGGTCAGCAGCACTCCTTCAATGTACAGGCTCGGGTTCAGGTTATCTTTCACAAGTCTAATAGTATTATTGAGTTGCGTCAATCCTTCTAAGGCATAATATTCACATTGCACAGGGATAAGCACAGAATCTGCTGCGCACAAGGCATTAATGGTGAGCAGGCCTAATGAAGGCGGTGAATCAATGAGCATAAAATCAAAACTCTCCCTTTCCTTATGCAATGCCCGCTTTAATCTGTACTCTCTGCCCAAGACGCCGACCAGCTCCACCTCAGCTCCGGTTAAATCTAAATTAGAAGGCGCCAGCCAGAGATTATTTACTGCTGTAGTTTGCAGGATCTCCTTTAATTCCAATTCTTCTAAAAGAATGTGGTAGGTGCTTTTTTGAACGCTATGCTTGTTAATGCCTGTGCCGCTGGTGGCATTTGCCTGTGGGTCCAGATCAATAAGCAGGGTTTTCTTACCAGCCAAGGCAAGGTAAGTGGCCAGATTAATTGCAGAAGTGGTTTTGCCTGTGCCGCCTTTTTGATTGCAGACTGTGATTATCTTACCCATTGTTAATTATGCACTTACGCTATGTTCCACGCGGAACAATGTCTTTTATCTTATCTTTATTATCTAAAAAATTTACGAATTGTCAAGCCTTTTCTTTGCCTTTAATTATACTCACGCGCACTTTTGCCGGCCTTGCTCCAGGCATGCCAAAAAGCCCTTTTTCCTCCTCGGAGAGTACCTCTATTTTTACTTTCTCGCGGGGAAGTTTTAATTCTTTGAGTGCTTTTTTAACCGCCTCTTCTACGCTCTTGCCTTCAACTTCAATACTGCTTTTATTTTTCTGGGTCATTTTGCTCGACTCATCCGGACTTGATAAATCAACATCAGCGTGCTGTTGATAAACCAATATAAGACTAAGCCTGAGGGCATGTGATAGAAAATCAAGCCAAACAAAAGCGGCATCATTACCAACATCATCTTCTGCTGTTCAGCTTGCTGAGAGGCCGCAGCAGGCATGGAAATCTTCTGCTGGACAAACATGCCTATGGCCATGACTATAGGCAGAATATTTATTTCATTACCTAAAATGGGCAGGGTTTTGGGCAGGATAAACAGGCGGTCTGGTTCGGATAAATCCTTGATCCATAAGAAGCGCGCTCCTTTTAAAGCCACTGAGCGCATCAGGGCCTGGTAAAGCGCTAAGAATATGGGCATCTGCAGGAGCAAGGGCAGGCAACCGCCAAGTGGGTTAACCTTATGTTGCCGATAGAGTTCCATTATTTCTTTATTTAGTTTCTGGGGATTGTCTTTATAGGTCTTGCGCAACTCCTCAATATGCGGTTGCAAAGCCTGCATCTCCTTCATAGAGCGCATCTGCTTTAAGGAGAGCGGGAAAAGGATAAAATAAACTAGGAAGCTCAAAATCACAATTGCCAAACCCCAATTATGCACCAGCCGGTATAAAAATTCCAGAAGCTGCAAAAGAATCTGAGAGATGAAATCAAAGACGCCGAAATTTATGATCATTGACCAATCCGGCTTAATGGCATTGAGAATCTTTACGTCTTGGGGCCCCAAATACAGGTGAAATTTATGTCCAATCTGATCACCAGGAGCAAGTACAATCTCTCTGGCGCTCAGGCCAATTTCCGATTCTTCAGGATTCAGTTTTTTGACAAAGCCTGAATATTGATCTTGCCCTGGCTCAAGAATCGCGCAAAAATATCTATCGCGCAAGCCCACAAATTTGGCTTCCGGAAATTCCTGGCTTTTTCTGGCGCTTAAATGCTGGGATTTTTCTTTAGTAGCAATTGTTACATCTTGGTAGCGCGCCTGAATATTTTTGTGAGAAAAATCCAAAGCGCCCAAAATCAGGGAGGGGTTAATCTTGATAGGGTTGCTTGATAAATTCTGGAAGCTAATTTCTAACCATATGTCATAATTAGACTTAGAGAAAATAAAGCGTTTTATAATCCTTTTATTTTGGTCTTGATGCACAAAGGTTACTGCGTCAGCAGAGGCGCTTTCCTTCCTAAAAGAAGCGGAGGGGTCCTGGAGCATGAATCCGTATTTAAGGGGCAGGACATAATCCTGGTGCATTCTGAATTTTACTTCTTTGACCGCTGCCAAGGACTCATTAAAGGTGAGTTCAAATTTATCCTGCGAGTAATTAAATAGGGAGCCAGGCGAGGGCTCTTCTTTTGTAATCGCTGGCGCAGAAATCGGTTCAGAGGGCGGAGTAATTGTGGCTACTTCCTTTGTTGTAACCTCTTTGTTTATAACTGGTTGCGGCTTAGGTACCAAAGCAGACCACACCAGCAAAACTAATATGGATAAGGCAATAGCTAAAATCAGTCGTTTTTCCATAAATTAAACTAAAGGGTCGTAACCGGCTTTGCCTGAAAACGGGTGGCAATGCATAAGCCTGATGAGCGCCCTTAATCCTCCTTTTAATAAGCCGTATTTTGTGATCGCTTCTTTGGCGTACTCTGAACAGCTGGGGCTAAAACGGCAGGATGCAGGCAGGGCCCCCCGGATGTAAACTTGATATATGCTGATCAGACTTACTGCTAATCTCTTGAACATTAAGTGCAAAGTCTAATTCTACCCTTTTGCCGACGGCGCTTCAGCGTCCTGCGGCCGCTCTTTGTAGCCATCTTGCTGCGAAAACCGTGCCTGCGCTTACCCACAATATTGGTTGGCGTCTTTAAATGTTTTTTCATTTTTTAGTTCTCCTTAATATTTTTTAATATTAACAGAATGAGTTGAAATTATAGCACAAAGTTTATACAAGTCAAATAATAAATTGCCTGTTGATGGAATTTTATCATATGTTTTTTTCTTGCAAATTGTTTTGTCTCTGATATAATACAGATGTCCTGCGCGTACCGACTCCAGAAACATCTCTTGACAAAGCGCAAAAATTGCGCATAATGGTTTTCCACAGATTTATGCAAGGTGTGAATAAGCTGTTAATATAGTCAATATGTCTGATATTCTGAACATCTGGCAGGAATGCCTTAGTCATTTAAGGGAAAAACTGGGCGAGACCATCTTTGAAACCTGGATCCTGCCGCTAAAGGCCAGCCTAAAGGGCAATGACGCACTTGTGCTTGAGGCCCCGGATGTATTTTTCCGCGACTGGGTGGGGAAGTATTATAAAACACTGATCCAGGAAACACTCAACAATTCGGGCAGGCAGAAAATTGTTCTCTATTTAGAGGCGGCTCTTTCTAGCAGTCTGCCGCAGACACAACCAGCGCTGCAGGCGAAAGTTTCTGAGCCTGCGTGGGCCTCAGCAAATCTTAACTCGCGTTACACCTTTGAAAATTTTGTAGTAGGCCCCTCAAACCGCCATGCGCACGCCTATTCATTAGCAGTGGCGCAATCTCCTGCCAAGGCGTATAACCCTTTGTTCATCTATGGAGGGGTGGGCCTGGGCAAAACGCACCTTATACAGGCAATCTGCCACCACGCCAAAAACACCTCCCCGAACTTAAAGATCTGTTATCTGCCCTCTGAGCGCTTCACCAATGAACTCATCGACGCAATACAGCACCATTCTACAGCGTCTTTTAGGCAGAAATACAGAAACGCGGATGTTTTGGTCATTGATGACGTGCACTTTTTCGCCGGCAAGGAATCCACCCAAGAGGAGTTCTTCCACACCTTTAATGCCCTCTACGACAGCCACAAACAGATCGTGCTCTGCTCGGACCGTCCGCCAAAAGAGATCTCTGACTTGCAGGAAAGACTGGTTTCCCGTTTCGGCTGGGGCCTGACTACTGATATCCAGCCGCCGGATTTTGAAACACGCGTGGCCATACTCAAAAAGAAGAGCGAGAGGGAGCCGGTAGCGGTTCCGGATGAGGTAGTCTTTTCCATCGCCCAGTTAATTAAAACCAATATCCGCGACCTTGAAGGCGCGCTGGTCAGGGTTATGGCTTATTCCCTGATGGAGGAAAAACCCATCACATTGGAGTTGGCTAAAGAGGCGCTTAAGGACCTTTTAAGGGAACCCAAAAAATTAATCACCGTGGATTTTATCCAGCGCTGCGTTGCCGAGGAATTCGGGATATCGTTACCGGAGCTCAAAACCAAGCGCCGCAATAAACAAGTGGTCCTGCCCCGGCAAATCGCCATGTATCTAAGCAGGGAGTTGACGGATTTATCCTTACCAGAGATCGGGGGCTTTTTTGGCGGCAAGGACCATACCACGGTCTTACACTCATTCAATAAGATCAAGGGGGAACTAAATAACAACGGGCAATTGAAAGAAAAAGTGGAAAGGGTTATACAAATTATTAAACAGTAAACTCAAGGGTTATTCAGGGTATAGTTTTTTCTTAACTGTATACAAAATAGATAAGTTATGCGTTTTTACACAGGAATACAACTCTATTATTACTAATACGATTTTAATATATTAATTATAATTAATAAAAGGAGTGGTGAAATGAAATTTAAAAGCACAAAAGACGTCTTAATTAGCGGCATACAAACCGTTCAAAATGTAATCACCACCAAATCTACTTTACCTATATTGTCAAACATTTTAATTGAGACACAACAGGATGGCCTAAGGTTAACAGCTACGGATTTAGACGTGGGCATAAGCTGTGTAATACCTGTGGATATAGAGGAACAAGGCGCAATCACTGTGCCGGCAAAAAGGTTTAGCGACATTATCAAGGAATTACCCGCTGACAGTGTAAGTATCACCACTAAAAAGAATAATCAGGTCAATATTGAGACGGAGGCTTGTCAGTTTAAGATCATGGGCTTACCAAAAGAAGAATTTCCAAAATTGCCAGAGCTAAAAGATAAAAGCGTGATTAAATTAGAACAGCAGGGATTAAAGAGGATGCTGAACCTTACCTCTTTTGCAGTATCCTTTGATGAGACCCGCTATATTTTAAACGGAATCCTTTTTAAGATTAACAAAAATAACTTTAGTTTAGTGGCCACCGACGGAAAGAGGCTGGCCATCATAGAAAAGAAGTTAAACCAGGGCATTGAGCAGGAGCTTTACATTATTGTGCCCATCAAGACGATCCATGAATTAAGCCGCAATTTGCAAGACGAGGGCGAGTTATCCATGATTGTGGGCGGCAATCAGGTCTTGTTTGACCTGGGTAACGTGACGATTATCTCGCGGCTTATTGAAGGAGAGTTCCCGGATTACCGGCAGGTTATCCCGCCGGCCTCGGAGAATAAAATAAAATTTGAGCGCGAGCAGTTTTTATTAGCAGTAAAAAGGGCAGCACTCCTTGCCACCCCGGATTATCAGGCAGTTAAATTAGAGGTATTCAAAAATAAGCTGGTGGTTTCCAAATCCACCCCTGATGTGGGTGAGTCGCGGGAAGAGGTGGCAGTGGAATATCAGGGCAGGGAACTGATGATCGGCTTTAACCCCACTTATTTGATAGACGTGCTCAAGAACCTGGCAGAGGAGAGGCTTGAGTTGGAAATCACTGACAGCGAAAAACCCGGGGTTATCCGCAGCAATGGGTACGTTTATATAGTGCTGCCCATGCGCCTAAGCTAAATGGAGGCGATTAAAGATACGGTTAAAAGCGTAATGCAGGGCCTTAAGCAGAAAAAAACGCTGAAAGCCGAGGATGACGCCGAGCAGCTGTTAAAAAAGGTCTTGACAAAAAAACAGCTGGGGCATATAAAGTTTAATTATTTCAAGAAAGGCACAATCAATGTGAATGTGGATTCATCCAGCTGGCTTTACAGCCTGAATTTAGAGAAAGAGGAGCTGCTGGAGAAGCTGGGGAAATATTCCAGCAAGGTAAAGGATATCCGTTTTCGTATCGGAGAGATAAAGTGAAGAAGGAAAAGTCAAAAGCAAAACCCGCTGCAGAAAGGCCTGCCAAAGAAGCAGAAAAAGAGGCGCCCAAAAAAGGCACTTACGACGCTACTACCATACAGGTGCTGGAGGGGATTGAGGCGGTCAGGCGCAGGCCTGCCATGTACATCGGCGACACCTCCACGCGCGGCCTGCATCACATGGTTTATGAGGTGGTGGATAACAGTGTAGACGAGCATCTGGCAGGCTACTGCGATAATATTGAAGCCATAATCCATCCGGATAACAGCGTGACTGTCATTGACAATGGCCGCGGCATCCCCGTGGATATGCACAAGACAGAAAAGAAGCCTGCGGTTGAGGTTGCCTTAACCATGCTGCATGCCGGAGGAAAGTTTGATCACAGGGTTTACAAAGTATCCGGCGGTTTGCATGGCGTTGGCGTATCCTGCGTCAATGCGCTCTCAGATTGGTTAGAGGTAGAGGTAAAAAGGGATGGCAAGGTGTACCATCAGCGTTATGAGCGGGGTAGAACCGTTTCTAAGCTCACCGTCATCGGAAAAAGCTCATCCACCGGCACCAAGATTACCTTTAAGCCGGACAAAACCATTTTCGAAAAAACTGAATATTCCTGGGATATTTTATCCCAGCGCTTAAGAGAGCTTGCCTTTTTAAACAAAGGCCTGAAGATAAAACTCTCTGATAAAAGGACCGATAAAGAAGCGCTCTTTGAGTTTAAGGGGGGCATCGTTCAGTTTGTGGAGTATTTAAATAAAAATAAAACCCCGCTTCACGGCAAAGTAATATATTTCCAGAAGGAGCAGGATCAGGTTATTGCAGAGGTTGCCCTGCAGTACAATGACGGTTATGCTGAGACGATCTTTGCCTTTGCCAACAACATCAATACTGTGGACGGAGGAACGCACCTCTCAGGATTCAGGTCTGCCCTGACCCGCGCCATCAATCAGCATGCGAAGAATAAAAATTTGCTTAAGGATGATATTGCGATCAGCGGAGATGATACGCGCGAAGGCCTAACTGCGGTAATCAGTGTCAAGGTTCCTAACCCGCAGTTTGAAGGCCAGACCAAGGGAAAGTTGGGAAATTCTGAGGTAGAGGGGATCGTGGCCTCCGCCTGCCTGGATGCCCTGAGCGCCTACTTTGAAGAAAATCCTTCGGTTGCCAATAAAATTGTGGACAAGGTGATCCTTGCCTCGCGTGCGCGGGAAGCAGCAAGAAAGGCGCGGGAGCTGACCCGCCGCAAAGGTGCGCTTGAAGGCGCAGGCCTGCCCGGAAAATTAGCGGATTGCTCTGAGCGCGACCCGGCATTATGCGAGCTCTACATAGTTGAGGGCGACAGCGCTGGAGGCTGTTGGGTTGGGGAAACAAAGGTGGCGCTCGTCGACGGAAGAAAGGTTTCTTTTAAAGAACTGGTCGCAGAAGACAAAGAAGGCAAGCAAAATTTTTGTTATACCATGCTCGATAATGGGCATATCGGCATAGCGCCAATATTAAACCCCAGGATGACCAAACAAAATGCAGAAATCATCAAAATCATTTTGGATAACGGAGAAGAGCTAAAGTGCACGCCAGACCATTTATTCAGACTAACCGACGGCACTTACGTTCCTGCTGCCCAACTGACTCCCGGGTGCAACCTCGCCCCGCTTTACAAAAAGATTTCAAAAAGAGAGAGTAATTTTGGGTTGGATGGCTATGAAATGGTTTTTGACCCCAAAAGGAAAGATTGGATCTACACTCATGTTTTGTCCGACATGTTTAATCTTAGCAATAAAGTTTATTCTGCTTCCAACGGGAAACATCGCCACCACGTAGATTTTAATAAGCTGAACAATAACCCCACTAATATTCGGCGGTTTAGTTACGCGCAACATATGCAGTTGCACTACCAGCGCCTGGAGCATACGTTGCATCGTCCCGATGTCAAAGCCAGGTCGATAGAAGTTAAGCGCACAGAATCTTTCCGGGCGAAAGCACGCCAGAAGTCTTTGGAGAAGAGGGAGCTGTTTAGTGCTAATGCCAAAAAGCAGTGGCAGGACCCCGAATATAAAAAATTTATGTTGGATAAATTTATGGAATTTTATAGAAATAATGCTGCGTATAGAAAAGAGAATAATGAGCTGTTGAGCCTTGCCCAAAAAGAATATTGGGCTAAGCAAGAAAACAAGCTAAAACAGGCCAAGCGGGTAAGGCGATATTTTGACTTCCATCCCGAGGCAAGAGCCCATTTATCAGATAAGGCCAAGGCTGAGTGGTCGGATAAGTCTCTTTTAGGGTGGAGGAGAAAGAAAACAAGCGAGCAATGGACCGAAGATTTTCGAAAAAAACGCAAGGCCGCATACAATCAAACCTATTTAGAGCGCAGCCTCTCTTTTGCAAGGGCAATTTATGAAAGCCATGGAGACCTGGGGCTGTATGATGACGAAAGAAATGGGCTGCTTAGGCGAGACAATAATTTGGTAAAATATACAACGCTTGTAAATAGATTTTTTAACGGCGACGAGGGAAATTTGCTGGAAGCAGTAAAGAATTACAATCATAAAATTAAACGTATCGAAACAATCAGAAGAAAAGTCGATGTTTATGATATAGAAGTTCCAGGCACCCATAATTTTGCCCTGGCAAGCGGGATATTCGTGCATAATAGCGCCAAACAAGGAAGAGACCGTCGGTTCCAGGCGATACTGCCCATTAAAGGAAAAATTTTGAATGTGGAAAAGGCGCGCATG
>Ga0315285_10003439_pt1 | contig 16482 bp, 15 predicted proteins | sample YL17G09_36_MG_FD_203698 | JGI IMG/M metagenome (GOLD analysis project Ga0315285, IMG submission 203698) | Sediment microbial communities from Yellowstone Lake, YNP, Wyoming, USA - YL17G09_36 | ecosystem: Environmental > Aquatic > Freshwater > Lake > Sediment | place: USA: Wyoming | collected... | reverse complement strand
CGCCTTCCCGACCTTGATGACAATAGCTTTGAGATTCTCCGCTCCCATGACGGCTCCTGACCCACCTCGGCCAAAAGCGCGGTGGTTGCCATCGTTCATGATAGACGCATAGAGGACTCCATTCTCCCCGGCTGGCCCAATCATCAGAGAGTGGAACCTGCCAAGGCCTAGAGATTCAAGTATGTTCTGAGTTTCCAGAGTGTCCAGACCCCAGAGGTCTCCACATGGCACAATCTGGGGGCTTTGGCCCTCTGAGATCAGCACGTAGCTAGGTTCGTCAAGACGCCCGCTCACTATCAGACAATCATAGCCTGTGCTCTTCAAAGCAGGCCCAACACTGCCACCTGTGTTGGAGTAGAGGATCAGCCCCGTCAGTGGGGACTTTGTGACAAGTGAGAAGCGACCACTCGTTGGAACGATTGACCCGGTCAGAGGACCTGTTGCGAAAACAAGGCAGTTGTCTGGAGACAGTGGGTCTGTTCGGGGATTGACCAGAGACGTGAAGAGCTTGACGCCCAGCCCACGACCACCTAAGTAGTCTGTGAGTGTTTCGGAATCTATTGCGGATTCCTCTGATGATTGGGCCGACAGATCAACTGACAGCAGCTTGTTGTGCATTCCTTTCATGGTTTCCAAGTTTCCCGCAACTGGCGCACTCATCTCGGACCAGTACTAGTCCCAAAGTAGATGCAATCGCTATCACTTGACTGCTCTATTTTAGTGCTTTCTTTCGCAGGCAGTAACCATTTGGTTCACCTCCTGCGACATCAGTACCTTCATTGTATGGTCTTCGGTTTCTGTGGGCACTCCATGTTGGTCGAGTCTGCTTTAAGAGATAGTAAAATGTGCCTCTTGTCTTCCACCCCCAGCACAGGAGCCTACGACCTGATCAGACTGGTTCTGCTGTAGCAAAGCTGACAGACTGAATCAAACCAAGCTACTCTCGAGGCTTTCCTCGTAGGGCCTGTTTCTCCTTCTCAGACACCATCTCGCCTGTGACGTCTGTTCTGCCCACTGCCCTCAGTCTTACAAGTGCATGAGGATAGGGATCGAGGTACTCCTCTTCGACATTCCTCCGAATTGACTGATCTATGTCACTGAGTCGTCGATAGATTGTGTCCTTCTCTTCCTTCGAGGTGAATCGAGGGTCAACAACCACGGCCACATGAAAGGAGACTCCGGCATCCCATAGTCGCTGTGCGGCAATGAAAGGCAGGTCAACAAACTCACGGCTGCACCCAGTCTTCTCCTCGAAGGGCTCAGGGAGGCCACCTCTGATTGACAGTCGAACATGCCCTACCGTGCCATCTGATGGGTTTCTTGATGCATACTGTGTCAAACGGGGAGCCAAGTCCGGTTCAGTCGCAAGCACCACTCCATTCGTTTCAATCACGAAGAGGTCGAAGGCACTCGATTCCTGATGAACCAAGTCCAGTATAGCACAGAGGTGGTCGGGACACAGTGTCGGCTCAGCTCCACTCACTCTCGCCCTTCTGAAACTCCTGTCGCGCATCACGTTTCGCAAACGTGCATAGACCTCTTTAGGCGAGTAGAAAACGCCGTGACCCTCGGGCCAGTCCCGGGACCAGTCAACCCAACAGAATACGCAGCGAAAGTTGCACCCGACTGAGTATGCGGTAGCTATACCTCCGTACACACCCACAGCATAGAAGCTGGTGTACTTCCTGAGTGGCACCCCATCGACTACTTTGCATACGATTCTTCTGGTATCAACAGTCAGCTGCTTTGGGTCCATTGGGAACGGAGACTCGAACTCTCCATCTGGGCCACGCGTCGCGAAGCGCACGGGACCTTGTTCAGACTTCGGCATGGAAACCCCTCTGAGACTCCCTCCGCTTGAAACTTGTGGAGCGATTGAAGATGTGTTCCGCTTCCTTACAACACCTGCTGCCAGCCGAGTCCAGCCCTTCACATCGTCGCAAACCTACGAAGAAAAAAAGAGGTGAGAAGGGATGCCGCTAGGCACGCCTCCTCACGATTCGGGTAATGACTTGCTCCTAAGAGGACTGCTTCGGGGCAGAATCATCTGATTGCCTGCCCAACAGTCTTCTTGACCACTTCTTCCAACCTGAGTGGAGTCCAGACCCCCAAGTCCCTTGCCACCACCAGCCCTTTCCAGCTTTCATGTACATAGAGATCTTCATCCCGGAGATCACAAGCTGCCACGAGCTGGTGACAGCAATGATGAAGACTATGAACGTCCAGACACCATTGAACACGAGAGGCAAGAAGGGAATCTGACCGTACAGGCTTGTCATGTCGAAAAGCGACCACACACCATTGGTGTTATTCCAAACATTGACGATAGGCCAGCCAGTGGTGACCAGCACCATGCACACGACGATCCATACGGCTGAGAGAATGGCTTCGAGCAGTAGATTCGCATTGTTCTCTCCTGCCTTGAAGAAGAGGTAGCCCTTCGCCGCCCCTACTGCCATCAGAAACGCCAGGACACCCAGGACCGGTAGAAACGCGGGGATGAAGCAGAGCTGTATCTGTGGCAGCAGAAGAATCACTGCGAAGAACAGTCCGAACACGATGTCAGCGACTGCATCAAGCCTAGACTTGGGCGTGAAGACATCACTTCCTGCGCCTAGGACTCCCTCGAGGACTGTCTTCTCAGTTGGCGCCTTGTACCTGTCAAGGAATGACAGCACTCCAATGACGAGGACGGCCAGCCCTACCCAAAACACGACCATGACAGGAATGCTGAATGGCCAGTTCTCGATAGTCGGGAAACCCCACGTGGACAAGGAGATTCCCACGAAGTACGCGCCGATGCCGAACGCAATCGCAAGAGCTACAAGCGCCATTACCATCCGACCGGCAGGCAGCATGTACTCAGCGGGTATGATGCCTACCTTCTTGCCAGTCCCAGCATAGGCGTTGGCAGCTTCCTTCGGATCGCCGAATCGTTCAATGGCCAGCATCACTGAGCCGCGGGTGAGTTTCCCTTGGCCCAAGGACTGGGCCTCCTCAATCAAGTGCGTTCTAATCTCGGTCAGTGTGTCCTGACTGTCAATGGGCAGGTATACCCTGACCCGTTCGAGATACTTCTCAATCATTTCCAGTGGTTCTTCACTCATTGTGAATCAACTCTCCCGAGTAGTTCTTTCATTTCATTCGTTAGCACAGACCATGTTTCGGTCATCATCCTGAGGGCTCTCTTGCCCTCGTCCTCAAGGCGGTAGTACTTCTTCGGTTTGGTTGGGTCCGCATAGTCCCACTCGCTGCTCAGCAGTTTCCGCTCCTTCTCTAGACGACGAAGCAGCGGATATACTGTTCCCTGTTCAAGCTGAAGGAACGTCACCTTATCGCTCAGGCGCTTAACAATCTCGTAACCATAAGCAGGACCTTCCTCCAGCACTGCCAGGATTGCGAGGGCCGCAGCACCTTTCTTCACCTCAGTGGACCATCTCTCGAATTCCTCTCTTGCAGGACCAGATCCACCGCTCATGGTTCAGTGCTCGCCTCCTTGTGGGCTGTTTTGTACATTATTGTGTTTCACCCTGTACTGTGCGTTACATAGCAGTATACAACATTCATATATAAAGCTTGCTTAGTACGCAGTCACATTCATGCGCTGTTTCTGGGCAGCTGAAGCACAACCGACCATTGCAGTTCCCATCACATCCAACTGTATCAGGACCGGTTTGATGTCAGTGAAGGCAGGCGATCCCCGGCACATCATCACCGCACCTAGTGTAGTCGTACTTCATTTCAGCTGTAGTTTCGACCGAAACTAAGTATGGAGTACTTTAGTGAATGTACACAAATATACGTTAATGTACACTTATGAACAATCTTTATAAGATGACTGCCACGAACGCCTGCCTCTAGTCCTGAGGTGAAAAATCGCGATGAGCGTGCGTCCCTACCAATGGGGCTGGGGTCTGAACCGACCCTTACAGCTAGTTTTGTAGATACTGCTCTCGCGCTATACTCTTTCGCGGCGTCGTTCTCTCACAAGGCAGTCGTGCGAAGACTCGATTCAGGTCATGTCATAGCATGTAGTGCAGACGTGAGACCCCACGCCGTCCTCGGGAAACATGAATGTGAGGAATCATAGATGACAAGACAACAGATCAGAATCGCACTAGACCCTGATGATACACCAAAGAGCTACGTGAACATAGTTCCCTACTTGCGGAACCCACTTCCTCCCCCAATCGACGCGACGACGGGCGAGCCGGTGAATCCCGAAGCGCTGACGAGAATATTCGCGAAAGAGTGCGTGCGACAAGAGGTTTCCCAACAAAGGACGATACCTATCGTTGACGAGGTTAGGGAGGCAATGATCCGTTTCGGAAGGCCAACCCCACTTCAGAGAGCGCACGGACTTGAAGAGATGCTAAAGACCCCGGCCAGAATCTACTACAAGAGAGAGGATGTTTCGCCGACTGGCAGTCACAAGACGAACACAGCGCTGGCGCAGTGCTACTATGCTATGAAAGAAGGTGTGGAACGATACACGACCGAAACAGGTGCTGGTCAGTGGGGCTGCGCTCTCGCCCTCGCATGTTCACACTTCGGCCTCGATGCAATGATATACATGGTAAGGGTCAGTTACGAACAGAAGGCATATCGTGGAACTCTCATGAGACTCTACGGAGCGAAAGTTGTTCCTAGCCCTTCGCAAAACACCGAGTTTGGGAGAAGACTCAATCGAGAACAGCCAGGACACCCCGGATCTTTGGGAATCGCAATCAGTGAAGCGCTTGAAGATGCGCTTGGCAGCCAGAACACGAAATACAGTCTTGGATCTGTCCTGAACCATGTCTTACTTCATCAGACAGTCATAGGTCAGGAAGCGAAGCAGCAACTCAATCTAATCGACACGAAGCCAGACTACGTGGTTGGCTGCGTTGGTGGGGGCAGCAACTTCGCGGGCCTGTCATATCCCTTCATCGCCGACCCCAGATTCAAGGACACCGAGTTCATCGCTGCCGAATCAGACGCCTGCCCCAAGCTCACTCACGGCGAATATCGCTATGACTTCGGGGACACTGCAGGGCTGACGCCGAAACTCAAGATGTACACTCTCGGCGCGAACTTCATTCCGCCGAAGATACATGCAGGCGGGCTGCGATATCACGGCTCTGCTCCAACACTAAGCGCACTGATACAGGAGGGCAGGGTCAGACCACTGGCCTATAACCAGGTCGATGCCTTGAACGCGGGGGCCCTCTTCGCAAGGACAGAAGGCATCGTCCCGGCTCCGGAGTCGTCGCACGCAATAAAGGCAGTCGTCGACCTCGCTCTCGAGGCAAAGGAAAGAGGCGAAGAGAGATCGATTCTCTTCAATCTGTCAGGCCACGGGCATTTCGATATGACAGCCTATGGCTCTTTGATGGATGGCACGCTAAGCGGAGAGGGCATGGCAACATAGGGTTCAATCACGGCACGTGCTGTTGCCAAATGGCAGAACCTTCTCGTAGAATGCTCCCATACATGTAGTCAGGAAGAGCAAGAACATCTGCCAAAGAATGACAGGCACAAGACTCGCATAGAATGCCACAATCGTTCACCGTGCGTTCAGCTGAGTAATGTAGTGTACATGGATTGCGATTTCCTTCGCATTGATCAAGTGTCAAAATGACAGAGGGACAGTGGTTTCGGTCTGTTCCGCTCCGCACCCAAACCTCTCAATCCTTAAGATGCAGAGTGCGCCTTAATGTGTCCCGTGCCGACTCTAGGAATCTGCAGTGAGCAAAATCCCAAGCATATGTATTCTTGGGGCAGGAACGGAGCGCAACGACCCCGTACGAACATGACCAAAGATGTGATGAATGCATGTCTAACAAAAGCATCGGAGTAGCTATTGCAGGACTAGGTTTCGTGGGAGCTCGTGCTCATGTTCCCGCGTTCAGAAAGATACCGGGGGCGGAAGTGGTGGGTGTCATTGGCCGACCTGGTGGCAGTAGCGAGCGCGTGGCCAAGGATTTGTCCGAGAAGTATGGTTTCAACTACTATCTCGACTATGGAGCAGCCCTGGATGATTCCCGGGTTCATGCAGTCGTGCTGGCAGTGCCAACACCATATCACTTCGAGATGGCAACCCGGGCCATGTCAAGGGGAAAGCATGTTCTATGCGAGATGCCTATGGCAACCACGATTGCTCAAGCAAGGAAGCTGGAACGACAGGCATTGAAGGAGGGAGTGCTACTTATGCCTGTCCTCAACTTCCGTTTCACTCCCAACTTCGTGAAAGCAAAGGAACTGATTGACCAGGGAGCTATCGGGAAGCCACTCGCAGTGACTTTCAAGGAGCTTATCGCAGCGAGGGATCTTGCGGCACAATGGCCGCTCACTTCGTGGGCTTGGGATGTGAGAAAGAGTGGCGGGTTTCCGGATTTCACACTCTCGGTCTGGTCTTTGGACCTCGTCAGATGGCTATTCAACACCGAAATCGAAGATGTGCATTGGCTGGCAGATTATGCCACTGTTGAAGGGCTAGACAACTTCAAGGGGTATCAGACGATGGGTCTTGCTAGGCTCATGAATGGCATGGTTGGGAGTTTCCACTATGGCTCGACTGTTGCGCTAGGTAGGGGTACAAGTGATTTGGAGGTTTATGGAAGCAATGGTAGGACCCTCAAGGCAAACTGGAACAACTCCTTGGTATTGATTGGAGAGAACCTAGAGAAACAGGAATGGTCATTCGAGGAGAAAGGTACCAGGGTATGGGGCCACTATCAGCTGGACTCGTACTTCATAGACTGCATACTCCATGGGATGAAACCATCATTCGGTCCGGAGGATGCCATCAAGGCACAGATGATTGCTCAGAAGATGGTTCGACGATCCCCCAAGACGTGACTCTGGCTAACTATCGGGAGATTGTGACATTCGGTTGGACACGACCTTTCATGCAATGGTTTATGTGCGGCAGTGCATTATGGGTAACCGATTTCCCAAAACAGTCGCCGCCCTGCCTGAAGCCTAGCGTGCGCCGATACAACTGGAGAATCGTTCAGGAAATAGTCAGCGTTGATGGGTGCGAAACTCACTCTCAGCCCCCACAGGAAAGGCGGAGAGTATAATCGCTGGACAAGCATACTCACACTGCTTGCCCTAGTTGTGGTTGCCCTTTTTGGTCCTTTCATCGTCGTGTTTCAGCATCCCTCAGAAGTCTTTGCGGACGACGTCACCGGAGTGTTCAGCTCTGTGACATGGGCATTCGTCGTCCTCAACAATCCACCCACGTACAATGATCAGATGTCGTTCGTGTTGTTCCCAATGCTCGAGATCCCGATTCTATTGTTCGTTGCGATCGTGCGGGTTGCGTATGTATTGACAGTTATTGGACATCGTCATGGACTCGTCGGCGGCCGTTTACCGGCATTGGTCGGTGCATTGATGTTCTCGTGTATCATGCTCCTCTGTTTCTCAGTCACATTCAGTCCATACCTTGCTGGACTGCCTTGGGGATATCTCATACCCGTCCCACCTAGCGAGATAGCCACATCAGTCTGCTACCCCCTTCCTGCATTGTTCCTGGTCGGACTGTTGTGTTATCCGGCGGCCAGAAAACATTCAACAGACAGGAGTGACCCGCGTGGCGTAGGCACTACTGTCACGCACTCAGATTCCCCACCGTTGCAGCATGTAGGGCACTAGGAATTGATCGACTGCTCTGCATATGTGAGCGGGTTTCAAGCCACAAGGCACGAAGAACGGGTCCTAGCTGGCCAGCTTGAGAAGATGTTCTGGAGATAGGTAGTAGTAACTCAGCAGTCTGCCGTTGTAGACTATGTTGAATGTCCCATATGCAGACGGCGCCGAGGCTCGCACTTCTTCGGTGCTCTTTAGCTCGACACGCCTGGCTTCGATTCCATTCGCTCTTGCCGCCTTCAGCACTCCGGCAACGGCCTTCGCGACATACGGGCACTGCGGCGTATAGACAACCGTCATCCCAGAACCGTACGCCTTGAGCCCATTGTCCCAATCCCTAGGGAAGCTCGGAGGAGGTGCCTGTCTGAATCTCAGCACCAGTAGCTCAAAGCTCGGCGGGGCCGTGTCGACAACTTCAAACCCGAACTTCAGAAGCAGCTTCTTGTCTGGCAGCCATGGCCTGCTGCTTGTGACCACTGCGACACCTGCCTTCTTCAGCTTCTTTGCATCATCAATGCACATCTGAATGAGCTTGGTGCCAAAGCCTTTGCTCTTCCATCTGCCGACGACCCAGAGACAGTGAATGACCAGATAGTCCTCTGCATTTATAGCACGCCACGTGCGGTTGCCGGGGACATACTCAATGAAGCCTCTTGATGTGAAACCTTTTGCTTCTCGGACACGCAGAAGCTTGATGTGCAGACCTTCTTTGAACCGTTCTCTGATCCAGCTCACTTTGTTCTGGTAGCCCTCTCCCCTCTTGTCGGACTTCTTGCAGAGAAAGTCGTAGTCATCTAAGTTGCTCTCATTCACATCGACGATCTCATAGTCCGTTCCGGTCATTTCGAACCGTTCATTGTAAGTTGGACAAAGTTGGACACAGGAGTCTTTGTCCTCCCAGAAACGGCACTGGGGTCGTACTCCTTGAGGCTGGATTGTGTCGAGTCAGCCTCAATGAGATGTATGGTTCGAGCTATTTAAGCCCCTACTCGAGAATGTCCAAGGTTGTCCAACTTCTACGCAGCTGTTGCATACCCTGCAAGCGTCATAGGGGATTGCTTCCGGTGGCAGAACAGCCTTCTCATGAACTGTGCGGTGTCCGACACACCCTGGTCAGGAGGGTTTTCAATTGTCGGCATGATTACGACATCCGCGACATTGATGATACCGAACCTGCATCCATGAGTAATATCACAATAGCGCTTGACAGAAGGCTTCTTCAGGCAGCGAAGTCAGGCGACCTGAGGAGCTTAGAACAGACTCTTGGCGAAGGCGGGAATGTGAATGTGCGAAGCACCGATTTCAAGCAGACAGCCCTCCACATCGCTAAAGCACTCCAATGCTGATTGCACACAACAGACGCCGTGAGAAATTCCTAGCGCAGGGCGTGTGCAGCTCCACGCTAATCGACAGACCAATACATGGGTGTTCAGCACTTCTGGCTTCGAGCCGTTTTGGACCCTTCTTTGACAATCTTGACTTCATTCGAATAGCCTTTAAGCAAATCAGGACGAGTCAACTGTGGAGTTTTCGTTGCTCTTTCGAGCACACTGGCCTGAGGGCCTAGTGAAGGTGTAAAATATGAGCACAGAATTGAACGTGAAGTCCCTAGTCATCTATCTCTCAGGGATCGCATTGGCTATGTTCTTTCTGAACTATATGCCATGGACATCACTGTCTGCCTTTACGACTACGATGAACCCGGCATTTCAGTGGGTCTACTACTTCGCCATAGTGATAGGACTGCTGTTCCCGTTGTTCTATTCGATGGGTGAAGATGAGTTGGCATGGTATTGCCTTGGCCTCTCGATCTTGGTCAGCGCAATCGTCTGGATGGTGGTTCAGCCCGCACAGATTGCTGCGGCTCTTATGACCCTTCTTCTGGGTGTGTTCTTCTTCATCACGCCCATTGTTCAGAAGAGGGTGAAGAACTGGGACCTAGTGAAGAACATCTTCCACATTCTGGAGGGCCTGTTCATCGTCCTTGCCACAGGATTCTACGCCAACTGGATCCTAGATGCTTTCGTGGGCTATACAAGCTACAATCACGTCATGCCCCAATTCCTGTTCATCGGTGGCGGCCTGACTGTAATGTTCGGAGGCATCCTTCTGGTGTATGGCCTGTTCAACATCTTGACCATGAAGACCAGCGGAGTATTCAACAACTACTTCGGCAGGATAGCGAAAGGATTCTACATGCTGATGGTCGTAGTGTTCCTGCTTGGTATCCTCTACAACGAAGTAGTCTATGCGGTCGCAGCAGGTGTTGTGAATCCATGGCCTCAGTACACGCCGCCCTTCCCAACATCCATCGGCTTCTTCACCGGCTTGTCTGGACTTGGTCTGACAAACCTCGGAGCATTCCTGATGATCATGCTGTTTGTCTATGGCATGAGCAAGATTGTTGAGAAGCAGAAGTAGAAGACGAAGATTCCTAGCTTGAATGGAAAGGGAGGATTCTCCTCCTTTTCCTACTCTTGTTTTTGAAGCGCATTGCTGGTGCGAAACAACTAACTGACGTGTTTCGAGCTCGCGGATCTGTTAGGGGACATCTCTTCCCGATTCCAGCTATCAGGATTGCCATGTAGGTCTGCTGTCTATTGTCAGTGCGTTCTCTGGTCTTCCTCTTCTGCTGCTCAAAGAAGAAGACTGCTCCGCAGATAGATACAACGCATTCGGCACAGCATGCACTCCGGGTAGAAATCCCCACTCAGGTTTCAAAACCCTATCCTGATGCCGGCTATAACTCTCTTAGAGGATGCCCTGAACGTAGTTTGAACCAAAAAAAAGAAACATGATTCAGGGCTTTCCACCCTGAATCTGTAGAAGTCTTGCAGACACTACTTCGGCAGTATGACGGCGTCAATCACGTGTATCACGCCGTTGCTCGCCTCTATGTCTGTCTTGACAACCTTTGCGTTGTCCACCTTCACGCCGGCCTTGGTGTCGATCGTGATCTCCTGGCCTTGCACAGTCTTGGCCTTCTTCAGTTTCACAACGTCTTTGGCCATGACTTTGCCGGGTACCACGTGGTAGGTCAGTACGGCAGCGAGCTTCTTCTTGTCCTTGAGCAGGCTATCCAGAGTACCAGCAGGTAGCTTTGCGAATGCTTCGTCATTTGGTGCGAACACCGTGAAAGGTCCTCCCTTCGACAATGTGTCCACAAGTCCTGCGGCCTGAGCCGCCTTCAGCAGAGTCTTGAAAGATCCCGCTTCAGTAGCTATCTCAACAATGTTCTTCATATTGTCACATCCATTCTGGAGTTACACTGCTTTAACTATTGTTACCTTATACGGGTTTGTATATAGCACAATCCGCGCTTGGTTCACTCAGTGGAGGATTCTGTTGAAGCGTCAGGTGGCCAGTCCAAAGATAGTTGTGGGCACTGCAGCCAATGGTATCCTTTCAACCAAAGGAATTCCTCAGCAGAACAATAGCTCTTTGCCCAGGCTTAGCACATGAATCACTCCGAAGACAGGTTTAGCTTCTCTCCAGTCGACTGCCACAAAACATACTATGAGCGCAGCCGGACTGCTCCACGGATGACAGCAAGTCCACTCCGACCAACTATCTCTCAGATCCCGTGCCAGCGCCGCCCGGCAGTAATGATGGCGGCGACTGCTATGACTGCGATTGAACCTGCGATTCCCAGATACATGTAAGGAATGTCCATCGTCGAGTCGGTATCAGATGCAGATGGCCAACCCAGACACTCCATACATGAACTCTTGCAGTGGTGACCTCCGACAGATGCAGCTCATCATATTGCTTCCAATCCAAAGAAATGACTGAGGGAGAGTAGTACGCTCTCCCTCTGCATCGAACCCCTAGCTAAGGTTCGCTGATATGGCACCTGTCGCAGCCTGAGCCATGATCGTGAGCGTGGTTTCGGCGGTAGGGTAGATGTCGGTTTCATAGTGTCTCGTTGTTATCTGGTTCCACCCGACCTGACTCACAGTGACTGGGCCGACCGTGGTTGAGGCCTCGAAGCTCCCACCTACTCCTACTGGGAGGTCCAAGTTTACACTGAAGGCCCCGGCAGAGGTTTCAAGGTCAAAGATGGAATCGCCCAGAATCTTCACGTCATCACCCATGATAACAGAGATGGCGCCGGCTGTCGTGGTCAGGGACATGTTGCCAATGTGCGCTCCATGGTCTAGTGTGATGGATACCGCCCCGGCGGACGTAATCACGTCAATTGTGTAGTTGACACCTTTGCCTAGGGTCAGATTCACCCCCGCAGCCGTATAGTTCAGACGAATCACGTTGGAAGCCAAGATGACCACAGGTGCTCCGTGCGCTTCGAGTGTAGAGTTCTGAACCTCGACAGTCATCCTGTACAAGAGGGTCGTGTTCTCCTCGAACGTAATCACAACGGCACCCGCGTCCAGATTCACGTCCAGAGTCACTGTACCCGTTGTGTTGCCAACGTCCTGCTCAAACGGAAAGACCGTCTTGGCAGTGTTCCAACCCGGGAACCACCACCAGGCTGTGGAGCCAAAGTAGGTCAATGCGCCTACGGTGAGGGCGCCTCCAGCTATGACAGCGATTATGCATGCAACCATTCCCTTGTTTCTTCGATATTCACTCATTCTTTATTCCACCTGTTCGATGAGACCGGAGGAAGTCGTGCCACTTCTCTCGCAAGTTTCGATACTGCGAATCTTCTTCCAGAGCAAACCGACGCATGATCCGCGACACGTCGCCTCTGACCGATGGCGGAAGCCTGTTGTAGCTCTCCGCATCGAGGACAGGAATCCTTGAGCTGACCGCATTCTCGCGCTCGATCAGATTCCTCAGCAACTCCGTTGCCTGCTCCGCCTGAAACTCTGGTATCTCCATGCCATAGACTGACAGACTTGATACAATGGACTTGAAGCGGTCCTTTGCGAAACGAGCGATGCCTCCTTCGGCCTGGATCATCTCACTGATGCCCAAGCGAAACTCCCTGGCAGTCGCTCGATAGTATCGCTGCACTATTCCAGTAGATGTGAGCTGAGTGCGCTCCTGAACCACAAGACCAGCTTTCTTCAGCGCCTCAATGTGATGAAGTATGGTTCCCGGGTTCTTGCCAAGTGCATCAGCCAGCTGTTTCACTGTCATTGAGCCATTCACGAGGTACTTGAATACAATGTCAGATCTGACTGGCTCAAGGAGGACCCTGATGACTTGTGGGTCTGTTACCACCTCAAGGTCCTTCATGGGCTCAACTCGCACTGGCTCCGTCACGTCCTATACACCTCCGACGAATCTTACGTCAGGACCTTCATCCTCTGTCGTTTCCGTCGCTTCGGGATTGCCTGTCAGGATCAAGTAGACCCTGGTCAGTCCAATCGTCATAGCTGGCAGACCTAGAAACACAAGCACCAGACTGGCAATCACTCCAATGGGAATCAGGACAACCGTCAACGCAGACAAGAGGAAGAACACAGCGATGTAGGACAACCAAGTGCCAAACACTTGGTCGAAGTAGTGCCGGCTGAGTCGTACAGACTGCTTGACGGCACCCAGAACAGAGAGCCCGTCTATTATCCCCGGAAAGAGCATTGATAGCATTCCAGCCGTCATTACGAACCAGACAACTGCGAACGCTGCCGTTGCCGCCATTGGCAATCCCAACATCCAGCCTCCCGTGACAGTTAAGGCCCAAATACTCATGAGGGCGATTGGCATCACGCACACCAGAAAGAGGACAACACCGCCTCCGGCCAGAGATAGGAACTTCTTTCTGTACCAGACGAACACGCCCTCGGCAGTGGTGCCGTCACTCTCAACTATCTCGCGAGCCATACCGAACAGGGCACCAAGGGCCACGAAGAATGGACCAAGTAGAGGGATTGCCAGAAACATGACCCAACCGAATAGTGCCGCTCCTTGGAGTGTTGACCAGTTCTGACCAAGAGAAACGAAGAACTGGGTCATTGGTTCTATTCCCCATGCGAGGATAACAGGAACCATGATGGCGGCTGCTACGATGGCCATCAGAATGCCTGCGACTATTAAGACACCAATCATTGCCAAGACATAAGAGATGACGTTCTTAGAAGCGAACCTGAAACTGATTTTCAGATCCTGCAGAAGAGTTTCAAAGCTTGAGTTTTTCATTTTTCAACCATCCAGTCGAGATAGTTTGAGAGCCCCCCCTCTTGCTGCGAGGGGAGCACTCTCTCATCTTGGTTGCGCTCACACGATAGGCACGTCGGGGTCTTGCTTCGGTGCGACCTTTCCATCTGTGATCTCATGGTAGACCTTCACAAATGCAATGATCACCATTGGGAACAGCAGGAGTATCCACAGAAGACCTGCGATAGCAGTCCAGCCTGCTAGTACGCCGAACACGGCAATGAGCATCGACTCAGGTGGCATCATTGTCCAGTCGACGGCGAGCCCCAAGATCATGGCGGGCACGAACATTGCCACTGCCAAGAGGACTATGCCAGTCCACAGCCCAAAGACACGATCGAAGTGCTTGATGGCCAGCCTGATAGACTCACGGACCGCCGTCTGCACTCCCTTTCCGTTGACAACAGCCGGGAGGACCATCGAAGTCAGACCAATTGTGACGAAGGTCCAGACGAAGGAGAAAGCCACCAGAGCCTGTGCAAGCAGACCGACGACTGTGTACCCGAGCAAGTATGAAACGGTGCCCCAGACAACCACCTGAGGGACAACCACTATGATTGTCAATATGGCCCCTGCACCTGCGAAGGCGAAGAACTTGTGCCAGAGATATGAGAACGCAGCCTCGGCTTTGGTTTCACCTGTCATGACCAAGTCGTTGCTCATCCCATAGATTGAACCAACAACCACCAGGAAGAGGGACACAACTGGGATCATGACCAGAATGCCGAGTCCTCCTACTAGCATAGGACTGTGCGCGGCCCATGCCGACATCATTAGACCCATGTTGTTCCAGAACAGACCGCTGGTAGCGAGTGCTAGGAGCATGATGGGCATTGCAATGATGCCAAACAGTATCGCAATAACAAAGACCATGCCAAGGTTAGCAAGTAAGTAGCTCAGTACGCTCTTTCTTGCGAGTCCGAGGCTTGTCTTGAGATCGTTGAAGACTGTGTGAAAGTCTGTAGACATAGATTCATTCACCACGAGGATGATTGTGGAACGTTTGACACGTGCCAAACATAGCCCTCTTTTGCTTATAAAGTGTTTGATATCTGCCAAACGTTTGGGTTCGACTGTCCAATGAAGGACCAAGACCCTGCGGCTGTCCACAGGAGCTACCGCGCCTCCGCCCGTACACGCGTGATTTTGGAGCCAATGATCGCCCCACTGTTTCATACTCGTCTGGCAGGAGGAATCCGCGACACCAGTGACTGCCAGACCCAGCTGAACAATGGTGTCAACAAGAACACTGTAGGGACACCGACTGTCAACAGTGGAAGTAATACGAATCCCAGCGCCACTAGGTCAGCGTACACTTCCACGGTGAGGCCGACCACAATCGTGACAAGCACTGTAAAGGCGAAGCCAATCACAGACATGAGCGACAGTTTGGCAAGTGAGCGGCCGTTTCCGAAGTCATATCGAACGAGGCCCACGATGAAACCCATCAATCCGAAGGCCAAAGGATTCAACGAAACTGTCACGACAGTGCCGAAGAACAGAAGACCATAGAGCAGCGCACCCAGATATCCGGTCAGCAATCCTGCCAAAGGTCCTCTAATGGCTCCGACCGTTGAGATGACTGCGAGAGCCGGCCACAGTCCAAGTTTGAAGAGGTCGACCATGACATATGGCTCAGGCGGGATTGACAGGACGACGAAGAACGCCACGCCTGCGGCCACGGACACAAGTGTCCAGAGAAGGGCATTGCTGTCCTGTACTTGAAACAGTTGAGAAACCGAACGCTCCTCTTTCTGCTCAACATGAACCTCAGCTTCTTGGGCCATGCTTTACCCTCCTGCAACAATGACCAGATGATAGGTGCCCGGGTTCAGCGTCAGCATGTAGTCAGATCCAGATGCAGTGAGCTGCGCCAAGGAGCGACCTCCCGAGTACGCAGTGGGCACAGACCCGAAGTTGCTGAAAGTCAAGGTCGCCGTCTGGTCCACCCGTACATTCAGTATGAAGCCCTCCTTGTCAGGGTCCCACTGAGCTTGGTACACCCACATCCTGTCATCATCAGCCTGAGAGATGTACGGATAGCCCCAGAACTCAGCAGGCCGTGGGTCGCCCAAGTCCTTGATTGTCACCGGTACTGTGGCCCAGAGCCAGCCATAGGCCATACTCGACTGGAGGAACGGCTCTATGGCCATTGTGTCCCAGTGCATCGCACGTCCATCAGCCGACCAGACCTTGTTGTATGGGAACCACATGAAGTTGACAATCCGATCTCTGGTGATCAGGTCTCCTCTCTGTTGGGCAAGCGCAACGGTGTACAAGTTGGACAACATGTCGAACTCGTCAAACTTGGTGGGGCAGTTGTACGTGTCAATCATGCAGAGTTGGTCGGCAGAAATCTCCTTGGAGTAGTACTCAAGAAATGCAGGATAGTCTTGAGCTACTATGCTCTCGTTAGTATGCTCGATGAACAACAATGACCATGCTACACCATATCCCTGCACAATGGGGCGTCCGTCTCGAACGAAGGGGTCTAGCATCTTGTCAGGAAACTGCTGTACCGGGCCACCGACAGTCTGATTGAAGCCCATCGGGCGTTGCACAAAATACTCGTCAGTATAGAGACCATGGTCGTCCGTCATGTTTGCCTCTATGAATCCCAGACCATAGTCCCACATTCCGCTCTCCATATAGCTCGTGTTGTGAATATCGTCATATAGCTCAGTGAAGAACAATGGGATAACATTGCACTGAACCCATACCGCG
>Ga0315285_10003437_pt1 | contig 16485 bp, 18 predicted proteins | sample YL17G09_36_MG_FD_203698 | JGI IMG/M metagenome (GOLD analysis project Ga0315285, IMG submission 203698) | Sediment microbial communities from Yellowstone Lake, YNP, Wyoming, USA - YL17G09_36 | ecosystem: Environmental > Aquatic > Freshwater > Lake > Sediment | place: USA: Wyoming | collected... | reverse complement strand
TTAGACAGAAATATTATATTATGATATGATAATTCCGCCTATTATACAACGCTTTATTTTGAACTAACTTGTTAACATTTAAAGGGTTTCTATGATGAAAATCATGGATATCCCCGATCCCAGAGGGTGCGGCCGGATCATTCCGCATTTTATGTGAGCTGGGCGAGAGACTTTGCAAATTTCCTGCCGGAAAAACCTTTCCCCGAACAATGATATGGTGCAGGTTCCCCGGGACATCCAGCCTCGGTCTTCTTGGCATGGTAGAACGTTATCAAAAAAGGATAGAGGCGTCAATATATTTAAATATCTAAATATAAAAGCAAATTCTTTGCCAAGGACACAAAATTTGGCAACGTTTATAACTTGTCAAAAATAGGAGCTTATTTAAATTTCTGTAAACTTCACGATATGAAAAAATAACGGTAAAATTGCCTACTATTTTGACAGTTGCCTACCTGCCTGCCGGTAGGCAGGTTTTTATGAGCACCTCCCTCATCTCCTTCCAAAGTGAAAGCTTTATATCGTTTGTGAAGGAAGGTTTTAGGTTCAAAATATCGTTTTACCTTATAGGAAGCGTGAGCGGCCCTTTTTACCGTGCCAAAGTAGATGGTGAGGATGGGCCACCAACAAGTGACTTCATAATAACAGGGCTTTGAAAAGCATGGATCTATTCTTGATGATGCTTCGGTATGCTAATAGATGGCTGAAACTATGAATTCTACAGGTTTGAAAGCAGTTCCAATTTTGGATTGACAAGCCGAGATTCTGTGGGCGGAAGGAGTCTCTGAACCCTCACGACAACCACAGGCTGATTTGCTTCCCTTTTGGTTTGAGCTAACTCCATTGCCCGTTGATTAAACTCAGGATCATCCTCTAAGACCAACACAACAAGGGCACCTTTAGGAATTTGCTCCTCAACCTCTGAATGGGCTATGATGTATCTACTGAACTCAAAGCTTAATGTAAGGCTCTTATCAAAAAATTCTTTATCAGTCATTTTCTTATCCCTCCTTTAAAAATCGTTCCCGATACAGCTCCCAGTTCGAGTGAAGGTCTAATTCGGCAAATGTTAAAGTACTGTTATAATCCCCAACAAATAAAGGAGTCTTTTCTGTTATGCCATCACCATGAAAGGTATCTCGATGGGCGAAACCGTGGGCTGTGTCATATCGAACAACAGCCCTCCATTCTCCCCTAATATAGACCTCTAACTGTATCATAAACTCAATTACCTGTTGTTTCAGCCTGCTATGATAATGGCGAACCCTGCAATCATTGCCAAGGAGTATGACATATTCCCTTTCCTTCAAATTATGATTCACGTTTAATCTTTTATCACATTGAGGGTAAAATGGCAACTAAGATCCATACGAGGCGATTTGCTGAAGCATTTAAAATCTCTTTTAAAATTAAAAGGTTTCAATTTTTCTGTTTTTTCTTGACTTAGATCAAGGAAAAAGTTTTAAGAAGGGATTATCTTTTAATTATAAATGATTCAGGCAGAAAATAACCATGGCGACGAGAAAGATTGTTACAATTGATGAGGAGAAATGTAATGGCTGTGGGCTCTGTATTCCCAACTGTGCTGAGGGAGCCCTTCAGATCGTCGATGGAAAAGCCAAATTGATGAGCGACAAGTTCTGCGATGGTCTGGGAGCTTGTCTCGGACATTGCCCTCAGGATGCCATCACTATCATTGAAAGGGAGGCTGAAGATTTTGATGAAAAAGCGGTGGAAGTTCGTCTTCATAAGAAACAAGAGACTCAACCTCAACCTGTATTTACAGGATGTCCTTCTTCAATGGCAATGCATTTTAACGTCCCGGAGTCTAAGAGAGAAGGGACTTTTGCAATCCCATCCGTTTCTATGCTTTCTCAGTGGCCTGTCCAGTTGAAATTGGTGCCAATCAATGCCCCTTATTTCCAAAACGCAGACTTCCTGGTAGTAGCCGATTGCGTTCCCTTTGCCTACTCTAACTTCCATCAGGACTTCCTTAAAGGAAAGGTAGTGGTCGTGGGCTGTCCAAAACTGGATGACATCCAATATTATAAGGAAAAATTAACAGAGATCTTCAAGACAAATTCCATCAAAAGCATCACCGTTCCTTATATGGAGGTTCCATGTTGTTTCGGTTTAGTCAAGGCAACTGAGGATGCCATTGTTGCATCCGGCAAAAAGATTCCCTTTAAGAAAGTAAAGATTGGGATTCGAGGGGAGATTAAACCCGAGGAGAGGGAAAAGGTAAGTCATGGGATGCAAATGAGGGTCTGAAGAAAGATTAAGGTTTTTTGTGGGACGGATTCTTGGAATTTTATGAATAGAGCTGGGAGGAGTTTTTAACCTGTTAGCAGGGTGCTGAAAAAGTCACATCAAACTAAAACTGTCATGCTGAACTTGTTTCAGCATCTCCAAAATCAGGCACTTAACAGACCCTGAACCAAGTTCAGGGTGACAAAAGGAGCTTTTTTCAGCAACCAGTTGATCTATGCATAGGGCAAGAATTCTTTTCCCAATAGTCCTTTACCGATCTCCATCTTGAGTGTGGCATTAGCAATTTGTGTCGCTTTCACATCTCTGAGGTAGCGCTCAAAGGGAAGTTCTTTTGAATATCCAAGTCCTCCATAAACATCCATTGCATTGTTCACCACTTGATAGGCTGTTTCACCTCCCATGAGGTTAGCCATAGCTGCCCAGACGGTAGCTTCGTCAGCATTCTTTTCGATTAAAAATAGAGCCTTATAACATAAGAGTCGAGCGGCTTCGAGCGCAGTGAAGTCTTCAGCCAGTCTGAATTGTATCCCTTCAAATTTTCCTAAAGGCTTTCCGAAGACCTTACGCATCTTTGCATATTTTATGGCTTCATCCAGAGCCTCTTTGGCCGTACCCAATGCAATGAGGCCTGTAAGAGCCCTCTGTTCTTGGACTGTATTTTTCAACATGGATAAGGCAATATTCTCTTCTCCGATAAGATTCCCTGTCGGAACTTTGACTTCGTTAAAAGCGACATTTCCCCATTTCGTAGCCCTCCACCCAAAGCCCTGCAAATGTTGGATGTCAATTCCCGGCCTGTTGGCTTCTATAAAAATACAGCTGATACCTTCTTTACTCTCCGCTTCTGTTTTAACAAGTACTACAAACCCCTTAGCCACTTCAGCAAAGGTAATCATCGATTTCTCACCGCTCACAATATAGGTATCGTCCTCATACTTCGCTATGCTTTTCAATGCTCGAAGGTCAGAGCCAGCATCTGGTTCCGCAGCGCCAAATGCCAGGATGCTCCTTCCCTTCACAATATCTGGCAGGTAGGAATCTCTTATCCTTTTTGAAGCATTCAACAGGACCCTTCCGGTAATATTACTGCCACAAAGGATGATGGCACAGTTATGATCAAATCTTGCAACTTCTTCCAATGCTATCCCGAAGGTAACCAGGTCGGTTTCTCCGCCGCCATAAGATGTTGGGAGGCGAAGTCCAGTGAGCCCAATCTCTGCCATCTTCCCCACGATCTCCCATGGGAACTCTTCGTGGTCATCCCAATAAGAAGCCTTGGGAGCTAACTCCTTTTTGGCAAACTGATAAACACTTTTCCTGATTAAATTTTGTTCTTCGTTAAATTCAAACATATTTCACCCAAGAAAGATTATTTTTCTAATTTAATATAGAAGCATTTTAAACACATATGAAGAAAATTTTCAAGTTGATTCTAATAGGGGAATGGGTTACTTAAAATCCATGCTTCTCCCGTTCAAAGTGGCCAATAATATTACTCTTTTGGGATCGGAATTTTTTAACCTTTATCTCATCAAAGGGGAAACCTATGCGATCATGGAGGGGGGTGTCAGTGGTATGACCTACCCTTTCTTGAAGCAACTGACTCAATTGGATGTTCCTCCAGAAGCCATCTCTCACCTTATCATCCTCCACTCCCACTTCGACCACATGATGGTCTTTCCTACCCTCAAGGGAAAATATCCTTGGGTGAAGGTTCTTTCGTCAGAAAAGAATCGGGTGACTTTTGCAAGTGAACGAATCGTTGCAAAGATCTTCGATTCCGACCGAAAGATGACATTGGCATTAATGGAGAGAGGTCTTATTTCAGAAGCGCCAAATCTTTCTCCCTATATCTCATTTCCACTCGATATTGCTGCCAGTGAAGGATCGATCCTCGATCTCGGCAATGGGATCAAGATCAAATTCATCGAAACTCCCGGCCATTCTCCTGATTGCCTGAGCGCTTATTACGAAGAGGAAGGAATCCTTTTCTGCTCAGATGGGTCTGGTTTCTACACCCCTCCTGATTTTTTTCGGCCCAATTATTGGTTTAGTTTGGATGAGGCTGAAAAATCACTCGATAGGATGAAGACCATTGATCCTGAGATCCTATGCAGAGGTCACTATGGAGTCATTATGGGAAGGGAAGCGACAAGGAAACATTTACAAATGGCTCGCCAAAGCATTGAGGATTTCAAGGTTTTTGTATCGGAAAGGATTCAGAGTGGTGCGTCAGTGGATACCATCACCGAAGAAGTGACGGAAAGATTCTCAAAGGGTTTTCTCGAACTCTTTCCCCCAGAAGATAACTATCGACTTTGGAGGTTATTGATTCGAAGAACGCTCGATCATTTTGGTATCGAAATGGACGAGATACGATGAGAAGCAGAGGACGACGCCCCTGCTTCTCGGTATGAGAAAGGATGGGGTTAACTCTTTCTTGAGGTTTTAGTCATGAAGTGAGTGAGGAGCTGCTTAAGTTTCTTTCCGCCACATTTTGGACACTTTGCCTTATTTGCATCGTGTTCTTTTATGCTGAGAAGAACGGTAAATTCTTTATTGCACTTGAGACATCGATATTCATAACTTGGCATTCCATCTTCCTCCTTTCTTCGTAAGTTATAAATTACAGTTTTTTAGGGTAGACTTCAAAGAAATCAAAGAAACCAGAAATAGAGAGCGCTGAAAAACCACTCTACGCTCTCTTGATTACACAGATTTCAAAAAATGATGGATAAGATTTTCTCTATTTTCAATACATTTCTAATCTGTGTAATCGTTTCCTAATCTATGTAATCAGAGATTTCTGGACTTTTTCAGAAACCTCAAATAATATAAAAATTCGATGGGATTCTGTCAATAGTTAACTTCCCCTTTTTCCTTTGAATTCAACAAGGTCTCCATCAGCCACCGGAACCAATCATCGAGCCGCATTTTTAGTCCTCTTCTGTTCCAATCTCAGTCTTCTATGCTGGAGCAATTCAATCTCTCTTTGTTGATGAGGCCATATCTGTTCCAATGCCTTTTCTACATAGGCGATTGCCTGTTCAAAGTTTTTAAGCCGGTGCTCATAGTATTTTGCCAATTCAATGTAAGGAAAGGGGTCCTTTTTATATGGCCAGGTCAACATCTCCTCCCAGAGAGATCGGGCCTTCTCACTCCGTCCTGTTTTTTTAAAGGCCATGGAGAGCCACCTCATCACTTCCCAAGACAGGTTTTCGTCACATCGCTTTAAGGCGATCTCGAAACAAGAGATGGCTTTCTCAGGATGCCGATGCTCCCAGAAGAGTCTTCCCAATGCGAAGTGTTCTACCCCCTTTCTAGGTTGAGCTGCTTGAGGATCGTGATAAGTAAGATGGATCCTGCCAGCCAGGGCCACCATGGAGAGGATATCCATCTGATTATGGTAAAAAACCCGGTGAATCTTACTGGCGTCTCCCTTTTGGATATAATCAAAATAGAGGTAGGGTATCCATTCCGATGGAATATCATCAACCCTTTCCATACCCAAAAGCTGGGATTCAAGAGTGATCAGGCGACAATTTTCATAAGCCCCTTTCCAAATCCTTCGGGAGGGATAGAGGAGATCAAAATTTGGCATCTCCTTGATCTTTGAAGAGAGCCGGGAGAGGATGAATCGGGTTTCAAGGAGCGGGATATCATAATGCCTTCCATTGAAGGTGATCAAGAATTGAAAGGAGGTAAGCAGATCTTTTAGCAGGGAAAGCGAAGCTCTTTCCTCAGAATAGTCCCTCATAAAGAATTGGTGGACCAGAAACCCATCCCCTTCGAAAAAACCCAATCCAACCATAAAGGCGAAGGTCCCAGTCCCCCCAGACAGCCCAGTTGTTTCTGTATCAAGAAAGAGGGCTTTTCGTAGATCCAATTCCTTAAGTCGCTCATCTTTCGAAAGGAGGTGGGCGGGGTAAGTAGGAATATCGAGGATTTCCGCCAAGGTCATCTCCCCATATTGAAAGTGGGAAGGGATATATTTCTTCACCTGAAATGTCTCCCCATCAGGGGTCGAAATGATCTCCCCGTTAACCAGTTCTTCAATGGGAAGAATCATCTTCTTCCGGTAGATCTTTTTCGGTTCGAGAAGCCGATCCAACCGTTGCCTCAGGTCGCTGAGGACCTGGGACTTATTTTCTTCCTTCGTTTGAGAGACGGAGGTCAATCGATTGAGGCGTTCTTTGAGATCCATATTCCACAATAGTAGGGTTCGAGGATTCGAGGGTTCATGGGTTCGAGTGTTTAATGAACAAATATTTAATAAGTTTCTTCATAATTTCACTTGACCACTTGAACCCTTGACCCCTTGGACCCTTTACTTCACTATTTCTTTCAGCAGTGCCAGTGCCACTTCTTTTGATTTTTCACCGACCTCCTTGGTTGGGCCTACACACGAAGGGCACCCGTAGCGGCATTCACATCTGGAGATGAGTCTCATGGTCTTCTCAAGAAGTATTTGGGTATCATCGAAGAGTTGGGGACTGAACCCCATTCCTCCTGGGTAATTATCATAGAGGAAGAGGGTGGGTTCAAAGAGATCCATCTTTTCCTTTGGAATCTCCTCTGAAGCACTAAAGGAGGAGTAGAACCCTTTGGAATCCCTCGAAAGTCGAAGGAACCACTTCGCTCCTCGATCCCCTACACAGCGGTTGAGATCATGGGTGTCGCACATCAGATGAAGCGCTGCCATGGAATGAAGAGCGTAGCCGAGTCCTAACACGCCTTCGATGATCTCCAAACGATGATAGGGAAGTTGCTCTAACAAATCCCTTCTAAAAGTGATCCAATAGGAGGTCGTGTGAAACTGAAGATCCGGCAGTTCAATCTTGCCATAACCCAAGTTTTCAAGAGTATAGAATTTGATCTTTTTATATCCAACCACACGGGTGGCCACTCTCACTTCACCATGTTCGAAGACGATGCCTTTTCCCTGTTTTCTTTCAAATCCTTCCAATATGGAAACATCGGTATAGTCGATCGCATCCGTATAGTAGTCCCCATGTGTCTTCTTGACATAAGCCCTTCGATTCGGATAATCGAGCTTCTCTACGGTGTAGAGTTCTGACTCACAGAGGTAGACAGCCCCTTCATAAAGAGTGGTATGGGCACTGGTAAAGTCGACCTCTGCAATTACTTCCTCTTTTCTCTTCGTGGTATCGACCACAACGAAGTTCCCCTCCGATGTGGACCGGAGGCTGACTTTCTCTGCTGGATAGGCATCCTGGGTCCAGTACCAGTACTGACCCTTGTGATGGAGTGTCCCTTTCTCCTCGAGGTACCTTAACATTTCACCCAAATCTTCTCGTCCAAATTGTTCTCCATCCCTAAAGGGAAGTTCAAAAGCAGCACATTGAATATGGCTGAGCAGGATGAGAAGGTTATCAGGGTTGATCAACCCATGTTCGGGTGATCTCCCGAAAAAGTAGTCGGGGTTTTCGATGATGAATTGATCCAGCGGTTGACTTCGAGCGATGAGGACAGCCAGCGATCTTTCCGATCGCCTTCCCACTCGTCCTGCCTGCTGATAGGTGCTGGCAATCGTACCGGGATAACCTGCGATCAGACAGACATCCAGATCCCCAATGTCGATCCCGAGCTCAAGGGCATTGGTAGAAATGACTGCTTTGACCTTTTCCTCCCTCAATCCTTTTTCGATCTCTCTACGAACCTCGGGCAAATAACCTCCACGATACCCTCGGATTCTTCCTTTCTCTTCTAACCTCTTCTCAAACCGATCTTTCAAGTATTTGGTTAAAATCTCTACATTGAGTCGACTGGTAGCGAAGAGAATGGTCTGAATCCCTTGCTCAATAAAGGGAGTGGCCAATCTTCTGGCCGCCTGGATAGGACTTCTTCGGATGCCCAATTCTTTATTGATCACAGGAGGGTTGTAGAAAATGAAGATCTTCTCTGAAGACGGAGCCCCGCTCTGATCGATCAAGAAGACCTCTCTCTCCAAAAGCTTTTCGGCCAACTCCTTAGGGTTGGCAATCGTCGCAGAACAGCAGATGAATTGAGGGCTCGACCCGTAAAAATGGCAGATCCGATTTAATCGTCTCAGGACATTGGTCATGTGAGAACCGAAGACACCACGGTAAGTATGGAGTTCGTCGATCACCACAAATTTCAGATTCTGGAAGAAGGTCACCCATTTCGTATGATGGGGGAGAATGCCCGTATGAAGCATATCCGGGTTGGTAATCACAATATCTCCCTGGGTCCGAATGGCTTGTCGGGCATCTTGAGGAGTATCTCCATCATATGTGAAAGTGGTCACTGGTTTTCCAATCCGTTGAATCAAGTTCTGAAGCTCAAACATCTGGTCTTGAGAAAGGGCTTTTGTTGGAAAGAGATAAAAGGCCTTCGAAAAAGGCTGGTTCAGCTTTGAATGCAACACGGGAAGGTTATAGCAGAGGGTCTTTCCAGAAGCGGTGGGGGTCACTACCACCACATTCTTTCCCTCGTGAACCGCTTCAATCGCCTCGGCTTGGTGGGAATAGAGACGTTCAATTCCCTCTCTTTCCAACGCCTCTCTTAAAAGGGAGTGGATGAAGTTCGGAAAAGGGCGATATTTTCCTTCTCCCTTTTTAAAAACTCTCAAGTTAGTGATACAAGAGGAAATGGCGCGTGAACGTTTCCAGGATTGAATGATCTCTTCAATCGACATGAAAAACTCTCTCGATATAAATACCAAAGGTCATTGGGTCATTAGTTATTGAGTCATTTAATGACCCAATGACTCAATAACTTGATGACTAAAATGGGATTTTGACATTTAGATTTCTTGTTTACCGGTCAATCTTTTTTAAACCAATGTCTGAACTTTTCTCTCCAGATTTCTACCCGTGCATGGAAGTGGGGATGACGTTCTTCGATGTGTTTTAAAAAACGCTTTACCAGTTCGCTTCGAGAGGAAAGGATGGCCAGACCGATTATGAGGAAAAGTATTCCTTGAAGGATGGGCAGAAATAGACCGATAATCCCTAATCCAATAAAAAACCAGCCGATGATCAAAATTCCAATCTTCTTAAATCTGTTCATTCCGTCGATCTTTTTAGTATGAGTGAATCTTTAAATATCTGGGTTTTAATATTATAGTTTGAAAATAAAATCAAGCAAATATATGATTGATGTTGCTCCCCACTTATCATCAAGGCATAATTGGGGTGAGTGAACCGCTCGACTTCCCGGCCAGAAGGCCGGGGCTTGCTCGAGGTTCACCCTGAGTCGCGTTTGTCCACCCCGACTTCAAAGCCGGGCTTCGCGCGGCCGAACGGGTGAATATTTAAACCTATTTTTCGTCTAAAAAGGTAAAAGTCCAGTGAACCCCGTTACTCCCCGCCCTAAAGGACGGGGCTTCTTTCGAGGACTTAATATTCTCAACATTCCATTCCTCCCCGGCCTGAAGGCCGGAGCATCCTGGAGTAACGGGGTGAATCATGACGAAACGGAACTGATCTCCCGATGCCAAAAAGGGGATGCGGACGCATTGAAGGAGATCTTCGATCAATATCATAAGAAGGTATACCGGATCGCCTATGGAGTGGTGAGACAAAGGGAGGAGGCCCTCGATATCGTTCAAGAAGTATTCATTAAATTGTATCGCTCCATCCGGTTTTTTAAAGGGCAATCAAAATTTTATACCTATCTTTATCGAATGACAATGAATACTGCGATTGACCATGCACGGGAGATGAGAAGAGCTCCTTTTTCAAGCCTTGATGGGATGGAAGGATTCCAACCCTCAGATGGAGTTGAAAAAAGACCGGATAGCATTCTCCTCCATAAGGAATTAGAAGAAAAGGTTAAGAGAGTTCTGGAGAAACTCCCTAATGATCAGAGAATGGCCTTGATCTTCAGAGAGATAGAGGGACTCTCCTACCAGGAGATATCAGAAACCATGGGATGTTCCATTGGGACAGTGATGTCACGTCTCCACTATGCCAGAAAGAGAATCCAGGAATTGTTAAAGGATTATGTCAAAGAGGAGAGAAGAGGATGAAAGAATCCTGTTCTGCAGTATCGAAGCTTTTGGAAAAATACTTTGACCAAGAGGTAACCGATGAGGAAAAATCCGTTGTCGAGACTCACCTTCTTGATTGCCAGGCCTGCCAAGAGGTATTGAGGTCAATGGAGGAGCTTAGAAATTTGGTAAGGGCTCCAGTTGAAGAGGCCGTCCAAAAGGAAGATTTTCAATGGATATGGCAGAAGATCGAAAGGGGAATCCGATTAGAAGAGAGACCCACTTTTTGGGAAACCCTCCAGTCATGGCTCCAAATCTCCCCTCTTTTCCAAAGAAAAGTCTGGATTTCAGCGGCGGTAGCTGTGGCTATTATCCTGATCATTACCATCCCCATGTTTTTTAAAAAAACCCCTTCCCTTTTGGACCAATCTGTTATAGAATATGTCGAAAGCCAGACCCATAATGTGATGATCTACGAATCAGAAAATAAAAAGGTGACGGTCATTTGGCTTTTCGAAGGCCCCGCAGAGGAAACATCTCCCTCATGAAAAAGATTATTTCTTTAACTACCTGTTTTTTTATCCTTCTCATTCCCATTTCAGTGGCCTTTTCCCAAGTTCCGACCCGAGTCAGGGTGATTGAAGCTTCAAATGTGGGATCGATCATTGACCCCTCTTTAAAGGATGTCCAAAGTGATTTAAAATCCCTCTCCAATTTCACCTCTTATCGTCTTTTAAAGGATGAAAATTTGAGTCTCTCACCTAACCGACCAATCGATGTCCCTGTGCATAAAGGGAGATCCTTAGAAATCACTTTGGTAGGCCAACGGAAGGACATAGCCGAATGTAGAGTCAAAATCAAAAGTGAAGGAACAGATATTCTCAACACGCAGGTGAGACTTTCATCAGGAAGGACCGTTTTAATCGTAGGCCCAAAACATGGCGAAGGTGTGGCTATCATCGCCCTCTCTGCCCGCTTCTAATTTACCTAAAAAAATAAAAGTCTTTGGTTCAAGAGTTAAGGTAAAGATGCCAGTTTTGTTAGGGGTGTTATGTCATTGGTGTTTAAGTATTTAGCCTTAACCCCTTGACCCTAAACCAAACGGGTTTCCTCACCCTAACCCGATGACCATTTTCATGGTTCGTGCCTGCCTGCGGTAGGCAGGGGTGCCAAGCGGCCATGACCAATTAATTTGAATAAATTTCTTAATCCCTCCGTCTAAAAAAGTGAACCCTGTTAGAAATTCCAGCGGGGCATTAAACCCCGCCGGGATTGTATTGAAACCTAAATCCGCTGCAGAGCAGCGTGCATTATTTCTGACGGGGTGAAGATTGAAAAACTTACCCAAAAAGGAGGGATTCCATATGTGGAAGAAATTGATCTCAATGGTTTTGGTCATAGCCTTTATCGCCCTTTTTACCTTCAACTATGCTGAAGCAGGATCAAAACAGCGTTATATGTGGAAAGGGGCTGGAATTGCCCTGGGAGCAGTCGCCTTAGGAACAATGGCCTATCAGCTCTTTACCCATACCCATCCTCAACAGCCACCTCAAGTGGTTTATTATCCACCCCCAGAACCTCGGTACTGTCCTCCACCTCCCCCGCCTGAATATGTTCCAGGTCATTGGGAGATGACTCGGGAATGGGTTCCAGGAGCATGGGAGAGAGTCTGGGTCCCCGGTCACTATGATCGTTGGAGAAACTGGGTGGAAGGACATTATGAGGAGCGCCAAACCCCTGGGTATTATGCGGAGAGAAGAGTTTGGGCCGAAGGGTATTACCGCTATAATCAAATGTAAGAATTAGGATTAAATTCGCACCCCACAGAGCCTTCTGCTCTTGTGGGGTGCTCAGCTCTGCAATCAGAGAATGAATTTCAATCCCCTCAAAGTGCCCCATTTGCGTTTTGCTTCTTGTTCTCTAAGTTCTTTCTGATATCGTTATTATCAAATTGTACCGCTTTAGCACTTTGAAAGAATGATCTAATCCCCCTTCATCCCCCTTTGCCAAAAGGGGGAAACCTCTCTCCTCCCTTTGGCAAAGGGAGGTTGGGAGGGATTTTACAAAACGATTTCAAACAGCTAAATTGATACCTCAAATTTAATTATATTTTCAAACCGTCAGAAGAAACATTCTTGTTTGACAAAGAGGAAGGCACCGTGTTACGTTTTTTTTCACTATGGACGGTTTGATCATGCATCAGAGGGGTAAATCTTCAGGTATCTCCTGGTCTGGGAGGAAGGTAGAAGGGATTGTTTTTGATGTGGATGGAACCCTCACAAATTCTATCGAAGCCTACTATGAAGTGTTTCGCGAAGTCACTGCCCAATTCGGTATCCAAATAAAAAAAGAAGATGTGTTAGAACCGATGGCCACCGGGTCCTTGATATGGGATCGGATTCTCCCAAAGGATTTATTAGACCGAGATGAAAAGATTAAACAATTCATGAAGGCCATTTCAAAGGTTTATGAGGAAGTCTTTCAACACGTACATCCATTTGATGGATTAGAATCGGTCCTTAAAGGATTGGGGGAACGGGGAATTAGACTTGGGGCGTTGACCTCCGCAAGAGAAGTTGCTGTGCGTCCTCTCTATCATCATGCCCTCTCTCATTACTTTATAGCGATCATAACGCGTGAAGATGGATTTCTCCCAAAACCTGCACCTGATGGGATTTTGGAGTGTTTGAGACGTATGGAGGTCTCCTCAGACCATGCCATCATCATCGGTGATTCTCCCTTGGATATCCGTGCGGGCAAAACAGCTGGATCGTTGACTATTGGTGTTTTAAGTGGTATTGGAAGTCAGGCACAACTTGAGGCAGAAGCCCCCACGGCTATTATAAAGCATGTCTCACAATTATTGTCGTTATTCAATTTGCAGTAAGAAAAGGGGAGGTTTTTATGGGAATCTATAAAGAGGTCTATGACTTTGCGGCGAAAGCAGGGGCATTGGAGGGGTATGTCTATCCAAGAGAGAAAGTGGATCTTAGCTATCTACCAAAATGGACTGACAATCTGGTGAACCTCTACCGCAGTCTACCTTCTGAAGTTAAGGAAGAATTTCAGGGTTCGTGTAATGCCACCATTGGTCGTACGATCCAATCTCTTCTTCCTTCTTTAGGTGAAGATCATGAGGTGATCAAGAAGCTAAAAACTATGATGTCGGGAAAGATGCCTTTATCTCCTGATGATTTTGGCCATGGAAGATGAATTTTTAAATAAGGATAACCTGCTAACTAAAATTCGCTAAAGTCAGTGCCTTTTTATTTATCCCCGTTATGGGTCAACGCGATGGCTTCTATCTCTATTTCTGCATTTCTGGGAAGCTTGGCCACTTCGACTGTTGACCTTGCAGGTGGGGAAGAAGAGAAGTAAGTAGCATACACTTCGTTCACTTGATTGAAACTCCCCATATCTTTCAAAAAAATAGTCACCTTGATCACATCCTCCATCCCTAATCCCTGAGATTCCAATAATCCTTTAATATTTTCTAAAACCTGTTTTGTTTGTTGACAAACATCTCCTTTTGTGAGCTCCCCTGTTTTTGGGTCGAGAGGTATCTGACCCGAGAGAAAGAGCAAATTCCCTGCCTGAATCGCCTGAGAATACGGACCCATTGCCTTTGGCGCCTTATCAGTCTGGATCACTTTCTTCTTCACGTTCCAATCCCTCCTTTCTATAATCCCCCGTACTTCCCTTGTAGCTGTGAAAAAATCCCAAGATTCCCAGACTGGACAGGGGGTATCGGAGAAACTGTAGAGCGGCTACCTTTTTCAGGCTTAATGAAAAGGAAGTAATACCATTATAAGATAGATAACTTAGAAAAAGATAAATACCCCTACATTTTCAATATCCGCATTCTACAGTTTTGGAGATATCCTCTGTCCGGTCTGCTATCTTCAATAATTCCTCTCTTACTAAAGTGGGGATGGGGGGATTAATTTACAAATCTCTGTCGCATCATTCAAAATATTATCCGCTCCTGCTCTTTCAAACTCCTCTCTCTTCGTTCTCCCTGTCAATACCCCGATCGTCTTCATCCCTACCCTCTTCCCAGCCTGAATATCAATCGTATGATCCCCAATCATTACCACCTCTTCTCCTGAAACATCTAACGCTTTCATCGCAGAAGAAAGATGATCTGGGTGGGGTTTGACTTTTTTAACCGAATTTCTCGAGATGAAAACATCGCAAAATTCATCGATGTTTGGGAAAACCCTTCGAACGGCATCTTCACAATTTCGTGTAATGATTCCGACTTTTATTCTCTTTTCTCTTAAATTCTTTAGTGCCTTTTCCGTTCCCGGAAGCAATCTCCCCTCCTCTGCCGCCCTCATTTCCACTTCATGCAGAATCTGATGGGCTTCTTTATAAAACTCCTCTGCACCGGATGGATCCTTTTCCCATAAAATTTGGTAGACCTCATCGATAATTTCCAATAAATATCTCTCTTCAATCAATTCCTCCTCAACGCCATAATGCTTCATCAACTCGAAAACCTGTTCCCTCATGACATTGAAATCGATGTTAAGAACTGCCAAGGTCCCGTCAAAATCGAAAATCGCTGCTTTTATTTGGTGGAAATTCCGCATAAGCTTAAATGTCAAATGTCTTTAAGTGGCGACTAAAGTCACCCCTACCCGAATCATTCTCTCTGGTCTTTCCTGCGGAAGCAGGAATCCAGTCCTTAAAGCCACACATCTGGATTCCCGCCTGCGCGGGAATGACAGCCCTATTGTCTTGGTCAAATCTTTATGTTCTTTTGAGATCCAGATCTGTAATGCCGAGACAATAAAGGACCCCTCTCATATGGTCTCTCGTAATGGCTCCGTCAGCCACTCTCTTAAGAATCTCCTTAGCATTAAAGGCAATTCCCAAACCTGCATTGGCTAACATGATTCGATCATTCGATCCGTCTCCGACCGCCACCACTTCATCGCGTGTGATCCCCTCTTTCCGACAGATCTCATCCATGATCTCAGCCTTCCTCTCGGCGTCGATGATCCTCCCTTTGATTCTTCCGGTGAGCCTTCCCCCTTTGATCTCCAAATCATTTCCGAAGGCATAATCAAATCCCAACCGCTTCTTCAAAATATCGGTAAAATAGGTGAACCCACCACTGATGAGGGCCACCCTAAAACCCATCTCCTTCAATGCGGCGATCAACTCTTCGCTCCCCTTGGTAAGTTTTAATGTCTCCGAAATCAAATCCAAACTCTTGATTCTCAAACCCCTTAAAAAAGAAACTCTTGAACGGAGAGATTGAACAAAATCAATCTCGCCTCTCATTCCCTTTTCCGTCAGGGCCTTCACCTTTCCCTTCGCGCCTGCGAGTCTCGCCATCTCATCAATGATCTCTCCATCCACAATGGTGGAGTCCATATCGAATACGATGACCTTCTTCCTCTTCTTAAAGGCATGCTCAGGTTGTGCAATGATGTCCATTCCCACTTTTTTTGCCACCTCGGTGAGGTCCGTCCGAAGGCTTGAAAAATTTGTTTCCCGAAGGTCGATCCATATCTCCATCGCCAAAAACTCTCCTCTGGCAATCATCTTAATCCGCTCAATATTGCAGTGGTGGCTCGCTAAGGCTGATGAAAAGGTGGCCACAACCCCGGGCCGGTCTGCTCCCAGAATGGTAAGGATGTAAGGTTTTTTTGTCTCGGCCAATCTTAACCCCTTAAATTCATCAAGAGGCGTTAGGGTGATGCTCATTCTTAGTTCTTTGGCTAAGCGGCTGAGACCTGTTCGGAGTCGGCTCAATTGAAAACGAACATGCAGGGGTTGGATGAGAAGGACCATTGTGAATTGGGAATGTATCACGGACTGTTCAATGTCAACGATGTTAAACCCTTTCTTAAAGAGAAACTGGGTCACTTTCGAGACAATTCCAACCCGATCCTCCCCGATCACTGAGATGACATAAAAATCTTCTTCTTTGGAAAGAGAATGGAGTGGCATTTGTTAGAACCTCTATCAGTATCCTATCATTCTCAATGTTCTTATTTCCATTTTGAGTCGCAAAATGGAAATTTCGATTCCTTTTTAACAGAAAACAGAGGACCAGGCAAGGATTTAGAAAAAACCACCATCAAAGACCATAAGTATTCCTTCCTGAAGTCTGCGACCAGTCATTTTAGCAAAGCATGCTTGATTTGAATCGGTAATCATCAATCGTTTTTTTTTGACATACTACTCCCTTTATTATATCTTCGACTCATCCTAAAGCAAGTTCT
>Ga0315285_10003436_pt1 | contig 16489 bp, 13 predicted proteins | sample YL17G09_36_MG_FD_203698 | JGI IMG/M metagenome (GOLD analysis project Ga0315285, IMG submission 203698) | Sediment microbial communities from Yellowstone Lake, YNP, Wyoming, USA - YL17G09_36 | ecosystem: Environmental > Aquatic > Freshwater > Lake > Sediment | place: USA: Wyoming | collected... | reverse complement strand
TTGCCCCGGCCGTCCGCGGCTGGGTCGAGGCTACCGAGAGGGGCGGGCCGCCGCCCCTCCTCGGACTCTCCCCCGGACTGTGCGGTCCCAGGTGACCTGTCGCCTATCTTACGCACCGCACAGTAACTGGAGATACTGACCGTCCGGTTCTTCCGGGAAAGGTGTGCCTCTGTTCATGGGGCAACTCGAAAGGACGCTGACTCAGGATGCGCGGCGGATTACCAGGCCTGCTCGAACAGGAGCACGATGACACGGCTGTCCCATAGCGAGCCAGTTGACACAGACCCGTCAGGCTATCGCCGCGGCTGGTCGAGCCGGAAGACCATCTGGGTAGGGCGCACGAACCGCAGGGCTATGACGAGGAGGATCATGACCATGGTCATGTACATCACGGCCATGGCGTCCACCGAATAGACGGGGCGGACCCCGCCCGCGAAGACGTTGTAGAACAGGGCGACCACCAGGGTCTGGGAGCCTGCCCCCGACACCAGGAAGGTCAGCTCGAAGTTCGAGACCGTGTTCACGAGGACAAGGATCCCGGCCGTGAGGAGCCCGGGCAAGGTGAGCGGCAAGAGGATGCGGCGGAACACCTGGAAGCGGTTGGCACCCATCATGGCTGCGCCCCACTCCAGGTTCAGGCTAATCTGTTCGAAGAATGGCATCAGGATGAAGATGGCCAGCGGAACCATGGGCACCATCACGGCCAAGATGACGCCGGCCACGGACCCGCCGATTCCGTATCGGAACATGGTCGTCGCGAGGGGGATGCCGTAGGTCATCTGGGGAATGAGGAGCGGCAGGAAGTAGAGCAGGAGGAGCACCGGTTTCCACTGGAAGTTGCGCCGGGCCAGGATGTAGGCGGCGGGGAAGCCCATCACCAGAGCCAAAAACACCACGGTCAGAGCCACGAAGATGGTCACCCCGAGGACGTGGGCGAGGCCGAACTCCTTCCAGGCATAGCTGTACCACTCGGTGGTGAGCGAGCGCGGAAACGGGGTGCCGAACCACCGCTTTGCGAAAGAGCTCACCAAGACGTGGCTCACGATTCCCAGCAGGTTCAGGATGAACCCCAGGACGAACACGTACAGCGCCAGTCCCCACAGACGTCCACGCATTGCTTCCCTCAGCGCTTCCCCACCCCCATGGTAGCCGCCAGGACCATCTGCCGCCGCAGCAGGAGGATGACGAGGAGGCCGGCTAACTGGAATATCCCCATGATCACCGCGATGGCCGAGGCGTAGGGCATGTCGAACATCTCGAAGGCCTGCGCATAGGCCGCGATGGCGATGGTCCGTGTGGCGCCCGACGGCTGGCCCAGCATGATGGCCGAGGCGAAGGTGCCGAAGCTCATGACGAAGACCAGGGCGAAGGCGATGGCCAGCCCGGGGGCGATCAAGGGCAGCATGACCCGCTGGAACACGGTCCAGGGGCCCGCCCCGAGCGTGCGCGCCGAGTTTTCGATGCTGGGGTCGATGCCCGAGATGTAGCCCAGCAGCATGAGGAAGCAGAAGGGAAACTGCTGCATGAAGAGGGAGAGCATCACCCCGGTGAAGTTGTGGGTGAGCACCAGCGAGTCCTCCAGGAGGCCCAGGCCCAGGAGCAGCTGGTTCAACCATCCCTTCCCCCCGTAGAAGCCCAGGATCCCCTGGGACAGCAGGATCACACCGAGCGAGATGGGAAGGACCAGGATGGTGGTGATGGTCCGCTCCAGCCAGATCCCCCGGCGCATGTTGTAGGCGAGGAGCAGGCTGAAGGCCACGACCACCACGGTGTTGGGGACGGCAAGGCGGAAGGTGATGCCCACGGTCTTGTACTGGTACTGGTCGCTGAAGAAGGCGACGTAGTTGGCCAGGCTAAAGCCGGGCACCTTGAGCGGGCGGAGGCTCAGGTAGATTCCGTAGAGGAACGGGTAAACGAACATGACCAGGACATAAAGAAGCGAAGGGGCCAGGCAAGCCAGGGCCATCAGGTCCAGCTCGCTCGGTTCGCCAGTCTCACCGCGCCTCATGCCGTCCCCCCGGACCCCTCCGATGGGAGGAAGATGACCCTGTCCGGCGGGAAGACCACGGTCACGTTCTCCCCCGGGGCCAACCGGGCGGCCGTCCGCACCCAAAGGCGCCCGCCGGCCTCCAGCGTCACGATCGCCTCGTCCTCGCGCCCCAGGTATTCGACGATGTCCACCTTGGCCCGGAACACGTTCGGACCCCCGGCGTCCCCGCCGATCACGACATCGTCCGGACGGATGGCGGCCACCACGGATGCGCCGGGGACGAAGGTGTGCCGGGTCTTGCCCCGGATCTTCATGCCGTTGCCCGCGGCCTCCACGTCCCGGTCCGGCCCGAGGGTCACGACCTGGGTTGGGAAGAAGTTCCGGAACCCCATGAAGTCCGCCACGAAGACGTTCACGGGTTGGTCGTGGATCTCCTGCGGCGTGCCCGCCTGGATGAGGAGACCGTCCCGCATCACCACCACCCAGTCGGAGAGGGAGAGGGCCTCCACCTGGTCGTGGGTCACGTAGATGGAGGTGAGGCCCAGGCTGGTGTGGAGGTGTTTGATCTCGGCTCGCATCTCGATCCGCAGCTTGGCGTCGAGGTTCGAGAGCGGCTCGTCCAAGAGGAGGAGGCGCGGGTGCAGGACCAGGGCGCGCGCGATGGCGATCCGCTGCTGCTGGCCACCGGAGAGCTGTCCCGGGTAGCGCCCCTCGAAGCCGGGGAGCTGGACGAGGTCCAGCATCTGCCGGACCCGCTCGGCGATCTCCGCCGCCGGCCGCCGCTGGAGCTGCAAGCCGAAGGCGATGTTTGCGAAGACGGTCATGTGCGGGAAGAGCGCGTAGTTCTGGAAGACCATGCCGAACCCCCGCTTCTCGGGCGGCAGGTGGTCGATGCGCTCCCCGTCGATCCAGACCTCGCCGTCGGTGGCGGGGATCAACCCGGCAATGATGTTCAGGGCCGTGGACTTGCCGCAGCCGCTGGGCCCCAGGAAGGTGATGAACTGCTTGCCGCGGACCTCCAGGGCAAAGTCCCGCAGCACGGTCTTCGTCCCGAACCGCTTGGTGATCCGGAATCGCAGCGATTCAATCGTCTCCTTCATATGCTCCCGCCGCTATGCAATGAAGGGGAGGACCTTCGTCAAGGTCCTCCCCTTCCGTGACTATCCGCTAGACGCTACCTACTTCTTGATTTGCTGTGCGCCGACCTCCCGGTCCCAGCGGTCCATGGCGTACGTCAGCTCCTTGAAGTCGAGCTGCGGCGCCATCTTGTACTTCTTGCCGGGGCCGATCTGATCATACTCGGGCCGCCAGTGTTCCTTGACGAGGTCCCGGATATCCGCCGGCGCCTTGTCGAAGGTTGCCGCCTTGATGCTCGGACCGATGAAGGCCTTCCAGGTCAGGACTTGCTGGTCGACCCGGCGCATGAACTTCATGAGGTCCAGGATGACGTCCACCTCGTTCTGAGGCACGCCCTTGGGGATACCCCAGTAGTGGCCATCGATGATGAAGGTGGTATTGTCCAGGATAGTGATCTTGGCGTCCGGCGGGATCACGCCCTCGGCCCGGGGCTTCATGTCCCATTCCATGATGCCGGCGATCATCCAGCGCTGCTCCTGGGCAAACTCTCGGAGGGTGAAGAGGGTGCCGGTGGGGTAGTACTCCATGTACTTCCCCAGCTCCTTCATGTAGGCCCAGGCCTTGTCCCAGCCCTTCTCCGGATCCATGGGGGCCTTGTCATTCAGGATATACGGCAGCCCACAGGTGATGGACCGGCCGGGGCCGCTGTTCGCCGGCCGGGCGTAGAGGAACCGGTTGGGGTTCGCCTTGGCCCACGCCAGCAGCTCGTCGGCGGTCTTCGGGGGCTTCTGCACTTTCTTCGGGTTGTAGACGAACACCGGCCCGCCGGCGTTCACCACGACCGGCATGAGCGAGCCTCCCCCCGAGTCCTGCAGGACCTTCGCCGCATCGTTCAGCTCATCCTTGGGGAACATCTTGTCGTACTTGGGGAACAGCTCAATGAGTTGCTTGTTGGCGGCGAGCACGGAGCCGGCATCCTGTCCGGTGAGGACCAGGTTGATGTCCGCCCGGCCGGCGTCCTGCTGCGCCTTGATCTTGGCGGGCGTCTCCGGCGCAGGACCGCGCTGGATCTTGATCTCCTTCACCTTGTCTGGAAAGGCCTTCTTGTAGTTCTCGATGATCACCCCAGTCGAGGCGAGATCGCCCCCATTGTCGATAATCGAGATCGTGATGGGCTGCTGGGCCGACGCCGGGCGCCCCATCCCGTCGAGAGTGAGGCCCAATGCCACGAGGGCCACCAGGACCAAGAGCCCGACGAACCTTCCACGACGCTGCATCATGATCCTCCTCCTGCGGCCTACCTCCCAGGGACCGCTTCAATGGGATTGCACAGTGCCCAGGCACGAGTGAAGGTACAACCAAATGGAGCGTACAAAGATCCGTGCCGCAAAGTCAAGGGGATTCGGTTTCCTCAGCGCCTCGGCCAGACAAGGGATGCTCCTCCGACGAAGAGCGGCGTCACGTCAGAACAGCCCCAGGGCCTTCCAGTAGAATGGTCCGATCCCCAGCCAGATGACGATGTTCACCAGGGAGGTTACGAACCCGATGCCCCCTCTTGGGGGTCAATCGTTTTCTCACGCTCACCCGTGACAAACCCATTCATGATTTCGTTCACAGGGTGCCCGCCGTCGGAGGTGGCGGCTCAGGAATCCCCGGCCGCCGTTCGAGACCGGCCGCCGGAGGGGCCAGAGGGGCGGGCGTGGGGCGGCGCCGCAGCCGAAGCACATGGAATACCAACTCCCGCTTCACCCGCTGAATGGCCAGGGCCGGATCCACTCCCTTCGGGCAAACCTCCGAGCACTCCCCGGCGAAGTGGCACCGCCACACACCAGCGGAGGCTGATACCACCTCCCTCCGCTCCTCGAAACCGTCGTCTCGCGTATCGGCGTTGTAGCGATGGGCCTGGCTCAAGGGTTGCGGGCCCAGGTACCGGACGTCGGTGGCCAGCGTCGGGCAGGCCCCCATGCAGCAACCGCATTTGATGCAGTAGGCGAACTGAACGTACCGCTCCATGTCGGCCGGGGTTTGCGTGTACTCGGCGGTGGGCCGTTCCAGCTCATCAAGGTCGCGCCGCAGCAGGTAGGGCCTGATGCCCCGATGCTTCTCGATCATCGATCCCAGATCCGGAACAAGGTCTCGGATCACGGGGAAGTTGGGCAATGGGCGGACCTGGACGACGCCCGTTCCCAGTTCGGCCACCTGGGTCTGGCAGGCGAGGCGCGGCCGGCCGTTGATCCACATGCCGCAGGATCCGCAGATCCCCATCCGGCAGGAGGCACGCCAACTCAGGCTGCCGTCCAGTCGCTCCTTGACGTGGATGAGGCCGTCCAGGACCGTCATCCCATCGGCCACGGGGACCCGATACTCCACCACGCGCGACCCCGCCCCGTCCTCCGGGGCGTAGCGCTGCACCCGGAAGATCACCGTGGTCACTGCGGCACCTGATTCCCTGTCGCCCATCCGACCATGCCTCCTACGACGCCCCGCCCGGCAGCAGGAACGCTGCTGCCACGGCCGCCCAGGCCCCGACCAGGAAGAGGACTACTCCCACGCCCCAACACGTCACAGTCACGGCCCGTTCTGCGCGGGGGCTCAAGGTGAGCTCAAGCAGGATGGTGCGCAGACCGAAGAGGCCGTGGAACAGGGCCGCGGCTAAGAGGACGATGTAGGTGACCATGAAGATTGGGAGTCTCCCCCGGGCTGCCACATTGGCGAACTCGATCGGTGAGCCCGGGCCCACGCCGACGAGGCGGAGGAGCTCGCCCAGGTGCATGATAGCCATGTGTGTTCCCAGCAGGGCAAGGATCACCAGGCCGGCCGCCATGTGCAATATCCAGAACTTCGTTTCTCGCATGGCTCCCTCACCGGGTCGGCAGAAACAAGTCGAGCCCGCCCAGGAGTAGCAGGAGAGCGGCCAAGACCATGCACGCGATCAACAGCGGCCGCTGGCGCCGGACCGAGCTCACATACGGGTAGATGGGTACCGCCGGCCGGCCCAGCCCGATTCCGAGTTCCACTAGGATCAGGCGGACCCCGTTCAGCGCGTGGTACGCGAATGCCGCGAAGACGAGGTACTCGCCCACCCTGAAGACCGGGTGGGCCACGGCCGCCATGGTGACGCGCCAGGTGGCCTCGCCAAAGACGCGTGCACTGGTCACCACGATGTGCATGAGGAGGTACAGCAGGAGGGCCATCCCCGCCACGCGGTGCAGAGCGTAAGCGTAGCGTTCGGGGCCGTACCGCCCCCCGCCCAGCCAGCCCCAGATCCCCAGCCGGTTCTCCATCGTCTTTCCCCGCTCTGTCACCTCGGCGTGCATTCCGCGTGTCCTCAGTACTTTCGCTCCACCGGTTTCCAGGTGGTGATCGTGACCGGCTTGTACTCCAGCCGGGGCCCCTCGGCGGTGTGGAAGGCAAGAGTGTGACGGAGCCAGTTGGCGTCGTCCCGCGTCGGGTGGTCCCGGCGGGCGTGGGCCCCGCGCGACTCCACGCGGGCCAGGCCTCCTGCTACGGCCACTTCGGCCAAGTCCAACAGGTTCTCCAGCTCCAGCGCGTGCAGCAGGTTGGTGTTGAAGCTCCGCCGGTGATCCGCCAGCCCGATTTTCTGGAACCGATGGTGCAGATCCCGCACCGCCCGAAGGGCGAGTTCCAGCTCCTCCCCCGTCCGGAAGACGCCTACGTGAGCATCCATCGTCTCGCGCAACTCGCGCCGGAGGTTGTACACGTTCTCGGGGCCGCGTCGCTGCGCGAGATCACCGAACAGGCGCCGTTCCTCCTCGGCGATCCGTTGCACAGGGACCTCGGGCGGGACCCCCGCCCGGAGGATGTGCCGGGCCGCCTCTTGTCCTGTGATGGTTCCCCACACCAGGCACTCGGCCGTAGAGTTCGCACCCAGGCGGTTGGCGCCGTGCAGGCTGACGCAGGCCGCTTCCCCCGCCGCCCATATCCCGCCGATGCGGGTCTGACTATGGATGTCCGTTTCGATGCCGCCCATGGAGTAATGGGCCACCGGCCGCACCGGGATGGGGTGCTCCGCGGGTTCCAATCCGGCAAGCTTATGGCAGAGTTCGCGGATCATGGGGAGGCGCTCGTTGATTTTCGTCGGCCCGAGAGGACGGAGGTCCAGGTGCAGGTAATTCAGGCCGCGCGGCCCAGGGAAGCCGCGTCCCTCCTCGATCTCCCGCATCATGGCGCGAGAGATCACGTCCCGGGGCCCCAGCTCCATTTTCTCTGGCGCGTAACGGGCCATGAACCGCTCCCCACCCGCGTTGGTGAGGATGCCACCTTCGCCCCGGCATGCTTCGGTGATCAGGATCCCGGAAGGGATGAGGCCCGTGGGGTGGAATTGTACGAACTCCATGTCCTCCAGGGGGAGGCCGGCCCGATACGCCATGGCCATGCCATCTCCAGTCACCGTCTGGGAGTACGTGGTGAAGCCGTACAGGGTACCGGCACCACCCGAGGCGATGATGAGACCCTTGCCCCGGAGGACACAGAGATCGCCCGTGGCCACGTCCAGGGCTGTGAGCCCGCAGAACTCGCCCCCCTCCACCAGGATCCCGGTGACGAACCACTCGTCGTACCGGCGGAAGGTGCCCTCCTTCAGCAGCCGGTCGTATAGTGTCTGCATCTCGAAGAAGCCGGTCTTATCCTCCGCGAGTACAGCTCGGGGGAAAGAGTGGCCGCCAAAAGGCCGCTGGGCGATGCGGCCATCCGGCCGCCGCGTCCACGGGATCCCCCAGTGATCAAGCTGGAGGATCTCGCCGGGCGCGGCGTCCACGAACCGATCCACGACGTCCTGATCCGCTAGGAAGTCGCTTCCTTTCACGGTGTCCCAGGCGTGGAGCCGGGTGCTGTCCCCCTCCTCGGGGCGCATCACCGCCGCCGTGCCCCCCTCGGCGCACACCGAGTGCGCCCGCATGAGCTGCACCTTGGAGATAATGCCAATATCGATCCGGCCCCCGCTGGCTCGGGACGCCTCGACGGCGGCCCGGAGGCCTGCGAGGCCCGCCCCCAGGATCAGCAAGTCATGGGTGATGACGGTAGCCACCGTTCTCCCTTCTTTCAGACACCAGACGTCGGGGCTGACCCATGCCTCGAGCCGTCACCCTCAGGGACAACCAGAATTCATCCGACGGGAAACCGGAGGTCAGTTGCGCTTCCCCGGCCCCTGTCCCCCGTTCCTAGTACAGCCCCAGGGCCTTCCAGTAGAAGGGCCCAATCCCCATCCAGATGACGATGTTCACCAGCGAGGCCACGAACCCGATCCACCACCACGTTTTCAGGTCCGTATAGCCGGCCCCGTAGTAGATGGGCGCGGGACCGGTCCCATAATGGGTGAGGGACGCGTTCAGGCTCGAGAAGAACGCGAGGCTCAGGGCCGCCAGCAGCGGCGGCGCCCCTGCGGCCACCGCCACCACGAGGAACGGCGCGAACATGGTCGAGACGTGAGCCGTGAGGCTGGCAAAGCCGTAGTGGCTATAGAGATAGACCAGCACCAGCACCCCCAGGGCCGGCAGCCACGCCCAGCCCTTCACGTAGCCCGCCACGACCTCCGAGAACCACTTGATGAGGCCCAGTCGGCCCAGCATGGTGGCCATCCCCACCAGCCCCCCGAACCAGATCAGGGCGTCCCACCCCCCGCGCTCGTCCAGGACGTCATCCCATCCGACGACGCCGGTGACCAGCATGACCCCGACGCCGAGCAGAGCAACCACGGTGGCATCCAGCCCGGTCAGGGTGGCCGTTCCCCAGAGGGCCAGGGCGAGCAGGAAGACGCCCATCACCACCCACTCCTCCCGGCAGATCGGACCCATCTTGGCGAGTTCCTCGCGGGCCATGATGGTTGCCTCAGGCGTCTCCGTGATCTCGGGTCGCACCAGCTTGTAGATCACGTACGGCATCACGAGGAGCGACAGCAACCCCGGAAGGAGGGCAGCCAGGGCCCACCCGCCCCAGGAGAGCTGGACGTTCACTGTCTTCTTCGTCAGTTCGACGATCAGGGGATTGGCCGCCATCGCCGTCATGAACATGCCCGAGGTTATGACGTCCGTCTGATAGGTGCTCAGCATCAGGAAGCGCCCGATGCGCCCGGCCGTGGGGCCCGGCTCGGAGTTGAACGTGACGCACAGCCCGCGGACCACGGGGAAGAGGACACCGCCGGCCCGGGCCGTGTTGGATGGCGTGGCCGGCGCAATAACCAGGTCGCTGAGGGCCGTGGCGTAGGCCAGCCCCAGGGTCCGCCGGCCGAAGGCCCAGATGAACCAGTAGGCGATGCGCCGACCCAGGCCAGTCTTGATGAACCCCCGGGCGAACAGGAACGCCGCGAAGATGAGCCAGACGGTCGTGTTAGAAAACCCGTTCAGGGCATCGGCGGGCGAGAGCGTGCCCGTCAGGGCCGTGGCCATGGTCCCGATGAGCACCACTGCGCCCATGGGCAACGGCTGCAGGATCAGCCCGGCGACGGTGGCGGCGAAGATCGCCAGGAGGTGCCAGGCCTTGATGGCGACCCCGGCGGGAGGCGGAAGGACCCAGATGATGAGTGCCACGAGGATCGTGGCGACTCCGCGAACTACACGCGCCTGGGCGGACCGTTCGGGACTCAAGCGACCCTCCTTTCCCTGTCTCCTGACAGCTTGACCCTCTGGGGACCCACCGGTGATGACGGCGGATGCACGCAAGAACAATGCGCGGGAGGTCAAGACCCTCCCCGGTCACCTCCCGCCGCTCGCGGGTACCTTCCGCGGAGATCGATCAGTCGATCGCCGCCGGCTCTTCGAGCCCTTTCTCGGCCTCCTTGAGCAGGAAGATGTGCTCGGCCACCATCTCCAGGTGGCCCGTCCCCAGCCGCTGTTCGGCCAGCGAAAAGGCCAACTCTTCCTCCAGAAACATGTGATGCAGGAATTCCTTCACGAGGGCCACGCCCTTCTCCTTGACCAGAGGCGCGACCTCCGGGGTGATCGGATGGCGGGTGAGGCCCTTGAACTCCGCCAGGCGGGCTTCGAGGTCGCGGTGCTCCCGCTCCAGCTCGGTGATGACCCCAGCGGCATCCGGCCCGGTCTCAGCCAGCGGGCGGAACAGCCAGCGTTCCTCCGAATTCAGATACTCCCGCAGCCCGATGTCCAGGTAGTTCGCCACGTTCTTGGCCATGATGGCCCAGTGTGGCGTCTGCATGAGGAGGGCCCGGTCCAGGGACACCAGGGCTTTTCGGAGGATGTTGTGGTCCCGCTGGATGATGTCAGTGCCTTTCATCGCCCCCTCAAGTTATCGCGCCGACGAGGATCGACCGGAACAAAGAGAATCCGACGACCGCGCGGCAGCCAGCCCGAGGGATGTCACGTGCGCCCGGGCTGATCTGACCCTGCGTGTTGTCGGTTCCCAGTGTTCCATCACGCGAAGCATATCACGGATACACGCCGCGCACCATACTAGCCTCTGCCACCCGACCAACAGCCAGGATGTACGCCGCGGTCCGCATGTCCACGCGTTCCCTCGCGGCGATATCCCGGACCTCGTGGAAGCTCCGGATTATGATCTCACGCAGCCGTCGGTTTACATCATCCTCGCTCCAGTGAAGCATCTCCAGGTTCTGGACCCACTCGAAGTACGAGACGGTCACGCCGCCAGCGTTTGCCAGGATGTCCGGGATTACGAAGACATTATTGGCGAAGAGGATGGGATCCGCTTCCGGCGTCGTGGGCCCGTTAGCCCCCTCGGCCAGGATCCGCGCCTTGATCCGCGGGGCGTTCTCTTTCGTGATGACGCCCTCGATTGCCGCGGGGATCAGGAGGTCACACGGCAGCTCCAGGAGTTCCTGGTTGCTGATACGATCCGCATCGGGAAACGTCGCCACGGTCCCCGTTTTCCCTACGTGCTCCAGGGCCTTCACGGGGTCAATGCCCTTCGGATTGAAGGCGGCGCCCCGCACGTCGCCAACAGCGATGATCCGTACTCCGAGTTCCCCCAAGAGCAGGCCGACAACGGAGCCCACGCTGCCGTATCCCTGGATCACCGCCGTAGCCCGGCTGAGGTCAAGACCCAGCTCCCGGGCGGCCTCCTGAATGGTGAAGACGACGCCCCGGCCCGTTGCCTCCTTCCGGCCAAGCGATCCGCCGATAGAAATAGGCTTGCCGGTGACCACGCCTGGTATCGAGTAGCCCTTGTGCATGCTATAGGTGTCCATGATCCAGGCCATGGTCTGGGCGTTAGTGTACAAATCGGGCGCGGGGATATCTGATTCCGGTCCCAACAGCATCGAGATCTCGGTGGTGTAACGGCGCGTCAGCCCCTCCAGCTCCCTCATGGACATTTTCTTCGGGTCGCACCGCACGCCACCCTTGGCCCCCCCGAAGGGGAGGTTGACCACGGCGCACTTCCAGGTCATGAGCGCTGCCAGCGCCCGCATTTGCTCCAGCGTGACATCGGGGTGATAGCGGATACCGCCTTTGGCCGGACCCCGGGTCACATTATGCTGCACCCGATAGCCGACGAAGACCTGGATGCTCCCGTCGTCCATCTTGACCGGGAAGTGGACGGTCAGTTCTCGCTTGGGCCACTTGAGCTTCTCGCGAACGCCGGGATCCATCTGCAGGCGATCTGCCGCGATGTTAAAGAGTCGAAGGGCTGCATCCTGGAATTCTTCTCCTTTAGTCCTGACCAGCACCTCCATTGGCCTTCCTCCTCGTCGAAGACCCCCCAGGCCTCAGGGAACCCGGCAATCTGGTGATCTGGCCATCTGGACCTGATTGCCGGGTTGCCCCGCCATCGGCGGGGTTGCCCGATTGCCGCGGGTCAGGCTACCAGCCCCAGCTTGCCCTCGTAGATGAACGCCCGGGCGTTTTCCGCCACGACCTCCGGATCCACGTGCACCCTCGCCACGCCGCTCTGCATGGCGGCGGTGGCCACCGCCTTGGCCACGGCCACCGGCACCCGGAAGTCCAGCATGTGAGGGATGATGTAGTCGGGGCGCGGTTCCTTCTCGGTGATGAGGCCTGCGATGGCTGTGGCGGCGGCCTCCTTCATGGCCTGATTGATGTCCCGAGCCCGCACGTCCAAGGCCCCGCGGAAGATGCCCGGGAACCCCAGCGAGTTGTTCACCTGGTTCTCGAAGTCGGACCGGCCCGTCGCCACGATGGCGGCACCGCCGGCCCTGGCCTCGTCCGGCAAGATCTCGGGGACTGGATTCGCCATGGCGAAGATGATGGCGTTGGGTGCCATGCTCCGCACCATGTCCACGGTCACCAACTTCGGACCCGACACGCCGATGAACACGTCCAGACCCTTGAGGGCTTCGGCCAAGTTCCCCTTGACCTTGTCCTTGTTGGTCAGGCGGGCCATCTCTTCCTTGGCCCAGTTCATCCCCACTGTCCTGCCCTGATAGATGGTCCCCTTCGTGTCGCAGAGGATGATGTCGGCGACTCCCAGCCCCAGCAACATCTTGGCCACGGCGATGCCCGCGGCCCCGGTCCCGTTGATGAGGATGCGAGTGGTCTGGAACGTCCGCCCCGTGAGCTTGAGGGCGTTCATGAGGCCCGCCGTCACCACCACGGCGGTCCCATGCTGGTCATCGTGGAAGATCGGGATGTCGGTTTCTCGCTTCAGCCGGTCCTCGATGTAGAAGCAGCGGGGGGCGGAGATGTCCTCCAGGTTGATCCCACCGAAGACCGGCGCGATGGCCTTGACCACCTCCACGATCTCATCCTGATCCTGGGTGGCGATGCAGATCGGGAAGGCCTCCACGCCGCCGAAGGTCTTGAACAGGACCGCCTTTCCCTCCATCACCGGCATGGCCGCACGCGCGCCGATGTTCCCCAGACCCAGGACCGCGCTACCGTCGGAGACCACGGCCACTAAGTTGCCCTTGACCGTGAGTTCGTACACCTTGCCGGGATCTTCCAGGATCACTTTGGCGGGAATGGCCGCACTCGGCGGCAGGTAGAGCAAGTTCAGAATGTGGGCGTCGCGGATGGGCACCTTGCTCACGACCTGGAGCTTGCCGCGAAACCGGCGATGCATCTCCAGCGCCTCCTCGTTCAGGGTGAGTGTCTTGCCGGGCGCTCGTGGCTCTACCGGGACGGCCCCCTCGTAGATGAATCGCAGGGTCCGATCCACGATCTCTTTCGGCTCCACCTGCTTGCGAGCTTCGCCGGTGGCCATGGCGACCTTGGCCACCGCGGCCGCAATGGTGGGCGCCACGTGAAATTCAAAGATCGGCGGCACGATCCGCTCCGGGCTGCGATCGGCCTCGGGCACCATGTCGGCCAGCGCCCTCGCGGCCTCCAGGAGCATGGGCGTGGTGACGCTGAGTGCCTGCACGTCCAACAGCCCCCGCAGCACACCAGGGAACACCAGGGCAATGTCCAGTTGATTCGGGAAGTCAGACCGGCCGGTCGCCACGATCTTCGCGCCCGCCCGCTTGGCCTCGACCGGCTGAATTTCTGGCGTCGGGACGGCTAGGGCAAAGACAATGGGGTCGGGGGCCATGCTGGTGACCATCTCGGCGCTGAGGACGTTTGCCGCCGAGAGGCCCACGAAGACGTCCGCACCCTTCAGCACGTCGGCCAGCCCTCCGGTGGCGTTGTCAGGATTGCTCTGGCGGGCGATCTCTGACTTGACCCAATTCATGTGGGAGGCCCGGTGCTTGTGCAGGGCGCCCGCCCGGTCGCAGACGACGAGCTTGCGCGCGCCGGCAGCCAGAAGCAGGCGCGCCACCCCCAGGCCGGCCGAACCCGCGCCGCTGATGACGATCCGCGCGTCCTCCAGCCGCTTCCCCACCAGTGGGAGGGCGTTCCTGAGCCCGGCCAGCACCATGACACCCGCCCCATGGGCGTGGTTGTGGAAGACCGGGAGGTTTACCGCCCGCTGCAGATGATCCTCCAACGAGAAACACCGGGGGGAGACGATATCCTCCAGGCAGAAGGCGCCGAACGTGGGCGCCAGCATCGTCACGGCCTGAATCATCTCATAGGGGCCCTCGACTTTCAGGCACATGGGCAGGGCATCAATGCCGGCGAACGTCTTGAAGATTACCGACTTGCCCTCCATTACCGGCAGCGCAGCTTCGGGACCGATATTTCCCAGGCCGAATACGGACGAGCCGTCAGTGATCAGGCCGACGGTGTTGCCTCGGCAGGTATACTCGAAGGAGTTCTTTGCATCCCGGAAGATTTCCATGCAGGGTTCCGCCACGCCCGGAGTGTAGACCAAGCTGAGGGTTGGGCGGTCCTTGATCGGGACCTTGCTTTCCACCCCGATGAGGCCATGATGTCGGCGACGATATTCGAGGGCATCAACTTCAAGGGCCATGGTGTACTCCATTCGCGAGGACGATCCTCCTATCGGTCCTCCGGATGTTCGAGCGTTATGGCTGGGGCGGTCAGCACGGGGGAGCCACCCAACCCCGCGCACCAGCGCAGGGGCGTGCCGCAACGTGCCCACCTTGCGAACGGGGCTGCACGCCGGGAAGTGGCACATCAGCCCGCCATGGATGACACAAACAAGACTCGATCACTCTCAAGACGATCGACACGAACCCCTTCTCCGCCTCCCGCAATTCTGATACCAATGCGCCATATCATGGCTTGGGCCTTTTGGGAACCCTTCATGGGGGCTAATTCTCGCGAAAACTCCATGCACGTCAGCACTTCCAGGATCCACGACGGCGTGCCAGGAGCAGGGAAAAAAGCCGGGGGGCCAGGGCTGCTGAGGCAACGTAGCCGGGGCCTGAGCCACAAAGTCTCGCCCAACGGTTGGCGATCTTCATTGCGGCAGGCAGGGTCGTGAGTTGACTTCATTAGATCAACGCCACCGTGATTCTCCCCGTTCACGGCACGGGGTTAGGCTTTGCCATCCTCGGATGGCTGAGGATGGCTGGGGTTCCCTGCTTGAAATCAGCGGATGGCCGATGCATATTCTGAAGCGGATGATTCAGGGGCGAGGCCCTCTTCGCGCGATGAGCAGTGGCAATGCAGGGGGCTGATGGGTATACAGGCGAAAGAGGCCTCGCCTTTCTCCTGCCCTCCCCGGAAGGGGCTCGCGACTGTGGTGGCATGAGAGCCAGGGGCTAGTTCACAATCCAGGCCAGCGAGCCTCTTCCGTCTTTCTTGGCGACCCCGATGACCCCCCGGTCCCGGGGTCGTTTCTTTTCCTGCCCAATACGTGCACGTGAACCGCCCATACCGTCGGGAAGCTTGCGGCGAGGAGGCTGTAAGGCTTCGTGTGTTCCCGCCTTCCAGCTCTCGAGCCCATCGTTCCAGGGTGCCATTGCACCCTTAGCGACTCGGTGCCTGGCCTTTGGGCGAGCCTCGCCTTCCGCGGTCTGGCGGTTCAACTCAACCCAGATAAACTGTCCAGGTTAGAGGCGGACGAGCCGGGGTGTCTATTAGGCGGCAGCCTTGTCTTGCGGGCGGAATCGAGCGCGGAACACCTCGCACAGGCGGTGCTCGCCCGTGGTGCAGAGGTGCAAGTAGTGCGGGACGGGCGGGACCATGAAGCGGCCATCCACGCGGGCGCGGCATATCCCCTCAACCGGCCAGAGCCAGTCAGCCACGGCCCGCTTCAGGTATGGACAGTGGTCGTGGGCCGGACTGCTTTTCTCCCCGGCCACGGATTGAACCTCCAGCATCATGACGGTCTCCGGACGGATTCCGGGCACATAGTCCTTCCGGGGACTCAATATATCAAAGAACGTGCCATGTCTTCACAGAACACATGGGATCACCGGATCCGGGCTCCTGATCATCGCTTCCCCTCCGGGAGTAAGGCCGGGTACCCCTCCGAGCATCATCAGAGTCCGTCTGACGCCTGGCCTGCCGTCCCCCCTCCGCCGTGAGCAGATCATCTGGCACGGGTCACGCCGGCCTCAACGAATTGGACGCCTTGACAGACGAGACGGCTTGGCATAGCTTCCGATATGAGCCGTCCTGCACCGCTCGGTTTCCCAAGGGAACTTTCCCCGGAGCCTTCCCGCATGCCGATTCGTGCCGGAGGGATCTCGGGAAGCGAGCCGAACGGGACCGCCATAGCCCGCGAGCGCTCTGCTCCTGACCCATCCCGGCAAGGCGATGGTTCCGCACACGTGCGGCGTCAGGCGGAACCCTTCCGATGGGCGAGGGTCAACGCCCGCGATCGGAGCGGGCCAGCAAGCTGACGAGAGGCCGATCCGCTCGCGTGCCGATAGCTGCCGCTTCGTTATTCTCGTGCCAGGCTTGACTCATGAAGCAAAGGGGGGCGCAATCATGGCGACAAAGGTGAAACTCGTTCCGCCCAAGGACGGCAAGGCCATCGCGCTGCGCGGCAAGAAGATGGTCGTGCCCGACAACCCCATCATCCCCTTCATCGAAGGGGACGGGACCGGCGTGGACATCTGGCCCGCGGCCCAGCGGGTCCTGGATGCGGCGGTGGCCAAGGCGTACGGCGGGGCCAAGC
>Ga0315285_10003435_pt1 | contig 16492 bp, 13 predicted proteins | sample YL17G09_36_MG_FD_203698 | JGI IMG/M metagenome (GOLD analysis project Ga0315285, IMG submission 203698) | Sediment microbial communities from Yellowstone Lake, YNP, Wyoming, USA - YL17G09_36 | ecosystem: Environmental > Aquatic > Freshwater > Lake > Sediment | place: USA: Wyoming | collected... | reverse complement strand
TTCGAGGTAAGGGCCTGGGTGATGATGGTGGGGATGATCGCCCGGGCAGACTGCCGGGGCCCGTAGGTGTTGAAGGGGCGCAGCGTGACAACCGGGAGGTCGAAGGAGCAGAAGTACGCCTCGGCCATCTTGTCGGCAGCGATCTTGGAGGCCGAGTAGGGGGACTGGCCCTGGAGCGGGTGGGCCTCGTCTATGGGTGTGTACACAGCGCTCCCGTAGACCTCCGAGGTGGAGGTGTGGATAACCCGCTCCACCCCCGCCGAGAGGGAGGCAGAGAGCACGTTCAGGGTGCCGAGCATGTTCGTCCTTGCGTACGATTCCGGAGCCTCGTAGGAGTAGGGGATCCCGATGAGAGCGGCCAGGTGGAAGACCACCTCGTTCCCTTCCACCGCCTTCCGGACACATCCTGCGTCGGTCACGTCCCCGAGGATCACCCTGATGCCGTCTGCGCCATTGCGGTGCCTTTCCTCGAGCATCCCCCAGTCGTTCCGGGAGGTATAGCGGACAAGGGCAGTGACCTGTGCCCCCCTCTCAACGAGGGCGTCCACAAGGTGGGAGCCGATGAACCCCCCTGCCCCCGTGACAAGCACGCGCCTCTCCTGCCAGTTCATCTCCTGCCTCCGGCGTTGTTTATAAGCTCTTTATAATCATCTTCCACCTGAACCATTAACCTACCCCAGTCAGCCCGTTCGCGGACAGTCTCCCTTGCTCTCGCCCCCAGCCGCTTCCGAAGCAAGGGATCTGCGGCGAGGGCGAGGATAGCCTCTGCCAGGGCCTCCGGTGCCCTGGGCGGGATCAGGACGCCGTTCTCACCATTGCGGATCCACTCGGGGACCCCGCCCACGGCGGTGCAGATGCAGGGGAGCCCGGTTGCCATGGCCTCAAGCATCGAGACCGGTGTCCCGTCGGAGAGGGCGGTGGAGACAAAGATATCTGCTGCCCGGAGATCCTCTGGAACCCTGTCAAGGGGGGTTCTCCCGTGAAACCTGACGGCATCCGAGAGGCCCAGGGACTCCGCTCGCCGGCGGAGCCGCTCCTCATCCGGGCCTTCGCCTTTGAGGACGAGCCGGAGAGCAGGCTCCCCGGCCCTGGCCAGGGCAAACCCCTCAAGGAGGGTCTCGTGATCGTACGTCGGGAGATAGAGGCGGTTTGAGAAGACGATAACCGGCCCCCCTCCTCTCTTTTCACTACCCGGATCAGGCGCAAACTGGGTGGTGTCAACCCCGAAGGGCATCCACCGGACCTTTTCGTCAGGTATCCCGAAACCAAGCTGGATGTGCCGCGCAATATCTCGGGAAACGGCATAGACCAGGTCGACCCGCTCGAGGATCCTCCGGGTGAAGGTAAAGAGAAGCCATGATCGGGAGGGCAGAATGAGGATGTCATCGCCCCAGGCTGAGACAATGGTAGGCCACCTTTTCTGAACCGGAAGGTGAAACCCGTACTTGGTGATGAAATGGGCATGGACAAGGTCCGGGTCGATGGTGGTGACCAGCCTCCGAATCTCCACATGACGTGGCCAGAAGGCGAGGTAGAGGTTCCGGAACCGGGAGGGGACCACGTGCTGGATGACCCCGGGGATGGGGTCAACCGAGGGTTCATAGGTTATGAGGTGCACCTCGTGGGCTGTGCTGAAGTGCCTGACCCACCGCTGGGTATGGGTGGATCGTGCGTCAGCGATGAAGCAAAGCCTCACGGGTGGTCCCCTAATGTTATGTATGAGGTACGTTCTCCGGGGATAACACCCTTTGGATGCATCGTATCAGGGAACTCGCGGTGGCCCGGCCTGCCTTTCTGCGATGGCCACAACCGGGATAGCATCAAGGTCTCCTTGAAGCCAGGGATAGAGGTGCAGGTCCCATCCATTCCCTGATCGCCTCGGGCGGCAGGTTGAACTCATTGAGGTCTGGAATGCGCGCAGCACCCCCCAGGAGAATTCCCTGGCGGCACGGCTTGCTGAAGCTACAGGGAAGCAGCGCCTCATGGGGAGCGATGCCCATACCTACGGAGAGATCGGCAACATCGCTATCCGGATCGATCCGGACTCCTTTGCAGTCACCGAGGTTCTCGCTCAGCGTTATGCCACTCCATGGAGCATATGGTGGAGCAGGGGGATCAGCAGGTACCGGAGTCTCCCCGGGGTAGCGAGAAGGGCCCTCTTTTCATGAGGATCCGGGGGCCCGGGACAGAGCTCCATCCTGACCTCCGATCTATCAGATGCTTATAGATCTACGTTCCTCTCTTTAGGGGTTCCATTCAATCTCGAAGATTCGCCAGAAGGAGGATCTGATCCCCTTATCCATCGCGAGGAGGAGACCAAAATAGACGGCAGCCCCAGCCCCAACCAGGGAGATTGGCTGCAACGCACCCGAGATGGGTATGATCCGCAGGAGGGCGACGAGGAGAACAACCATGGTCAGGGCGGCTATCCCGATCCTCTGGAGGGATGCCCGGTCAAGGGTGATGGGGGTGAATCTGCCAAGGTGGTAGTGGGCAAACACCGTGCTTATCCCCACCGTGATCAGGGAGGCCAGGGCAGCACCGGGAATCCCCAGGGCAGGGACGAGCAGGAGATCGAAGAGGAGATTGGTGACCGCCATGGTTCCGGTGACCAGGAACGCCTCCTGTGCATGGTCGAGGGCCATGAGGTAGGTAAAGTAGATCTGCTGGATAGATTGGACCACGCGCATCCCGATCAGGAGAATCAGGGCGGGGGCACCAAGAGAGAAGTCTGCTCCGTAGAGGGAGTAGAGGAGGGGCCCTCCAAGGAGCAGACCCCCGAAGAAGATCGGTATGGAGAACATCAGGGAGTAGGTGCATGCCCTGGAGAGCGAAAGGCTGATCGCCTTCGTATCGCCAAGGGCATTCCAGCGGCTCACCTTCACAAAGAGCGTGCTGGACAGGGCCATGGTGATGAAGATGCCACACGACGAGAAGGTCCAGCAGATACCATAGACTCCGGCGTCTGATACGGCCATGTAGTATCCGATGACGAGGATATCCACGTACTCAAAAACGGTGTTGCCTGACGACGTCAGGAACGCCCAGATGGCATAGGTGAAGATATTCCTGACATGATCCCAGGTGAACCGCCTGAGGTGAAGGTCTATGAACCTGGACTGGAGGAGTATCTGGATGATCATTCCGGCAATAAAACCCCCTACCAGACCAAGGATCCTGTATCCAAGGTAAACGAGGATCACCTGGACACCAATACGCAAAAGGTTGTTGATGAGGGCTGTGGATGCAGCGAGGCCCAGTCGGTTGCATCCGCCGACTGATGTGCCGAGCTGGGCATTGATGATATCAAGGCCGACGACTGCGATGAGGATCCAGAAGAACCCGCTCTGGTTCAGATCAACGAACAGGTCCCGGAAAATTATGATTACCGCGATGGTGAGGACATATATTATGAGACGAAGTACCAGGCATGCAGTGTAGAAGGCATCCGGATCTTTGCCCTCACTGATCCTTTTTACTCCGGCATATCCAATGCCCGATTCCGAGAAGAGCGAAAGGATCCCGAAGTACGAGAGGAAGAGGAAGAACATGCCGAGTACCTCTGCGCCCACCCGGTGGGCATAGAACATCGTGGCAAAGAACCCGGCGATGGTGATGCCGATGGTTGAGATGAGGAACATCATCCCGTGACGCTGTACTTCCGTCTCCCGTGACTCAGTTCGGCTCGACATGGAGGTTCATCCAAAATGCAAGGATTGAAGAGGAGTATGTTGCTTTGGTATTGTTCTCTCTGAAAAATGATAATCCCTTGGTTTTAAGCCGGATTGGGGTGGCGGGCAGGTGGGTGTGGGACTGTGTTCGTCCCAGCCCTCCAGGACCAATCGCTCGAGCCGGAGGGTGGGCACGCGGATGCAATCGTTTGCATGGAAAGCCAGGGGTGTCGCGTTCTCAGGATTCATCCTGACGACGCACAGGAGGAGGGTGAGGGGGTTGCGGAAGGAGCATGATTGGGCCTTTCGAATCGTGGAACCAGCACACCGGAACACTGACCCGCGGCATCTTCGTTCACGGAGAGCAAGGAAAAAGGTTTCATCGCTGTTGCCAGCATGTCCGCAGCCATGGCAGGGAACCCTGCAGGAAAGACTGGTAAGCCCGTCCCGGCGTCCCTCAGGAACGTGCAGCTCATCGGGTCCGATACCCGCTCTCCATTTTAGTGCTGGATAGCGGGAATGCCACAACCCCCAGGTTGTCTGTATCCCTGCACCTTCGAGATCAGCCTCCAACGGGGCTGGCGCCGGAACACCTATCGTTTACGCGATGTACATATATCAACGGGCACAATCCCTACTGAGGACCGTAAATGCCCGCGAATCCCCCAGCCCCTCTCCCTGAGGTTGCCATTGTCATTCTGAACTGGAACGGGGCGCGGGATACCATTGCGTGCCTGGATTCTCTTCTCCAGCTCAATTACCGCCCACTCCATATAATCGTCGTGGATAACGGCTCTACTGATACATCGGTGGAGAACATCAGGGGCTACTGCAGCGGGACTATTGAGGTCAGTTCATCACTTTTCCCCCAGGTTCGACAGGCAGCTCCTGTTCCCTGCAGAGACTTCTCTGCAGATGAAGCAATGGATGAGGAGATTATCCGGTCACGCTTGCCGGCCTCCCTTGAAAAGAGATCGATTATCCTCATACAGAACCCCGAGAACAGTGGCTACGCGAAAGGGAATAACCTCGGTATCCGGTTTGCGCTCCGGGCCCTCTCTCCTGATTATATCCTGATCCTGAATAATGATGTCATCATCACTGATTCCTCGCTCCTCTATCGCCTCGTTTCCCATTGCGAACAGGATCCGGGGATCGGGGTGATCTCCCCATTGATCCGTTCCACGGATGGATCCATCCAGCGTACATGCACCCGAAGCCTGCCGGTATTCGCTGACTTCCTCTTCGTGCATTCTTTCCTCGGCCAGAAGATCTTCAGGGAGAACAGAATCTGGAAGCGGTACTACCACTATAATTATTCTTTTGACGCGCCGGGGGAATTCGAGGTGATAAGCGGGGCATTCATGCTCTTTCGGAGTGATGCACTCCAGGAGATCGGTCTTTTTGATGAGGAGACCTTCCTCTACTGGGAGGAGCATATCGTAGGATGGAAGCTGAAGGACTGCGGCTGGAAATCGGTGTTATACCCGCAAGCAGCCGTCATCCACAAGGGGGAATCAACTATCAATACCTTCAATTTGAAGTCCTGGGCACGTTACTGGTCAATCCGGAGCGAGTTCACCTTTATTTCGATATACTCCCATCTGAATATCCTTGAGCGGGGCCTGATCACAGCAGTTCTCGCACTTGAAGCGTGTCTCGCGCTCCTCTTTGCAGCCCTGCGCCCGGGCAGGAAAGAGTTGGACGCACACTGTGAGATGCGCATCCTCCGATTCCTCTTGCTCCGCCAATGAACCTGGATAGGGAAGGAGGGTTCTCTATCGCCCGGAAGGGATGATGATCCTCTCGCAGGGCTATCAGGCAGGGAAGCCATGAGAATTGTTCAGGTTAAAATGGGGGGCTATTGGGCTAAGGAAAGGTAATCTACCGTTGATACACTATTTCCATGCTCTTCAGTCAAAGAGAGGAGTTGGAGTGGGCCAAGTCCTCATGGTCTCTCTCACCACTTCCGCGGCCCGTTCAGCACCACGGCCATCATCTGCATGGATCCCGTAAGACCTGATGAATTCATCGTCCCGCAGGGAATAATCAGGGTCACCTGATGGTCGCCCAAGGAACCGCTCCACTCCCTGTGCAAACTCATCAATGGTATTAAACAGGTAGGCACGGCGGGAGAGAACCTGCCAGGCCGGATTTTCGACACCCCCCAATCCGGTGTACACGAAGAGTGGCAGGGGAAAAAGGGCGGCCTGCAAGATGCCAGTGGAAACATGATCCAGGAGAACTGCTGCTGATTTCCTGACCAGATCGGGGATGGAGTACTCCTGTACAACGATCCTGATATTTCCGACTCCCCTGTCCGAGATGAGGCTCTGGAGCGGCTCCCGGTCCGTGTGGGAAGGGTGGAGCTTGATGATGAAAGTCCGGTCCCGGTGAGCCTGTGCCAGATCGACAACACCCTTCTGCACGGCCCACAGATGCTCATCCCATACAACGGGGTCGAAGCCTTGTGATATGAAGTAGAACTTTTTCTTAAGGAATGAGGTGGTGATGTACACGATTGGGCTCAAATCGGGCTGCATCTTTTTTAATGTGCGGGTACTCCTGACGCGGTCAAGGTTGCTGGAACCAGTAGGAATGAAGGCCGGACTGGCCTTCAGACCCAGCTGTTCGACGGTGCGGCGGTATTCCGCTGCCACCCCTTCGCCAAATACTAGGTGAATATCAGAATGAAGGAACTCGAGGTAAGGCATCATCGGGTGATAGCAGAAGCCTGCGCCGCCGTGCTGCCATGAAATGACCGGAATCCTGCTGTCGCGGGCTGCCTGGACCACGGCGTGCCCACCAGGGCTGTCATGAGCAGAGAGGAGCAGACACCGGATCCCTTTCCGGTGGATCATTTCCCGCGACAGGGTGTAGGCAGCGATTGATTCGGCGGTAGACCATCCCACAATTTCTGCTATCTTATCAGAAAGAAAAGACCCAACATCAATGCCAGAGACCCGGGTGAAAAACCCGGTCTCCAAAGATCTCGGGAGGAGATCGATGACCTCTTTCTCGAAGGTTCGCAGTATGTCCCGCTCCCTGGGGATATGTTCATCGGTAATCCGGTATATAGGGTAGCACCCGGCACGGATGAGTTCTGTGAGGGAGTCATCCCAGTTGTAACCACTCCCGTATATCAGGGCCGGCATGTCACATCGCGAGAGGAAAGAACTGAGGATAATCCGCGCTGCCGCCAAAATTCCATCCCTCTTCAGGGTAATGCCTGTATTGAAGAGGAGATCATGGTTCTTGAGGAGCGCAGCACTCCGCGGCCTGCCTGATCCTTCAACCTCCCAAGTACTGCTCTGCAACCCTCCGGGATGTGGATGGATCGTTTTCACAGGAACCGGCCACCCGTCAAGCTGAAGGATTGGGGAATAGAGGGATTCTTTCTCTGCAAAACCATACCCACTCCCTCTCATCTCACCTGAATACGACGAGTAGATCCTCACTTCCTCTGGAGCATCCTGCACGAAGATCCGGTGCAGAATATCCACCGAGCAGAGTACCATGTCAAGGAGGATCTTGAGGTTGTAGGTTACATACTGCGCCGGGGTGAGGGATGGTATCCCGTGGATGCGGGAGAGCCCTGCATCGAGCACCGAAGTGAGGTGTTCAAGTGCGTGGTACCTCTCCATGCCTTCCCGTACCCGTTCTTCCCTTCCGCCATAGTCAATGAGAGTTCTGTGAGGGATCTCTTTCAGATCCAAGAGACAGGAAATGTTCGGGTTCAGGGAAATGAGACTGGTATTGTGATCCTCCACTGCCCCATCCAGTAAAAGCTCGTTGATGCTTCTCGTATCTTCAATGAGGGCTATCTGCACGGTCCTTTTCCTTCTCCCTAGCTGCATGGAACCTTCTGCAGGATAATTATAATGCACCGATCACTGGTGAGATCGGTAATGTTCTGACTCGTGCGGCGAATAGGACTGGAGTATATCGTAAAAAATTTCATAGAAGGAGCTTTTTTGGGGATATACCAGAAAAACATTTTTAGAAATATAATAAAATTATAGTAATAGCTTACCTATTCTTGGTATCAATGCAACGATCGCACGTATCAGATCATTTCCGTCGGCTCCCTGCTTTTCTCAGAAGAATTCTGAGGGAGAGTTACTGGAACTTCCACCGTGAAAGGGTGAGGAGAAGGATCCTCGATTACTATTGCTCCAGGGAAAAGACAGATGACGAAGCTGCGGTGATCGCATATCTCCGAGAAAATCCTCTCCATGTCTTTCCATACGAGTTCGTCAAAAAATATAGCCCACAGGATATAGTAGTCGAATACGATGCCCGGAAGGGTCTTCCGTATTCAACCTATCATGGCAGGCGGCTCTATTACCCGCCTGATATGCCTGACGATGAGATACGAACCTCTCTGCTCAATCAACTGATCGAGCAGGATCCCGCCTCCCCCCACCGATATCTCACCAGGGGGTGCTCCCCCGCCATTGGAGACGTTGTGGCAGATATCGGTGCCGCTGAAGGGACTTTCTCCTTGGATGTGGTGGAGGGGGCACGGAAGGTATACCTCTTCGAACCCGAGGCGCGGTGGCATTTACCACTCCGAGCAACTTTTGAACCGTGGAGTGAAAAAGTGGTGATTATTCCAGCTGTAGTGTCTGATACGGACAGCAATGGCTGCATCAGCCTTGACAGGTACTTTACGGGGAAGGAATCGGAGGTCCACTTTCTCAAGGTAGATGCCGAGGGGGCAGAGCGAAAGGTGATGACAGGAGCAAGGGGGTTGCTTACCAGGGGTCATCATCAGAAAGGTGTGATCTGCACCTACCACCGCCAGGATGATGGGCAGGAGATCCGCAAGCAGCTGCAGGGACTCGGATTCTCCACATACTTCTCCACGGGTTACATGATCTATTACTGGGATAAGCAGATCAGCGGACCCTACCTGCGCCCATGCCTCATCCGTTTCACGCAATACGCAGAGGTATAGCGATACCCGGTCCGGAAGACCCCTGGACGCCCTCATCCATCTCAGGGTAAATGTATCACTGGGGACCCCTGGAGCTTCAATCGCGGTTAATATGGCAGAGGATGATAGGAGCTATCAGGTGATTGATTTCTTTCTGCAATCCGATTGATAGGTTCATGTGCTGCCATTGAGTGGATCCGCTCCTAGGGATGACTCGTTGCCATTCCTGGTTTTAATATGATAATCCTACTATCTAAAGTGGAGCGAGCGCATATTTACACAGCATGGAATACTCCCTCGACGACAAGGTGATTCTCGTCACCGGAGGGACCGGATCCTTCGGTCAAAAGTTCATCGAGGTGCTCCTCAATGAGCACCATCCCAGGAGCATCCGAATCTATTCACGAGGCGAGCTCCTGCAAATCCAGATGGAACAGAGGTTCAATGATCATCGATTAAGGTTTCTGATCGGCGATGTCCGTGACCGGCAAAGACTCAGTCGTGCCATGAACGGGGTGAATGTTGTGGTGCATGCTGCTGCATTGAAGCATGTCCCTGCCTGTGAGTACAACCCTATTGAGGCAGTGAAAACAAACATCGACGGCACCGTCAATGTCATTGACGCGGCCATCGACAACGGGGTTGACCGGGTGATGACCATCAGCACCGACAAGGCGGTGCACCCGGTGAACCTCTATGGGGCGACGAAGATGGTGGCCGAGAAGCTTATCATCCAGGGGAACTCCTATGCAGGCGGCAGGGTCACCAAGCTCTCCTGTGTCCGGTACGGGAACGTGATCGGCAGCCGTGGAAGCGTCATCCCCCTTTTCCGGGAACAGATGAAGCAGGGCTACATCACTATTACCGATACGAGGATGACCAGGTTCTGGATCACCCTTGAGCAGGGGGTCCGGTTTGTGATAGATTCCCTCCAGCGGATGGGGGGCGGGGAGGTCTTCATCCCGCGGATCCCGAGCATGCGGATCATGGACCTTGCCGAGGCTATCGCGCCAGGGATGGAGAGGCGGGTCATCGGGATCCGCTCGGGCGAGAAGATCCACGAGGTGCTCCTCACCGAGGACGAAGCACGGCACAGCCTGGATTGCAGGACGCACTTCATCATTGAGCCCGAGCATTCCTTCTGGAAGAAGGGCAGGGGTGCAGATGAGGTGCCCCTCCCTGATTCCTTCCGTTATACCAGCGATACGAATGACCGGTGGCTCGGAGTCGATGAGCTGAAGCAGATCCTCGCCGGCGAGACCTGAGGGATCAACGATTCACCTGATCTTATGAGTGCCATGAACGATGAGCCCCATGGAAAAACCCGGGGATTGGGAGGGCTGTATCATGGTTCTGGCTGATCATCAGCGATCTTCGAGAGACCGCCCAGAGGCTGAAGCATCCGGCCACACCTGGATAGTATGGGCATACCATCCCGCGATCCGGCCCTTCGTGCATGGGCCACGATCGGGACCCGGGCATCGGTACGCATGCAGGAAACGGGGGGTAGCGATATGATCATGGTAACCGGCGCAAGCGGCCTTCTGGGGAGCACCATGATTGTGGTGGCCCGGGAACGCGGCGAGGAGGCGACCGGCGTGTACCACACCCATCCCGTCGCGATCCCCGGGGGCCCCTGCGTCCGGGCCGACCTGACCCGAGAAGAGGAGGTTAGCCAGCTGGTGGCCCGGTTCGAGCCGGACTGGATAATCCATACGGCGGCTCTCACGAGCGTGGACTACTGCGAGGACCATCCCGAGGAGGCACGCCTCGCAAATCGCGAGGCAACCCATCTGCTCGCGGAAGCGGCGAGGGATGCCGGCTCATTCCTTGTCTACGTCTCCACTGACTCGGTCTTCGATGGGGCACGGGGGGGATACCGGGAAGAGGATGATCCTGGGCCCCTGAACGTCTATGCAAAAAGCAAACTGGCCGGGGAAGAGGCAGTCCGGCGAACCCTCCGCAGGTACCTGATCCTGCGCACCAGCATCTACGGCTGGAACCTCCAGCGGAAGCTGAGTCTCGCGGAATGGATGCTCGCACAGCTCGAATCCGGGGAGCCCATCACTGCCTTCACCGATGCCTCCTTCTCACCCATCCTCGTGAATGACCTGGCAGAGGTCATTCTCGATATGCGCACGAGGGCTCTCTCCGGGCTCTACCACGCTGGAGGCAGCGAACCCACGAGCAAATATGGGTTCGCCTGCGTGCTCGCCGATGTCTTCGGCCTCCGAAAGGACCTGATCCAGCCCGGTTCGGTCGATGAAGCGGACCTGCGCGCCCGGCGCCCAAAAAATATTTCACTCGCCACAGAGAAGATCACTCGTGACATGGGAAGGTCTATGCCCGGTATCAGGTCCGGGCTTTCCGCCTTCCGGTCGTTACGCGAATCCGGTTTTGCGGGCCGGCTGAAATCCTACGGCAGGTACTGACATCATGACCCAGATCACCACAGGTTCCCGCACCATCGGGGACGGGAGCCCGACCTACTTCATAGCCGACATTTCAGCCAACCATGACGGGGATCTGGAACGGGCGCGGATGCTCATCCGTCTTGCGGCCCGTTCAGGCGCCGATGCCGCCAAGTTCCAGAACTTCCGCGCCCCGGAGATCGTGAGCGACAGGGGCTTTCGTGCCCTGGGGGGAAAGGCCTCCCACCAGGCGTCGTGGAAGCGGTCAGTGTACGAGGTGTACCAGGCCGCGTCGCTTCCCTGGGAATGGACTCCTCTGCTCCGGGAGGAGTGCCTCCGGGCCGGTATCGATTACCTCTCCACGCCGTATGACCTGGAGGCCGTGGCCATGCTCAACCCCCACCTTGCCATCTTCAAGGTGGGTTCAGGCGATATCACCTGGCCCGAGATGCTCCATGCGGTTGCGGGCATGGGGAAGCCGGTCATCCTTGCCACCGGGGCGAGCGAGATCGGTGACGTTGAGCGGGCGATGCAGGTGCTGTCAGCGCACCACGTGCCGGTCGTGCTCATGCAGTGCAATACCAATTACACGGGTTCGCCCGAAAATTTCGACCATATTCACCTGAACGTCCTGCGCACCTACCGGCTGCTTTACACCGATGCAATCCTGGGCCTCTCGGACCACACAGTAGGGCATGCCACGGTTCTCGGGGCCGTTGCCCTCGGGGCACGGGTGATCGAGAAGCATTTCACCGATGATACCTCGCGGGATGGGCCCGATCACCCCTTCTCCATGACGCCCGCTTCCTGGCGGGAGATGGTGGATCGCACCCGGGAGCTGGAGCGGGCCCTCGGTTCTGTGCAGAAGCGGGTGGAGGAGAATGAGAAGGAGACGGTCATCCTCCAGCGGCGGTGCCTCCGTGCGCGGCATGACCTTCCCGCCGGCACCGTCCTGGCCCGCGATCACCTTGTGGTCCTCCGTCCGGCCCCTCCGGACTCGATCCCGCCCTAGGAGATCGAACGGGTGCTGGGTTCACGGCTCCGGAGTGGCCTCCCGGCAGGCGAGCATCTCCGCTGGGCATTGCTGGAAGGGTGAGTGGTACAGTGAGGATCCTGTACTTCAGCAGGGATTACACCCCTCACGATCGGCGCTTCCTGGAGCGGATGGCACGTTCCCGGCACGAGATCCATTTCCTCTCCCTCGAGCAGGTGCCGCTGCCCCTTGAACAGCGGCCGCTACCCTCCCGTGTGCGGGCGTGCGGAAGCCTCTCCCCCATGCCCCTTCCCCCGAACATCCCGGCGGAGATCCTGGGCTTTGCCCCGGCCTTTGAGCTGGTCCTTCAGGAGGTGGCTCCGGACTTTATCCATGCCGGACCTGTGTCGAGTTGCGGGTTCCTGGCCGCCCTCGCCGGCCTTCACCCCTTCCTCGCGATGTCATGGGGCTCTGATCTCCTCCTTGATGCCGGCCGCGACCCGGTGATCCGGTGGATGACCCGCTTCACCCTTTCGAATGCGGACTACTTCCAGTGTGATTGTCAGACGGTGCTTGCGAGAGCCCTGGAGTTCGCCCCCTTGGAACCGGAACGGGTTCTGCAGTTCCCCTGGGGGGTGGACCTCGGGCGCTTCAAGCCCGGCCCCGGGGCCGGGCGGCTGAGGGGCGAGCTCGGGTGGGAGGATGCGTGCATCCTCCTCTCCAGCCGCTCCTGGGAACCCCTGTATGACACCGAGATCCTGCTTCAGGGGTTCCTCCATGCCCATGCACTGGACCCAAGCCTCCGGCTCGTCATGGCCGGCGACGGTTCCCAGGGAGAGTTCGTGCGGCGGTTCATCGGAACGAACCGGCTTGAGGATTCCGTCTATCTCCCCGGCAGGGTTGGCAATGACAGCATGCCGGACCTCATGAGGGCGGCGGATGCCTATGTCAGCGCCGCGCCCGTGGACGGAACATCTATCTCCCTCCTTGAGGCGATGGCCTCCGGTCTTCCCGTGATTGTGGCCGATGGTCCCGGGAACCGCGAGTGGGTTGAGGACGGGAGGCACGGCAGGCTCTTTAAGGCCGGTGACCCTGAGGGCCTTGCCAGGATGATGGGCTGGGCGGGCAGTCTTCCCGGGGGAGAACGGCAGAGGATCGGGGAGCGGAACCGTGCCGTCGCCTGCACGCGGGCTGACTGGGAGCGGAACAGCGGAGCCCTCATCGCCCTCTATGACCGGCTGGAGGATGTGCATGGCTAGGAGAGCAGCAGGGAGCACCATGGGCCGGTTCCTGGTTGTCGGGGCCGGTTCCATCGGCAGGCGGCATATCGGAAATCTCCTCTCACTCGGCGTCCAGGCCATCACTGTTGTGGAACCGCAGCCCGGTCGGCGCAGGGAGATTGAGAAGGCGTACCCGGTGAGGGTCACCGGGAGCCTTGAGGAGGCGCTTGGCGATGAGTACCGCGCGGCCCTGATCTGCACCCCGACCTCGATGCACTGCGGCCATGCGCTCGCTGCAGCACGAAAGGGCTGCCACCTCTTCATCGAGAAGCCCATCGCTGACTCGATGGAAGGGCTGCCGGAGCTCCTCGCCGAGATTGAACGCCGCCATCTCACCACGCTCGTGGGCTGCAACTTCCGTTTCCACCCCGGCCTTCAGAGGGTGCATTCCCTCCTCAGGGAAGGGAGAATAGGGACGCCCCTCTCCGCCCGCGCGAGCTTCGGGCAGTACCTGCCCGACTGGCACCCAAGGGAAGACTACCGGGCCGGGTACAGCGCCCAACGGCGCCTAGGCGGGGGTGTGCTCCTTGACCGGATCCATGAGCTTGACTACCTCTCCTGGCTCCTCGGGGAGGTCGCATCGGTATCCGCGGTGGTGGACCATGTCAGCGCCCTGGAGATCGATACAGAGGACCTTGTGGAGATGATCCTCCGTTTCCGTTCAGGAGCAGTCGCCTCCCTCCACGTGGATTACCTCAGGAGGGAGTACAACGCAAGCCTTGAGATCATCGGGTCGCAGGGGATCCTCAGCTGGGCATTCCAGGACAGCCGCGTGGCATGGTTTACCGCAGGGGAGAAGCAGTGGAAGGAGGAGTCTTGGCCGGGGTATGACCCCAACACGATGTACCTTGAAGAGATGCGCCACTTCCTGGCAGCCCTGGACGGCAGCGAACCTCCTGAGCTTCAGGCCAGGGACGGTGCTCGGATGCTCGCGATCGCGCTGGCAGCACGCCGCTCCGCCGTTGAGGAACGAACCGTGCACCTGGACCAGGCATGATCAGGCCCCGCATCGTTGCAATCGTCCAGGCACGGATGGGATCTACCCGCCTGCCCGGCAAGACCCTGGCCGATCTCGGCGGAAAGCCTCTCATCGAACGGGTGATCGAGCGGGTGAGGGTGGCGCAGCGGATTGGGGGGATCGTCATCGCCACCACCGACGATCCGGAGGACCAGGCGATCATCGCCTGGGCCCGGGCGCACGGGATCGCCTGGTATGCAGGGAGCCGGGATGACGTGCTGGACCGCTTCTACCGGGCGGCGAAAGAGGCCGGGGCCGACCTGATCGTCCGTATCACCGCTGATGACCCCTTCAAGGACCCGGAGGTGGTGGACCGGGTGATCGGGCGGATGCTCGCCTCCCCGGACCTGGACTATGCGAGCAACACGCTCCATCCCACCTATCCCGAGGGACTCGATGTGGAGGTGATACGGTTCCCTGCCCTGGAGCGTGCCTGGCAGCAGGCCCGCCTCCACTCGGAGCGGGAGCATGTGACGCCCTTCATCTGGAAGCACCCGGATCGCTTCCGGCTCGCGTCCGTGGAGCATGATATCGACCTCTCTAGGCTCCGCTGGACCATCGATTATGAGAACGACCTCCGCTTCGCCCGCGAGGTCTATGCCCGGTTTCCCGACGGAAGGGTTTTCTTGATGAAGGAGATCCTGGACCTGCTGGCTCGCCACCCTGAGATCGCGGCGATCAACCAGGGCATCGACAGGAACGAGGGTTTCCGCACCTCTCTTGCTTGGGATGATCCGCCCGAACCCTGATGTCCCCAGAGGTCAACGATCCGATATGGAACGGATCACAGACCGGGAACACGCCCACGTGCGGGAAGTCCTGAATTCCCAGTTCCGGACATCAGCCGGGAGCCTGAAGACCCGGCCCCTTGAGGAACTCTTTGCCCGCAGATTCCAGACCGGCTACGCGATCTCCTTCATCAACGGCACGGCCACGATGCATGCAGCCCTTGCAGCAGCCGGAGTAGGTCCTGGAGACGAGGTGATCGTGCCCCCCCTAACCATGGCGAGCACGTCCTTTGCGGTCATGCACGCCGGTGCGCTGCCCGTCTTTGCTGATATCGATCCTTCTACATGGACCATCTCCCCTTCATCCATTGAGAAACTCGTATCTGTGCGCACGAAAGCGATCATTCCGGTCGCGATCTATGGTCTGTTGCCAGACATGGATCCCATCCTTGACCTCGCCGGGGAGCACGGGCTCTTTGTCCTGGAGGATGATGCCCAGTGCTTCCTTGGCAGCTACAAGGGCCGGATCGGGGGGAGCCTCGGGGACGCGGCCTCCTTCAGCTTCCAGTCCTCCAAGCACCTGACGAGCGGAGAGGGGGGGATGGTGACCACGAAGGATGGAGAGCTCGCCGAACGGATCCGCCGCTTCAGCAGCCTGGGCTATGCTGCAGTGGGTGCAGGGGCCGGGAAGGGCAGGATCACCAAGGAGGTGATCCAGGACCCATGCTACGAGCGGCACATCTCCCTAGGGTGGAACTACCGCATGCCCGAGCTCTGCGCTGCCGTGGCCCTGGGGCAGCTGGAACGCATTGACGAGCTCGTAGCGGTACGGCAGCGGGCAGCCCGCCTCTACCGTGAGGCAATAAGAGGCTGCAGCTGGCTGATACCCCAGGCTGTGCCCAGCACCTGTGTCCATGCGTACTGGACCTATGCTCTGAAGCTCGATCATCCCACACTCTCGTGGTACGCCTTCCAGGAGATATACCGAAGCATGGGGGGGGAAGGGATCTATGCGGCCTGGCAGCTTACCCACAGGGAGCCGGTGTTCAGGGGGAAGATCTTCGCGCCCCACCAGGCCCAGGTCTTTGATGACGGCCTCTGCCCAGCGGCGGAGAACCTCCAGTCACGGCTTCTCCAGTTCAAGACCAACTACTACACTGAAGAAAGGGCAAAGGCCGCGGCTCTGGCCCTCAGAAAGACCATCGAGCACGTGGATATCTCATGAGGGCCTGACCGGGCCCGGGAAAGGCCGTCCCTTCATCCCCAGGAGGAGGGGTAGGAACTCACGGGCATCCATGAACCCGAAGGCTCCCTTCAGTGCCTCCCGCTCGGTGAGCCGGGTGGTCCCGTCTCTGATAAGCCCCCTTACCGCAAAGGGCACCGGATCCGGGGTGTGGTTCCGTAACCGGATAAGGGTCGGATGGTCAGGGAGAACCGCGATGATCCCCTGGAAGGTTTCCATGATGGTCCCG
>Ga0315285_10003431_pt1 | contig 16509 bp, 18 predicted proteins | sample YL17G09_36_MG_FD_203698 | JGI IMG/M metagenome (GOLD analysis project Ga0315285, IMG submission 203698) | Sediment microbial communities from Yellowstone Lake, YNP, Wyoming, USA - YL17G09_36 | ecosystem: Environmental > Aquatic > Freshwater > Lake > Sediment | place: USA: Wyoming | collected... | reverse complement strand
GGAGGTTCCCACGATAGCTAAATCATGAGATATTGGCTACAACTCTTAAGGCAGAATGGTTAAAAGAGCAAATACAGGAATTTCTTTGCAAAAACCAATAACTCCAAATTTTTTATTTACTACCTTATTTTTAGTTAAAAGCCTCAGATTTACTCCTATGAATCCTAATTCTCATTGCGCAATGAGTTAGTGCAGGGGAGGATTTGATCATTGACTTTTATTCAATTTGGAAGACAGGTGGCTTTTAACTCATACTCATAGAGCCCACTGCGGGATTGCTTTTTTTGGTGTTTCCAACAGAAGAAAAAAAGGTTCAGGAAGCCGCTGGAGGAATTACGGAGTATAGGTGAAAAGCCCGCAGGAAAAAACAGCTATAATTCCGTTTTTCGATCTTGTAATCTTCTTTATGTAAATAAAAGTAATTATTCTTTATAATTTTTTACGTGATTTTCCAATCCAGCTATTAATAATAAAAATAAATGCAATTGACGCGATTACGACAGAGGCTTCATAACCTGGAGTCGATACCGGATCGTTTTGTGATGTATTCTTTTGTGCATCGATTACAAGTGGTATGAAGGTTGTATTGGTGGTATACGAGGTTTTATTGCAGGCGATCTTCAGGTGGTATTTGATTTGTGTCGCCTCCTTTTGGATTAGTGTACATTGCGCTTGATATGTGTCGTTGGTCATCTTCTCCATTGATATGTTAAAACTATGGACAAAACATAAATCCGCTCTACATTCTTGAACAAGTAACCAAACCTCACTAATGTTTTCGTTACTTAGGATAGTCGCATTGAAGGTGATCGTTGATAGTGGTTGAGGTTTTGCTGGGTCGATAGTCACCTGTTCCACAGTAGGATTAGCAAGAACTTTCGAAGAAAAGATGGAAATTAAAAAAATCATCACAGCAGCGAAAAACAGTGTTGATTTCATGTACTTGGTCACCAGAATTTAATCCCCCAGAATCGGATAGCCATAATTACTCCGATAGCAATGATAATGATACCAAAGATTCTCTGCATCCATTTACCCGCAGTTACATACCTGTTCCCGAGTTTTCCACGAATACTGCTGGTGACGGTACATAACGGGATAATCGGTACCCCGTGACCTAAACCAAAGACAAACAACAATAGTCCACCCATAAGGATAGAAATTTTCTGTGTAAGCGTGAGAATAAAGACTGGCATCATCAACGACAGGGCACATGGTGCCCATCCAATTGAGAAAAGGATGCCTAAGAAGAACGCACCGAGATAGATTGATTTTTTACTCAGTTTAAAAAATATTCCCTGCCCCTTTTCCATGAACCGCAAACCTGTTTTCCCTTCAGATTTCTTTGTAAGAAGCTCACTAAACGGCTTGAAGATGTTGATACCCAGAAGAACAAGAATAACCCCCGCGATAAGGAAAAACACGGTAGATGCTTCAATAAAGACACTGACCGATGAGAGAATCATCCCAAACACAAAAAATACGAGAGACATGCCAAGCGTGAAGACAACTCCTATCCATAACCCTTGAAGGGAGTATTTCTTCAACCTTTTCTCAGAATCCTTCTGCAAAGAGCCAACATACGAGATCATTGCAATTAAGAGTGCAAGTGAACAAGGGGTTACTGAGGTCAGAATACCCAAGAGAAAAATACCGGCAAAGGTTATCCCTTCATCCTCCCAATTTCCTACTGGTTCTTTCCATGTTCCTTCTGCAATAGCTTTGGCATCTTGTGCGAGTGATTCAGCGGTTTGAATCCCATCAAGCGACCCCTTTCCCATACAATACACGTGGTAAACCCAGACAATACTTTGATTTGTATCGATGAGGACAAGGGACGGATTGGAAAAAGCTCCATCGACAGTCCAATACTTTTGATACAGCCCGGCTATGGGATACGGGCTGAAATCCTCCACCCAATGCCATGAGATATTCGCCCCAAAATCATTGACCGCCATCTCATATCCGCTTATTGATAAAGGATTTTTTCTGATATTCACCGTAATAACGCTTACGTTATCAGATGAATTCGCAAGTTTTTCAAGGTCATGGATCTGCCCTTCCATTTCTTCAAGACATTCGATACAGAGAGGATTTTCTACCCCCGTGAAATGCAGGATGACCACTTTTCCTTGATAATCATGTAATGAAAATTCTGCACCATTTTCATCAGTTGCAGTGAAATCAGGTGCTTTTATCTCATCGTTGGCGCCTGCAGTTGATAACAAAGTTGGAAATAAAAAGACAAGGATAAGAAGGATAAATACTAAACGTTTCATTATTAATCCTCACTGTTTATATGGTAATAATATATAGAATCCTTGATCCAGTTTTCCATATCGGCATCAGCAACATTTCCCTCCCAGCTATGCCAACCAATTTTCACTTCTCCGCCATTATTTATAAGGGTAAAAACACCAGTGAATGCTATAACCTGCGATCCTCCATTTGGATCATAATAGAACGCTTCATAAAATTTATTTAAAATATCTTCTGTAGCAGTTCCATAACCCTCAAAAGGGTAGTCAAGATCATAAAATACTGCGTCTTCTCCATATGTCTCTCTAAGAGCTTTAACACGATCTGCCTGTGGTGTACATGGTCCGCATCCTGTTCTGTGGCATACAAAAACTACAGGTTTTTCTTTTAAGTCTTCTGTAATCCATGTTAGATGTTGAGGACTTTGATCAGGGAAAGCGCTACCAAAAGGAAAATTAATCCAGAAATTGTCAGATCCTGTTCCAGCTGAATACAATGGGGTGTAATCATCAATCCATCCAGGGTTATTTGAATCACCACCATCATTTGAACCATCTGGTAACTCTGATAAAATAAAAAATGCAACTCCGCCAATAGCTACCAATATTAGTAAAATAGCAGCAATATTCCAAATAGAAAGACCCGTCGATTTTTTTTGTTTCAGTTTTTTTTCAGGTAAAACCTTGATAGAGGATTCGTCAAAATCTTCTATTTTTTTATCATGAACATGCTTCATATGAGTCGCGATATGATCTTTTTTAAGTTTTGTTTTACATTCAGGGCAAATAACCCATATATCCTCATTTTCTTTACTCATTTTTTCAATTCCTCCTTAACTGCATTTTCAACTTTAGCTATGTCTTTTTTATCAAGAAGAAGATTTGATGTTTTCCGAATACCTAACTCAGTAACAACAACATGAACAGTGACAGGGCACTCAGCATGCTCCAAGGTTTTTCTTGTACAGTGCACCGGACAGCCATCGATAGCGACAACTTTTTTTACTTCTCGTGTTGCCTCAGCGAAACCACTAATGTGTCCCCCGATTCCTGCAAGACAATACATGCCACCGACACCTTTGCTCGTTAGTTCCTTTGCTGTTTCGTTCGCTAGTTGTCCAACGTTTGAACCACCAGAACAGCAGAAGATTACGACCTCATCTGCCTTACAGAGACATTTTTCCTTTTTCATCTGGCATCTCCTTGCTTTTGTAGGAGTCTTTTTATCTCATCAGGACTTGGTATATGGCCGACAACCAGTGCTTTTCCATCGATAAAAACTGCCGGTGTCATCATCACCCCTCGATTGATAATCTCTTGAAGGTCCTCAACTTTGATGATTTCAGCCTGAATTTTAAGCTCTTCAACAGCCTTACGCACATTTTTCTCGGTTGCCTTGCATTTTGGACAACCTGTTCCTAATATCTCTATCTTCATGGCATTCACCTTTTTATCTCGCTTCCTCCTCTTTGATTACATCCGGCTGCTTGGCTTTTCTCTCGTGCCCTTATCTTATCCCTCGTCCTGAGCGAGAGCCAGACAATCGTGAGCATTACCGGTATCTCTATCAAGGGGCCCACAACCGTGGAGACCGCCACCATCGGCATCGCAGCAAAAGCAGTCAAAGCGATCGCTATGGCTAACTCGAAATTTCGACCAGTACAATGGAAACCCATCGTGCTGCTATCTTCGTAATTGTACCCTAGTTTTCTACACGTATAAAAGACGAGGTTGTAAAGCAAGAAAAAGAATAGTACAACAGGGATAGCCATTTGCCAGATGAGATTAGGGTTATCCAAAATCACGCCACCCCTCAGGGAAAACATGACGACCATAGTAAAGAGCAGAGCGAGGAGCTGCATCGCCCCGAAGTACGGGAGAACCTTGGTGTTCAACCATTCCTCGGATTTTCGTTTGATAACTTCATGGCGAGTGATGACACCAGCCAGCAGCGGCAGTCCAAGATAAAGGAGCACACTTTGACCGATAAGTCCAATGTCAATAGCGACGTACGTGCCGACAAGCAATGCGATGTACAATGGGGTAGTGATAATCTGGATGATGGAATTCCATGCCATAAGGACGATCCCAAGCGGACCGTTCCCCTTTGCAAGGTCGGTCCAGACCAGCACCATCGCTATACAAGGCGCGACACCCAGCAATATCAGACCGGTCCAGAGATAATTTGCCGTGGCAGGATCGATTAATCCAAAATGGGGGAGGATCATCTTGAAAAAGAGCAACCCGAGAAAGTAAAGCAGGAATGGATTAACTGCATAGTTGAAAAACACGATGATGCCAACCTGCTTTTTGCTTTTAAGAGCCTTTTTGAGTTCCCCAAGCTCAATTTTTATCATGGCCGGGTAAATCATCAGGAATAGTCCGATGGGGATTCCTATAGCAAGGTTTTCACCGAAATCCGGGAAATATTTACCAAGTAGCAGACCAACAGCCATGGCGATAACAACCCAGATCGCAAGGAGCTTTTCAATCCAGCCAAGCTTGCTGTTTTTTCTCATTCTGATTTCCCCTCTAAAGGTATCTCATCTTTGATCCCATAAATCCTAGGATATGGATGACATTCCTTGATGTCATAAATTAAGTTGTTCATTAAAATACCCCCAAAACAAATCCATATAGTAAACCGGAAATAGTACAAAATATCGTTATTAATAAGGCATATACTAATGTTCTTTTAGATCCCATTATTTTTCTTACGACAAGTATGCTTGGCAAAGATATTACGGGATCTGCCAACAAATAAGCCAGCAGAGGGCCCTTTGCCATGCCCAAAGTTAGGAACGTCTTGGCCATGGGCACTTCGACTAATGTCGGAAAATACATGAAAACCCCGAATAGCACGGCAGCAAGATTTGCAAAAACAGTATTCGTGCCAACATAATTAGCCAAGAAATTTTCTGGTATCAAAGCTGTTAAAATACCTGCAACAAAAATACCAATCAAAAGTAAGGGAAATATTTTCTTGGTAAACATCCAGGTTTCTGAGAGCCAGCTTTTTATCTCATCTTTCTTGAAATAAAATTTAAGTTCTATCAGCACTAAAGAAATCAGGATTGCTAGACCAATTATCTTTATATTATCCCCTATTTTGGATGCCCCGATAATCAATATTGCAAACAACGTGGCAAAAAATATCAGCAAGTAATTCTTTTTTAATCGTCTCAGAACATCATTCTTGAAGGACGTTTCACCTGTGTCATCAATTTTCTCCTCTTCTTTGATCAATTCAGTAACTGAACTTTCATCTTCTTCGTCTTTTTCTTTAAAGAATGAAGATATTATGAGGCCTATCAAAATTGCGAATGTAACTGATAAGATTATTCTTGAAGCGGCTAAATCCCATCCTAAAACACTTCCCGTGTATACTATTGCTAAAATGTTGGTGGCTGGAGCTGTGTAAAGGAATGCTATCGCAGGACCAATGCCAGCACCCTTCTTTTTTATTCCAGCAAACAATGGTAGTATGGTGCAAGAACAAACTGCAAGCAATAAACCAGCAACTACTGACAATGGATAAGCTTTGTATTTTGGAACTTTACTTCCAAGATATTTTGTTATTTTTTCCTTGGGAAGCAAAGCAGACATAGCCCCTGCGATGAAAAATGCTGGAACAAGACAGGTGAGAACATGAGTTGAAAGATATTCTTGGAGCGCTTGAAGTCCTGCGAGGAGAATATCAATAGGTGTCATGTGAATCAGCGTAATTTTTTCACGGAATCAATGACATCGAAAATCTTCTTATTGGATGCCTTAAGCAGAATTTTTGTTCCTTCTTTTCGTTCATCGACGAGACCGGCAATTTTCAGCACTTTCAAATGTTGAGAAACATTTGGTTGTGATTTCCCTGTGTAGGGTATCACCTCGCAGATGCACTTTTCACCGTTTTTAATACATTCAAGAATTTTTAATCGGGTCGGATCGGCTAATGCTTTGAAAACATCTACCTCGTTCATCATCAGTATATAAGTAAATTTGAATATTTAAATATTACTATATTACATCTTTAAAAATCGTATGAAAAATCCAGATTTTTGATGTTTTTCTCCAGTTAAATAATCGTGCTAATTGTTAACAAGAGCTGCTGGAGGGAATACGGTGTATAGGTTAAAAGCCCGCAGTTCCCCGGGTTGGTCTATAGAATAAGAGAACCGAAGGTAGCTATGTTGCTGTTCGGTTCTGGTAAAATAGTCTGTGCAGGTGCAAGAAAGATAGAGGATGTTTCGTTAGCAGTAGATAAATTATCAAAGGAGCTTACGTTATTAGGTCTTTTTCGTAAGTAAAACTCCTACGTGTGAGTATTTATATAACTCAACTGATAAGTTAAACAATATCGGAGATTTGATTTGTTTTGGTTAAAAAAGAAAAGCAGAAAATAGAGGAGATCGTTCAATGTCCTGAATGTGGGAGTAAACATCTCAGTAAAGATTACTCTCGGGCAGAATTGGTTTGTAGAAATTGTGGACTTGTTCTTGATGAGGATATCATTGATCATGGACCTGAATGGCGTGCATTTGATAGTGAACAACGTGAAAAACGAGCTCGAACTGGAGCACCAATGACGTACACCATTCATGATAAAGGATTAAGTACGGTGATAGGATGGAAAAACAGAGATTCCTATGGGAAGGCAATCCCAACGAGAAATAGAGCACAAATCTATCGTTTGAGAAAATGGGAACGGCGCATTCGGATTAGCAATGCAACAGAGAGAAACCTTGCTATTGCGCTTTCTGAGCTTGACAGAATGGCATCAGGCATGGGCCTCCCAAGAACGGTGAGAGAGACCGCTGCTATGATTTATAGAAAAGCAGCATTGAAGAAATTGGTCCGTGGTAGAAGCATAGAAGGTGTTACCACTGCAGCATTGTATGCAGCATGCCGGCAGTGCCATGTGCCACGTACACTTGATGAAATAAGTAACATAGCACATATATCGAGGAAAGAAATTGGAAGGACCTACAGATATGTCTCTCGGCAATTAGGATTAAAATTGTTGCCGACTTCACCAGAGGATTATATTTCAAGGTTTTGCAGTGAACTGAAACTTAGTGGTGATGTGCGAGCGAAGACCTTGGAGATATTACAAGAAGCTGCACACCGAGAACTTACTAGTGGACGTGGCCCAACTGGTATGGCAGCAGCATCTCTTTATATTGCATCTGTACTTTGTGGTGAACGGAGAACGCAACGCGAGGTAGCAGATGTCGCAGGTGTCACCGAGGTTACTATTCGAAATCGCTACAAGGAACTCACAAAAAAACTAGATATGGATATTGCCCTGTAAGTTTACCGTTCTACTTATTTACTTTTCTTGTTAGTTGTTAAAATTATTTCCATTGAAGATACATTGGAGGTTCTGCCTTCTTCATTGGTAATACTCTCCGTGCCAATTTTAATCTCTTTTAGTTTCGCATCAGGTATAAATCTGTTTCTCACAATTTCTGCGGTATCTACCGCTGTACTTATCGCTCTGCCTCTCTCTTTAATAATAACCTCGTCAGAACCACTACTCTGAAACTGTGTTACGACGGCAAGTACATAGCTCATCGGAGGTTCGTGTCCAACATATATTAGGTTTTCATCAGTTCTTCTTTTTTCAGCTGTTCCCGTTTGTGGTATTTCTTCTGTCACAATCTTTTCCTCGCTTTAAACTACAATTTCATAACTTTTAGTTCTTTAAAAAACCAATCACACGTATGGGTCATGGTGAAGGATGAAAAAGGGATTCAAACATTTAAGAGATGGTTATTCATGTTTTTTCTTCTTTTTCTCTTTATCTCTATATCTCCAACCATAACCTGGGTATCTCATTGCTTTAAAATCTTTTGTAAATTCGTCAAACTCTTTTGGATGATGAAAACAGATTGTTCTGACTACTTCCCCTGTTTTTTCATCAAATAACTCAATTACTTTTTTATGCTTCGTTCTAACCCGACCCATTTTCCTCCAATATCTACCATTTCATATCCACCTTTTCAACTATCAAGAGATGTTTATTTATTTTTCATCTTTTTTCGGCTTTATAACCAAATCTTCTCTAGACGAATAAATGTATTGATGATTATTACATTGGACGTTTTCAATTCCCATACAATGATATATTTGCAAGTATTATTACAGTTGATAATTTAATTTTTTCTTGAGTTGTTAGTTACTGTTATTTTCCAATTCCTTCAAAGAACACAGGCCAGAACGGATCTTGTTCAGGAATAGCTAGCGGAACAACCTGCTTATTTTGTCTTTTTAATATTCTTGTCTTTTTATCATCTGTAACTGTTCCAATAATTGATGCACAAATCCGTTGTTTTTTTAAGTTTTTAATAATTCTATCTGAGTAGGTAGAATGTGCGGTAATTAACAGGGAACCTTCAGCTATTGCAGCGAGTGGATCTATATGAAATGCATTACATACCATAGACACTTCCTCAGGTAGAATAAACAATGATTCATCGATTTTCATACCAACATTACTTGCATTCGCTATCTCAAACAAACCACCTATCACACCCCCTTCAGTTGCATCATGCATCGCAGTCACACCACCGGTCTTCATCGCAGTTAACGCGTCTTGTATGACCGTCATTTGTTTACACAAAGCTTTTCCTTTCTCAATCAACTTCTGGGGATAGGACTTCTGTAGTTCCTTTTCTCGAAGAACTGCAAGGATACCGGTGGTTTCAATCGCAGGTCCTTTTGTAAGTATTACATCATCACCAGGTTGCGCACCAGCTGGAGTAACGTATGCATTTTTTTTTGCTATACTAAATACCGTTACTCCACCGATCGTCGGTGTAAGAAAACCAGGATAATACCCGGTATGGCCACCAACGATCGATATATCCAACTCCAAAGCAGCATTGTGGATGGAATCAATAATCGTTCGGAGATCCTCATTGCTTGTTTCTGGAGGCATGAGCAGGCTATAGGTCATATATCGTGGTTTAACTCCCATTACCGCAATGTCACTTGCGCCGATATGTACCGTGTACCACCCAAACATTTCCAATGGTTGTTTAGGAATGGAAAAAATCGGGTCTTCCGCGATGATGAGAACATTGTCATTTCCGATATCAATCACTGCAGCATCAACCCCTGTTAAAGGGGGAACAATGACGGTACTGTCTTTTTTTCCAAGTCGTTGTAACAAAAAGGAGGTAAACGTTGTCAAATCAATCTTTCCAACCTTTGGTGCTGGTTTCTGACTTTGAGTATACGCTCGTGCGATCTCACAAGCCTCTGTTGCTACCTCGAGAGGGTTTTTTCCAACCAGAACAAACAGGTTTTCTTTGCCTACTGCACCAATCTCATTGAAAATCTTCGGGACCTCTCCCTGAGCAGCTCTGATAGCTTCTTTAATCTTCCATGGCATTGAGGCTCCTTCTTTTTCGATTACATTTTTCGGTTCTTTTGATCGGTCAATGGTACTAAACTTCCATCCTTTTTGCTCGCAATACTTCCTCAGCCATTGTTCTAACATAGGCGTGCTCACAAAATTAATTCCTGCTCGCAGGGAAGAATCAACCTTCATCAGTTCAAGAATGAGCCGTGCCATATGACTTGAAGTACCAAATCGAGGTTTTCCTGCTGCGTAGGGCATATTGTTAAGAACCGTGATACGTCCTTCAATACCAACCACATCATCAGGTGTTTTTGCATCAGACGCAGCATAGACAAGATTTGTTCTCACCTCGGGAAGGATAGAGGTAAATTCTCTACAATTCTCAATGTATTCGACAGCTTCAAGGATCTCACCATAGAGGAGGGTCGTTTCTTTATTTTTCATTTTTTTCACCTAGTAATTATCATGTTCGTAACGTCTTAATGTTCCCCCAAATATCAAATTTTTACCAATTGGTAAATCTTTATATAGAGATTGATATATAGATTTTATGGTGATCGATTCATGAAAACACCCTGTGAAACCATCGTCTGGCATGTCCTCCCTGTGATTCGTAAAGAATTTACCAAAAGCCTGGTTGCACACCATGGTTTTACGCAACGAAAAACTGCCGTAAGGTTAGGAATAACCGATGCAGCAGTCTCACGATACCTTTCCGGAAAACGAGGAAATATTGACATAACCAACAAGAGGATAATAAAAGAAATCACTAACTCAGCGAGTGTGATCGCCAAAGGAAACAAAAAAACAGTAATACAAGAAACCTGCAGGATTTGTAGTTTGTTAAAATCCAATGCATTCATTGAAGGAATCTCTCATGCCTGTAAATGATAGATACAATAGACATGTCCTCCTCAGACATATTGGGAAACAAGGCCAGGAACGATTAACGAAAAGTCGTGTGGTCATTATCGGATGTGGTGCTCTAGGAACAACCATCGCTAATAACCTGGTCAGAAGTGGAGTGGGTTTTGTACGAATCGCTGATCGAGATATTGTCGAGTTAAGTAATCTTCAACGACAAATGCTTTTCGATGAAGATGATATCGGTTCTCCGAAAGCAATTGCTGCAGTACGTAAATTAGAGAAAATAAACTCAGAGGTCATCATCGAACCAGTCGTTGATGATGTCACTTACCGAAATATTGAAGGTATTATCAAAACCGTGGATGTGGTAATCGACGGGACCGATAACATGCTCATTCGTTTTTTAATAAACGATGCTTGCGTGAAACATGCGATCCCCTGGGTGTATGGTGGTGCGATTGAAACCTATGGAATGACCATGAATATTATTCCACCTCAGACTCCTTGTTTCAGATGCCTTATTCCAGATATTCCCGGTGTAGGGGTACTCCCAACGTGTGATACAGTTGGGGTTCTGACAACAATTCCAAATATCATCGGATCTCTACAAAGCACGGAAGTATTGAAGATTCTTTTACAAAAAAAAGATGTCAACAAGAATCTCATCACCTATGATGCTTGGAACCATTCATTTGAGAGCACTGAAATTAAGAAAAATCCTTATTGTGAGTGTTGTGGAAAACATCATTTTGAATTTTTAAAAGGAAAACTCAAAGAAGATATTATTTCCCTTTGTGAGAAAGGAGCTATTCAAATATCACCAGTAAAAAAGACAGTGGTATCTTTTGATGAATTAGAAAAAAAATTACGAAACGTTGGTGAAGTAGAAAATCGGAAAATTATCCTTCGATGTAAAATCCAGAATTATGAATTGAATATTTTTCAAAATGGAAGAGCAATCATCATGGGTACCAATGACAAAAAAATCGCTAAATCGCTCTACGCAAAATATATCGGTTTTTAAAAAAACAAAAGGTGACAACACATGATGAATACCAAGAACTCTGCGAAAGCAATAGGGCTCTTATCTGGGGGTCTTGATAGTACCCTTGCGGTGAAACTGATGATTGAACAAGGTGTTGAGGTAACAGCGGTGAATTTTGTTTCTCCGTTTTGTACTTGTACACGAAAAGGATGTAAACACGAAGCAGGAAAAGTTGCAAAGCAATTTGGTGTCCCCGTTAAGATTATTGCTGTTGGAGAAGACTATATCGAGATGATCAAACACCCGAAGCATGGGTACGGCAGTAACATGAATCCGTGTATTGATTGCAGGATTTTCATGTTTAAAAAAGCAAAAACATACATGGAAGAGATAGGAGCACGATTTATTTTTACTGGCGAAGTCCTTGGTCAACGACCGATGTCACAACATCGACGAGCCATGAACCTGATTGAAAAAGAATCAGGACTACAGAGGTTGATTCTTCGGCCATTATCTGCAAAACTACTTCCCCTCACTATCCCTGAAGAACATCAGTGGGTTGATCGAGAAAAACTCCTTGATATCCAAGGGAGACGACGTCTCCCCCAGATAGAACTTGCGAAAAAAATGGGAGTGATAGATTATCCCTGCCCTGGAGGAGGATGTCGTCTCACAGATCCACAATTCGCAAAAAGACTTAAAGAATCTTTTAAGTACGGAGAAGACACTATTCGAGATATTCAACTCTTAAAGTATGGGAGACATGTTCGACTTCTGAGTGGCGCAAAAGTGATTGTCGGGCGAAACGAAGAAGAAAATAAAGCACTCCTTCAATTTATGAATCCTGAAGATATTGCACTTGAAGTCATAGGAACTGGTAGTCCTATTGTTCTTCTTCAGAAACAGAAAGATATCGATGATATTCGACAAGCAGCTGACATCTGTATTCATCATAGTGATACTGATAATAGAGATGATGTAGTATTAAAAATAAAACATGGGTACGATCATGAAGAAATTCTAAAATACGCCTCCTTATAACGTATTTTCTAACTCATCAATATTATTAATGAGTTTTAGGAGTGAAGGCGGCTTGTAACTCTAGCTCATAGAGCCCCGTGCGGGATTGTATTTTTGAGGGTTTCCAACAGGAGGAAAAATGGTTCAAAGTGCCGCAGGTAAATCTATTTTTAAATAACCGTGCTAATGGTTAACAAGAAGCCGCTGGAGGGAATTGAACCCTCGACCTATTCCTTACCAAGGAATCGCTATACCTCTAAGCCACAGCGGCACAAGTTCTACGGCCCTGAATATCAAGGAGGGCTATTTTACTTTTTTCCTTAAATTCCCTTAAATATGAAGAAAAAGAGATGTTCGACACAACACAACGACACCAGTTCTATAGCGACTTAATCTTCTTGTAAAATCAGGACAGGATAAGCAAATGAAGATGGTGTTCTAAACCGAATGATGATCCATGCACCTTCTTCAGGTATGATATTTCCTTGGATATTCACATTTTCGGGAATTCCATTAAAAATAGCTGTAATATTCAACGCTCACATCACACTATCTCCTCGATTGATCACCGACATATTTTGATTCCGTGAACTGTCGTCATCTTTCAAAACAATAATCCCGAACTCTGAGGCGACTGAAGAAAACGCATCAGCATCAAAAAGATATTCCAACCCTGATTTCCCGTTCACCCAATAGGCTGATGAATACGTCAAGACATATTTTTGTGCGGTATTGGAAAGTTCTATCAGTGTACCATCCAGATCAATATCTGGGGAACCAGCTCGAGGAGTGATAATAATAACAATTTTATCGATCAAGCCTGAGGCATTATGCCCCTCAATCGTAGAAATTTTAAGTCCCGTCGAAACTTCTTGAATGGTTTGTGTTCCTGTTGCACCCGATTTTATCTCCAGCTGTGAACCTGTTGACAATATCACGTACGCAGCGATTCCAGCAATAAGTACCATGGCAATGAAAACAATCATAGCACCGATTCCAATTGCCCCTCTCTGACTTATTCTAACTTCCGTATGCAGTTACCCATCCATTCCCTTCATAAGAAGTAATGAAAAGATACTATTTTAGCATTAAGAAAAATCCTGGAATATAAGAAGAAATGACTCGCATCCTTTTTTTGCACAAATCTGAGTATAAAGCGAACGTTTTTGAGATATAAGGCTATTTCGCTGTCGGTGACCCTGATTAAATCCATTGATTTGCCTGATGTACAATCAAGACTTGCACCCTCCCATTTCAAGCTCACACGAGTAGGTGTAACTGGTGTGAAAAAACTTGTTCACATAAAACGACCAAATAAAAAATCCGTGCTTCCGCTTACGGTGACAATGGATATGTTTGTGGACTTGCCTGCGTCTCAGAAAGGCAGTCACATGTCTCGAAACCTTGAACTGGTATCTGAAATTATCGATCAAACACTTAAAGCACCCGTGTCTGATTTAGAATCATTCTGTGCGGAGACCGCGGAACTGCTTCTTAAAAAACACGAGTACGCAACGTTTTCCGAGGTCAAAGCAGAGGCGGATTATTTTTTAGATGTCATGTATCCCTCTGGTCAAAAAGGGTCAGAGCCATATAAATTGGTGGCAGAGGCACGAGCAAAAAGCAATGGGGAGCTTAAGAAACTCATTGGCGTCAAGGCCATTGGGATGACCGCATGCCCTTGCGCCATGGAAGTTGTTCGAAAGCTTGATTCTCGCGATAAAAACTGCTCAGCTCCAACACATAATCAACGAAATATTGGAACGTTGATGATTGAGGTACCGCGAGGGACTGAGGTTGTTGATGCTGATGATCTGATAGATATCGTTGAGAAATCATTCAGCAGCCCGACCTATAGTATTTTAAAACGAAAAGAAGAAGCCGAGCTAGTGCTTCGGGCGCATGCGAAACCAAAGTTTGTAGAAGACGTGGTTCGTGATATACTCAGTGCGGTGTTGAAACGATACAAGGACTTGCCTGATGAGGTTTTGGTGATTGCACGCAGTGAAAGTGAAGAATCGATCCATAAGCATAACGCGTTTGCCGAACGGGTCACGACCCTTGGTGAACTACGGAAATAACCTTTATTCCTATGGTTACTGGGATTTCTTCGGGTAAAAAAGCTTTAAAAATATGGTTGGATTACAGTCTCCCATGTCAAAATATCATATTGCCGTACTTCCTGGAGATGGCGTTGGAAAAGACGTCATGGACGCAGCAAAAATTGTTCTTGATACGATCGACCTCAATGCCGAATACACCATGGGGGATATCGGGTGGGAGTTCTGGAAAAAAGAAGGAAACGCGCTGCCTGATCGAACGCTATCTTTATTGAAAGATACTGACTGCTGTCTTTTTGGTGCTATCACCTCAAAACCTAACGAAGATGCACAAAAAGAGCTTTCACCTGAGTTACGTAACAAAGGCCTTGTATATACAAGTGCGATCGTGCGGCTGCGTCAAGAATTTAACCTTCATACGAACATCAGACCCTGCAAAGCATACCCCGGGAACCCGTTGAACTATCGAGACGATATTGATCTTGTTGTATTCCGAGAAAACACCGAGGATTTATATGCTGGTGTAGAGTTTCGACCATTACCAAAGCAAGTCTTCGATGCACTCATGACCCATAAGAAAATGAAACGATTCGCGCAGATTCCCTTAGATGAAATCGCGGTGTCCTGTAGGATTTTTACAAAGAAAGCCTGCCAAAGCATTGTACGACAGGCATTTGAGTATGCAAAGGAGCACAAACGAAAATCTGTCACCCTCATCGAAAAACCCAACGTGATCCGAGAGACCAGTGGCATGATGATTGAAGAAGCACGGAAAATCGCACAAGAATACCCGGACATAAAATATCAGGAAACAAACGTAGACGCAATGTGTATGTGGCTGGTGAAAAACCCACAGGACTACGACGTCTTAGTCTCATCAAACATGTTTGGCGATATTATCTCCGATCTAGCAGCGCAGTTGGTTGGTGGTCTTGGTTTTGCTTCAAGTGGGAACATAGGGGATACTTACGCGGTTTTTGAACCGACTCATGGGTCTGCACCAAAATATGCAGGGATGTACAAGGTGAACCCGATGGCGATGCTTCTCACCGTGACACTGATGTTGGATTGGCTTGGTGAGAAGAACCCTGCGAAAAAACTGGAGAACGCCATTGCACAGGTGATCAAAGAAGGTAAAATCAAAACATATGATGTCGGTGGATCAAACACCAGCCTTGAGGTTGCCAAAGAAGTTGCTAAAAAGTTTGATGAACTCTAGCGTTTTTTTTCTCCTCTTAGTAAAGAGAGAGGCTTTTTTACCATCCGACGTTAGAGTGGGGGAATACGAATGTTTCTCCTCATATAAATGACGCGTTTGTCGACCCAATGGAAGATAATCCAATGTGAGCTGTAAATGTCGCTAAGTAGTTGGATTCAACATCGCTGACGGATATCCAAACGTCAGGATATCCTCCTTTAGGCTAGAGTATACAACGATTTCCGCATTCCCTGCATTTCCCACTCCAGAATTCTCTATTATTCATCGATGCCGGTCTCCTAGTCGTCCTCACCATCGACTCAAGATACAGCGCTGGTCTAGGTTTCCTTCCCTACACCAAAGGGCCTAAGAGCGCAATGCGGCGTGCTAGACACCGCAGACGATACGAACATCGTGCTTTTGAAAGAATTTCCACAAGTAAGATTGCCTAGATCCCCCCTCTTGAAGGCCGTCGTCCCACTGCTTAGGACCACTACATCTGGCATCACCAATTTTCCCGGTACAGCCACAGGTGCCCCGCCACTGCCGTAGACTAGATAAATAAATGGGGTTATTTTTCTCGTTGAATGTTGTAGTGAGAAACAAGAGCATCATCACTGCGTCCGCGAGGGAGGTCTTCGGGTTCTACCCAGGTTCATGCCCTTTTTTCCCCTGGTTGGAACATTATAAAAGCAGGCTCCGGAAGGAAATTAACAGATACCCTCAGCCTATAGCCGACCATCTCCAGATTCCTTCGAATC
>Ga0315285_10003430_pt1 | contig 16520 bp, 18 predicted proteins | sample YL17G09_36_MG_FD_203698 | JGI IMG/M metagenome (GOLD analysis project Ga0315285, IMG submission 203698) | Sediment microbial communities from Yellowstone Lake, YNP, Wyoming, USA - YL17G09_36 | ecosystem: Environmental > Aquatic > Freshwater > Lake > Sediment | place: USA: Wyoming | collected... | reverse complement strand
TGACGCTGTGGTCTCTTGGATTTTCGGCACTGGGGACAACGCCTGGGCTCGTTGGCAAAACCTTTAGACGCAAAGAACTTTTGTTGCCCAGCGGTAAAAGTGAAGATAATTCCACAATCGGAACACTGAATCGACTTGTCCTGAAAACTCATTGGATGACCTCCTTTTTCAAAAATTTTAGTTAGAGCCTGGGTCACCCAATACTTGATATGAATCTGAAAGAATCCTAAGAAGCTTGTAACAACCTAAACTGAAACTACTATGGATAGTATACAGCAAAACAAAGCATTCTGCAAATAGGTGTCCTTTTTCATGTTATTAGAGGCACATTGTCTGCTTGCGTTGTCATTGCGAGCCGAGCACTCAGCGCCATGAGTGCTGGGCGAGGAACCTCTGAGATTCTTCATTCCGCTTCGCTCCGTTCAGAAAGACAGAAGGGGCCGCCGAGATTGCTTCGTCCCGATTACATCGGGCCTCGCAAAGACATAGTGGGGACGTGTCATCGCAAAGGCGGGGATAAACCCCGCCACTACATAGCTATTCGTTGGTTTAGCTGGCTCCGGGATTGGCAGGGGGAGTTTACCCTGAGCGACGGGCAGATTCTTCGCTACGCTCAGAATGACAAAAGAGGGCTCAGAAGGACAAGAGGAGAAGGGCTCAGAATGACAAGAGGGGAGGAGCCCAGAGGGGCACTGTACAATCCCGACATAGGTAACACTTTTGTGCGGACACATAGGTTACACTTTTAGCATGAGGGAAGCCGGGATCATTCGTTTTGCAGAAATGGCTATTTTTTCTGGAGTTCAACAGCTCTTTTTCATACGTAAGGCGATTACCTCCGGAAGATTCAGTTGTCAAAGTACGTACGATTCGTTTCGTCGGTTTGCCATTTGTATTTGCGAGCCGCGGGGGCTGGCGGGCTGACGCAGGGAGGCAATTCCCAAAAGATTCTCGACAACAGTTTTCAGGTAGTTGCGGTCGGTTGGGTCGAGCCGATAATTTGCAGAGTACCATTTTACGAGTAATCTGGAGGCTTCTCTGATTACGCGGCGGTTACCAGGGTCGTGCTGAAGGGAAGACTGTAACTTGACGCGAATGAACGCTATTTCAGGGTCAACGCCTTCCAGATTCGTAATGTTCCACAGTTGGGATGTTTCGGCAGGGCTAAGGGTACCGGAATAGAAGCCATGTTTGCGGGCATTCCGGTTGCCTTTCTGGCCACCGCGCTTCCTTTCAATCTGTGTTTGGTTTGCAGTCACGTTTTGAGAAACCTCACCCGCGGGACCTAATTTGTCAGGGTAGCACACGAGTTCCAAATTAGCATGAATTCTTCATTCGAACAAGGGGAAAATGTCGCGTGGAGACTAGAGATACGTTAGAGACTCATGGAGATTAGTGGAGATGCGGTAGAGATACGTTGAAGAGACTGGAGACCAGTAGAGATTAGTAGAGATACATTGGAGATACATTAGAGAGATTGAAGATTAGAGATTGGAGACTGGAGACTAGCGTCACACTGGTTTCCTTTGAGTTTTCGTTAACATCGAGGACGGAGTCTTTCTGTTAATAATATACGATTTATGCTCAGATTGAAGCTAGAAAACAACACAAATAGCATATATGCCTATTGCGAGGAGTCCAGCACTCGTGGAGTTGAGTTCTGGGCGACGAACCAATCTCCGGGGAGGATGTGAGATTGCCACGTCCTTCAGTGGAAGGACTCGCAATGGCAATGGGAGAGGGGGCTCGCAATTGCAGGGGGGCTATTAGCGAACGCTACAAATATACAAGGTGTCACCCATCTATGTCAGCCTACGCACGACCTGAAGCGGCTGTCTGAAGCACGGAAAGACCATTGACCGTGACCTGGCGTGAAGTGTAAAATCAGGCCTGAAGGCGAGAGATTGGTCGAAGATGACCGACAGTCTTCGACAGACAATGGTTCAAGGATGCTGGGATGTTCATTGGGCGCCGATGACTCTCAACCGGGAGAGTCTCCAAGATAGGCTGCAAAGGAGATAGGAATGGATTTTGAACTTACCGAAGACCAGAAGATGTTCCAGTCAATGGTGCGGGATTTCTGTGCCGGGGAAATCGCACCCCACGCTGCCGAATGGGACGAGGCGGAGGAGTTCCCCTATGATGTTATCAAAAAGATGGCTGCTGCCGGCTTGCATGGCGTGCACTTTCCCGAAGAGTATGGAGGGAGTGGGGACGAAGTGACTTTCGCCATAGCCACCGAGGAGATTGCCCGTGCCTGTGCCGGTATAAGCGTCGTGTATCTCGTCAGCCTTGGCCTGGGCATGTATCCCATCGTCATGCATGGCAACGAAAAACAGAAGAGACATTATATCCCCCGCGTAATTGATGGGGCGATAGTGGCTTTCGGCTTGACCGAGGCCATGGCCGGCAGTGATGTCGCGGCTATGGAAACAAAATACGCCCGGCAAGGCGATCACTATGTTCTGAATGGGCAGAAGATTTTCATAAGCAACGGTGCTGAAGCTGAGATTGTGACCACCTTTGCTACGAAAGACAAATCGCTGGGCTATCGTGGCATCAGCGCCTTCGTCGTGGACAAAGGTACTAAGGGCTTCTCTGTGGGCAAACTGGAAAGAAAAATGGGGCTTCACCCTGCTTCGGTAGCGGAGCTTATCTTTGATGACTGCAAGATACCTGTGGCAAATATGCTGGGCGAAGAAGGAAAAGGCTTCAGGGTAGCTCTGGAAGGTATAGACGCCAGCAGGGTCAGTATCGCCGCTCAAGCACTGGGTATTGCTCAGGCTGCTTATGATGCCGCCGTGGCCTACGCTAAGGAGAGAAAACAGTTTGGTGCCGAACTCGCTCGACTTCAGGCAATCCAGTGGATGATAGCCGATATGGCCACCGAAATAGACGCAGCCCGGCTGCTGATCTACAGGGCTGCCTGGTTGACCAAGAAGGAGGGACACGCTCCTCCTAAGGAAGCAGCCATGGCCAAGCTCTATGCCTCCGAGGCGGCTCACAGGGTCTGCCACAAAGCCGTTCAGATATTCGGCGGCTATGGCTACACTAAGGACTTTGCCGTGGAGCGCTACTACCGTGACCAGAGAATAACTGAGATTTACGAAGGCACGTCCGAGATGCAGAGGTGGACGATTGCCCGCCAGGTACTGGGTATGAAGTAAAGGGGCTGATCATGTTTACGGACAAGACCTTACAGGAAGTGGGGGAAGGTAAGAAGAGATGGGAGAAGGAATTAGAAAAGGCCGGCAAGCAAAAGGCTAAGAAAGGCAGAAGGTTTTCCACTGTTTCCGACCTTGAGCTAAAGGCAATTTATACCCCGGAAGATATCAAGGACCTGGATTTTTCCAAAGATATCGGCTATCCGGGCATTTTTCCTTTTACCAGGGGGTGTCAACCCACCATGTATCGCGGGAGGGAATGGACCTTTCGCATGTTCTCCGGCATGGGCAGTGCCGAGGATACCAACAAAAGATGGCACCACTTGCTCAAGGAAGGCGAGACGGGACTGAGCACTGCCTTCGACTTCCCCACTTTGATGGGATACGACAGCGATTCGCCCCGGGCCAGGGGTGAGTGCGGGAAGTGTGGGGTAGCCATTGATACACTGAGAGATTTCGAGATTCTGACCCGCGGGATTCCCCTGGACAGCGTCACTACTTCTATGACTATTAATCCCCCTGCCTCGATACTCTGGGCGATGTATCTGGTTGTCGCCGAAAAAGCGGGAGTAGGTTGGGACAAGATCGGGGGCACAATTCAGAACGATATGCTCAAGGAATTTATTGCCCAGAAGACGTTCATGCTCCCGCCCGAGCCATCAATCAGGCTGATAAGCGACACCGTCGAGTTCGGCACCCAGCATGTTCCCCTGTGGAATACTATAAGCATTAGCGGCTATCACATCCGGGAGGCCGGCTCCACCGCTATTCAGGAATTGGCTTTCACCCTGGCCGACGGGATAGCCTATGTCCGGGATGTCATGGAAAGAAAGAAGATGGATGTCGATTCCTTTGCTCCCCGGCTATCCTTCTTCTTTAACTCTCATCTGGATTTCTTTGAAGAGGTTGCCAAGTTCAGGGCGGCCAGAAGGATGTGGGCTCATATTATGAAGGACAGGTTCAAGGCCAAGAACCCGCGCTCCTGGTGGATGAGGTTCCATACTCAGACTGCAGGTTGCTCCTTAACCGCCCAGCAGCCCTACAATAATATTGTAAGGACTACTACGCAGGCCCTGGCGGCGGTCATGGGTGGGACACAGTCTCTGCATACCAATGCTCTCGACGAGACTTTAGCTTTGCCCTCTGAATTCGCGGCTACCATTGCGCTGCGCACCCAGCAAATCCTCGCCGATGAAATAGGCGTCACCAATACCATAGACCCGCTGGCCGGCTCCTATTTTATAGAGGCTTTGACCAAACTGATGGAGGAAAAGGCCTGGGAATACATTAATAAGATAGACGATATGGGAGGCATCCTTGTTGCTATTGACAAAGGTTTTCCTCAAATGGAAATTGCTGATGCTGCCTATCATTACCAGCAGCAAATAGACAAAAAAGAGAAGATCGTGGTGGGGGTAAACAAATATGTTGTTGAAGAGAAGGCTCCTCCCGAGACATTGAGAATAGATGAAGCGGTCGAAGAGAGGCAGAATGCCAGGTTGCAGAAAGTGAAGAAGGAGAGGGACACCCGCAGGGTGACTCAAATCTTGAAAGACCTTCGCGCTGCTTCCAGGACGGACAAGAACTTGATGCCCTATGTAATAGAGGCAGTCAGGGAATACGCTACCGAGCAGGAAATCTGCGATGTCTGGAGAGACGTTTTCGGGGAATATCGGGACCCGGGGTTTTATTAAACCCTACTCTCAGAATTCCCCTCTCCCTCGAAGGGACTTCCCTCTCCACTTGATGGAGAGGGTTAGGGTGAGGTGGGGTCACGATGCAATTATGTAGTGCGAGGCTTTAGCCTCGTGCAGGAAATGCCCCGTAGTGGCGGGGCTTGTCCCCGCCTGGAAGGAGATACCATTTAGTAATGTCATTCTGAGGAGTCCAAATGGGTTTGGACGACGAAGAATCTCTGGACGCTGTCCTGAGCCGTGCGAAGGATCCTTCGCTTTGCTCAGGATGACAAGAAGCGAAGGGCTGGGAATAACAAATGAGCCTTAAGCCCCGTAGTGGCGGGGTTCATCCCCGCATGAAAGGGGACTACCCGGAGGGAAAAGCAATATGAAGAACTCAGGAAGAAGGATACGGATTTTAGTGGCCAAGCCTGGTCTGGATGGACATGACCGGGGAGCGAGGATTATAGCCAGGGCTTACCGGGATGCCGGGTTTGAGGTGGTATATACTGGCTTGCATCAAACACCGGAGCAAATCGTCGCTGCGGCGTTGCAGGAGGATGTTGACCTGATCGGGCTGAGCGTTCTCTCCGGGGCGCATATGTACTTGTTTAAGCGGGTGCTCGAGCTCCTGAAGGAGAACAAGGCAGATGACATAATGGTCGTCGGTGGAGGCATCATTCCTGAAGAAGACATTCCCAAACTTAAGAAACTTGGAATCAAAGAAATATTTCTGCCGGGCACCTCCCTTGATAAGATAGTAGGCTGGGTCAAAGATAACGTGAAGCCGCGCTGCTGAAGGTAAGCTCACGGCGCACCCCATATCCAAGAAATAGCCCGGAATGACCCCTCTTGATTGCTCTTCAGAGCGTTGTCTAGCTTCGGAATACCGCTTGACACTGCGAATCTACCTCCATTCATAGGATATTTCAAGGGAGCAGGTGAAGGAACTTGACAAATCATTGTCGTTAAGTTACATTATTACTACAAACGTATCATAAGATAGTTTAAGGAGAAATGTTATGAGTGCAAAGGTACAGAGGTTGACAATTAGTGTGCCCAGCGACCTGATCGCATTGACCGATGAGATTGCCAATGAGTGGAAAGTAAGTCGGAGCAAGGTAGTTTCTACATGTTTGCAGGAGCTTGCATATAAGCGCTTACGTCATGATATGGCAGAAGGTTATAAAGTCATGGCAAAGGAAAATCTGCGGTTTGCTAGGGAAGCCGCAGAAATAGCACATGAAGTCATACCCGCCTGGGAATAGTGTGTCAATGCCGATCAAGTGCAAACGAGGGGAATTATATTGGGTAGACTGGAATCCCAGTAGAGGAAGTGAACAAGCGGGCACAAGCCCAGCCCTAATAATCCAGAATGATATCGGTAATGAACTTAGTCCAACAACAATTGTTGCCAGTTGCAGTACTGCCACAGAGAAAGCATTCCCCTTTCTTGTACCGGTGACGTCTTTGGAGAGTGGACTACCGAAAGATTGCAGCATCAATCTGGCATCAATAATGACGATAGACAAATCACGACTACGTGATAAGTGCGGCGAACTAAGCAAAGACAAGATGAGCCGGGTGGACAAAGCCCTACAAATGAGCTTAGAGCTCGCCGAGAGTTTATAGGTTACAGAGCCGCAACTAACCCATAAACATGAGGCAAATCTTCACGTAACAGACTCATCGCCTGCTGCCAAGAGAGAATCACCAGAACAACCAACCTAGCAATGCCAAAGATAGCCCAAACAACCCATTGACCTTTTCCATTTGTTTGACTCCTGTGGAGGGCTTTTGGCATTTCGCAGTAGTGGGTGTCAATGGATTTGATTGAGAAGACACCAGAGTGGACAAGTTCTTGTTTCCCGTTGCCTATGCGAACAAAGACCTTATGCTGGTAGACCATCTCTCGCTAGGAGATCGTCATTTTGGAAAGACATATATCCGCACGCCTAATGCATCAGATGAGAGTGCGCTAAGGTCATTCTCAAGACCTGCTGGATTTGCAATCAATCCTTCGGCATCATTCCTGAAGAAGACGTTCCCAAACTTAAGAAACTGGGAATCAGGGAGATATTTCTGCCGGGCAGCTCTCTCGATAAGATAGTAGGCTGGGTCAAAGATAACGTTAAGCCGCGCTGCTGAAGCTAAGCTCGCGGCGTGCTTCCCTTGCGCCTTCCTCCAAGGTGCTGGCGCCAAACAAGAACCTTGCCGGACGCCCTGGACAGGTTGCTAGGAAACAAAATCGCCATTCTGTTTCCTAACGGAGACAGAAGGAAACAGGAGTTTCCGTTCCTGTCTACCTTGCGAGCTCCCCATTTCAAGTGTGTTATTAAAGACATCTGCCGATATCTTTAATAACTAGAGACGTTATTAAAGGGGAGTTTAATAATGGACACGCCGCCCAGTATCGAGTAATTCCGGATTACATCATCAAGGAGATTAAACATAGGCCGGATAAGGAGCTGCCGAAGGTTGTTAAACAGTTCAGTAGTAAGTATTCCCTGTTATAGCCCAAGAAACTTGGAATCAAGGCGATATTTCTGCCGGGCACCTCTCTTGATAAGATAGTAGGCTGGGTAAAAGACAACGTAAAGCCGCGCTGCTAAAGCTAAGCCCCCGGCGCACCCCATATCCAAGAAATAGCCCGGAATGACCCCTCTTGATTGCTCTTCAGAGCGTTGTTTAGCTTCAGCATACCCCTTGGCAGAGTGAATTTGTCCCCACTTGTAAAATATTTCGAAGTAATAGAAAAGAGACCAACACTAGGGAAGAGCGGAGACGTTCTCCCTTTTTTTCGTCCTAGTCTTGATTATTGTTTAGAGGCTGGTGCTTCGAAGGATTCAAATATACTGATGATTTCCTTGAAAGGAGCCAATCCTGCTTCTTTTGCCGTGTTGATGTATAGTGTCTTGAATCTACCTGAGTTTATCCCTGCGATACTAGCAAATTTATGACATATGGCTCTACCTGGTATCAACTTCTTCCAGTCTTCTTTGTCCTCTTCCACTAGTCGAGCCAGGGCTCTCCATCTCTCTTCAACATCTTTCTTGATCTCTTCAGTTGACAAGACAGTGGCTATGCGTTTATGTTCTTTAAATATTGGCTCTTCCAACTGCTTCGTGTAGTCATCCAAATTCATTCCTTCCACACCCTTAACCGTAACTTCTATTTCGCCTACTTTTGACCTAAGATAGGCACCCAACCACAAATTGATTGTGTAAGGCAAAGACTCCTTTGCTATCTGTTTCAATGCTTCTCTGACGTGTTTCGGGTCTCGGAGCCAGCTATCTCCAGCTTCCATCCTCTCAAATATCTTGGAAATAATGCTCTCATCCAAAAAGTAATTCTCAAGATGGTAGCGAGGGAGAAATACAAGTCGTCCAGACGATTTTGTCATTAGTTCCTTCATTACCTGCTGCGGCAGGCTACTATCACCGTCGCATATCATGAAGAAATCTATTCCCCAGACCGCTTTAGATAATACATCATCAACAACCTTTGAAAACGATAGAATCGTTTGTCTTGCTCCGCTAGGAACAAGAACGTATTGCGGAAAATCATTTCCAACGATCTCCCCATAAGTCTGCTTATCCAAACTAGCTTCACGTCCTTCGATTAGAACAATCTTTCTACCAAGTGCAATAACACCAAGGTTTTGTCCAAGCAAATTGAGTGTTGTTGCCTTTTCTTCGTCTTTTTGTACACATAGTGCTTGATTGTCGTCACCTTCGGGCGGTCTGATGAAGATCACCGAATGACTGAGCGATTCGGTAATGATGTCTGGTGAATGGGTGCAGAATATGAATTGATTTCTTTCACCAATGCTTTGAAGGGTTCTCAAGAGACGGAAGCTGAGTTCAGGATGAAGATGCATCTCCGGTTCGTCAAGAAACACTATGCAATCACTTGGTTCGTGCAATAGTAGGTCAAATACAGTTGTGAAGACTTCTCGCTCTCCAGAGCTTAGAGAATCGATTGATAGCGTTTGCCCATTTTCTACATATTGGATCTTGGGGTCACCCAATGGAATGTCTGCAAGTTTCTTTGGAGATAAAAGTAGACCAAAAGCATCCTTAAATTTTTTCAAAGGGTCAGTTGGGTCAATGGGCATCGCTGTTTGTCCAGCTAGCCTTAGTTCCTCATGTCTCTTTGAGATTGCAGTTCTATAGTAACCTAGTCTTCGATATAGAGCGTGAACAGTATCTTGAAATCTCCCCTGAAAAGGATTCATGCATAGATTCCATCCGACCTCTTCATCAAAGGGATCCGAAAAATCCCAACTCCATCGAAAAGGCTGAATTGTCTCGAATCTCCTTGATGAATCGAGGTTAACAATGCTGCTTGTCCATTTGCCTCTCTTCCTCTTTCTCTGTAAATGCTCCTTCAATATCTGTGAATCATTAGCATCAAGTGTTGATAATGAAGTCTTTCCCCACTTGCGCAATTCACCTTGAGAAGTGGATTCAACTGTTACGGAAATAGTCGGATCTGGACGAGGGTTTTGGAAGAGCGCAAGAATTTGCTGAATCAAACGTGTCTTGCCAATACCATTGGGACCTGCAAGGACGACAACACTTGACAGATTTGAGACTTCAAAGTTTTCTATTGGGGGCTTCTGTTTCGCTTTTATGTCGGTGATCTGCATTTTAGGCTCACACTGTCAACGCTGATTCAGTCGTATCTGCTAGAATTCTATCCCCCGCAGTAGTGGGTGTCAATTTTGAGTAGCTTCAAAGCTTGCCTGGATTTTCTCTGTAAACTGAACCTTGACCTTCCCTTCGATGTGATTGTGGTGGTAGAATCCTGAAAAGAAGGAGGCAAAGCCAGAGGCTAGAGCTGATGTCACATCTGATGCGGAGTGCTCGGTATTGACAATTCTCCTGAGTCTTCATATGGTGTGTTAGGAGGATAGGGGGCAGAGATGTCGGATTCAAAACCAACGAAACCCATAGAGACCTGGAAAATTGTTGTTGCCCTCATCACACTGGGCATATTTGTGTTTATTGGCTATGTCGCATCGTACCCCAATAAGCTGGGAATAGTGATTGGCATAGTGCTTTGGGTGGTAGCTGCTGGATGGTTCTGGCTCGGTAGGGATATTAGGACAGTCTTGGAAGGACAGAAACGGAAGATTGCAAGAGAAGAGGAGGGTTCTGCCTTGGAGATACTGGAGAAAAGATATGCCTTGGGTGAGATAGATAAGGAGGAGTATGATGAAAAGAGGAAAGTGCTGACCTCAGCAAAAGACAAGGAAAAAGAAAGGGGTGGAAATGAATAAGAGAGTAATAATTCCCATTGTTATAGCTATCATTGTAATTATAGCTATAGTGGCTGTCTGTGTTTCTGGCACACCAATGGCTGAGGTTGCAGCTATAGGCTTTCTTGAAGATGTTACAGGCAATGAGTATGTTGGAGTAGACTTAAGCTCTACAAAGGCGGTTACTGGGCCTGATACATCAACTGGTCTTGAAGCAGGTGAATCCCGCTGGCGTGTAGACGGAACAGTACAGCATACGCAGACGAAAACCAAGTACACGGTGCGAATCTTTGTTGACGAATTGCCTGACCGCTATTGGAGACATGTGAGCATATATATGGCACAAGGCGTAAATGTGCCAGTGGGGCAACTCATCCAATTGTATCCGTAAACCGCTTCGCTTCAGACTTCAGTGAGCTAGTGACTCACGACTTCTTCTTCCCACTCCGACGTTTGGCTTCAGGAGTGGACGATAAACCATACTGGTTCAGCCATTCCTTTACCCTAGCTGCTTGCTTCAACTCTTGTCTCTTGACTTGTTCTATATCCACTCCAGGATTGAGATACTTTAGTATCTCGTACTTTGTCGCCCCGAGCAGACCAAGAAGGTTATTCCTATCCTCAGATGGTAGTTGCGACAGGATACTTCGGATAACCTGATAGCTTGCCTGAGTTGCAGGTTTAAGGGCATTCTTCGCCTTGCTGGTGGAAGTCACACGTACTACCCTGCGGTCACTTGTGCTTCTTGTCCTTCGGACCAGACCAGCCTTCACCATGCGGTCAACTATCATAGTGATGCTGTTCGTGCTACGTTCCAGCCAGTGGGCTATGTCAGTTATGTTCATAGGACCGACGAAGTAATCCATAGCCCCAAGCACTGCGAACTGCTCCGTGGTAAGCCCGTGTTCCTCAATTACCTGGTCCTCGCACTGCTTAAGCAGGGTGTAGGTTTGGTACAGTTGACGCCACAATTTCACAATCCCGATTTCAGATTCAAGATTTGTCTTCATATTTAGCTCCTCCTCATTATTTCATGGAAAACTTGCTGGCTTCTATTATAACTGATGCTGTTGTTATGGCGCCACCATATGTCGGCAATCATACTGACTGCAAAATGCTCGTCTGAGTCAAGAACAATAACACTACCAGCCTGTTAGTGTCTGTCAACGTAGATGAACACATCGGCGGCACGCTGTTCTGTCCAGATTTTGAAACTAACCGGGTCTTTTCTATTGGCCAACATAGTCGTGGCTAGTCATAGGTAGCACCCGCAGGAGTGGGTGTCAATCGTGGTGTAGTGCTTTCATTTGCTCTATTTGTTTATGTCTTGTACTACAGGTTGACTAGATATATAATCTAAGAGAGAACATAAGAATCCAATGCCGAAAAGCCCATATCGCTTGTGCCTCTTGAATCTCATGAACCTATATCTGGTCTATCAAAAGTGAAACGAGAACCGAAAATCATATCTAAGGACAAAGAAAACAAAGATGCCATTAGCAGATAGACGTTATATGGGGGAGGAACACCCTTCAAACTGCAATTGCCAAGACTGTCTAGAGAAGAGTCGCTTAGAAAAACAGTTCAATGAATCGGGAATATCTTACTCCAAGTATCCCATTTACGAAACGCAACATGGCGAACTTAGACAACATTCACTTACACAGGTCTACTTTTGCCTCAAGTGCAACAAGTACGTCAACGTTAAAACAATCTACAAACCATTAAGGTTCGGAGCGCAAGGTGTGAAGTGCAGGACATGCGGTTCTCTCCAGGTTGAACTCCGAGAATGGGAGAGATAGGCTCATAGGGCACCTGAAAGTGTAGGCAGGATGGCTATATACTTCACCGCAGACTTACATTTACACCATACGAATATCATTCGCTATGCTAGTAGGACTCCACCTTTCCGAAGTATTAATGCAATGGATATGGGGTTAATCAGACGCTGGAATAGCGTGGTTACAAGACATGACACAGTCTATCATCTGGGTGACTTCTGTTTTACTGGAAGAAGTAATATTAGTGATGCCATGAATATTTATAGTCATGCCATGCGTATGGTTCATGGCAGGACAGTCTTCTTGAGAGGAAACCATGATAAGGGGCTGCAGCATGCCGACTACTGCATTTATCGCCGAATAGAGGGAATAAAGATATTCATGCGGCATTGGCCTCCTTGGCAATATCCGAGCAGGTTTCCGCATTCCTTCTATATTCCTTCTGACGTTGACCTCATATTGTGTGGTCATGTGCATGATAATTGGCGACATCATGTGCACCGTGTTGGGGAAAGCCTCGTTCCCGTAGTCAACGTCGGAACTGATGTTTGGGGATATGAGCCAGTCAATTTGATTACAATAATGGAGGAAGTGTTCAACTATTAGGAGGTACAAATGTTTGGGCGAATCAAAAAAGGCGAAATTGTAATAGGGTTGTGTGCAATAAGCATACGTGGCAGGATTTTCCGCAGAGGCCCAGCCCTTGTGAGAGGAAGTTATATAGGGAAGATGAGGGACCGTTATATGGTGCGGACAGGAAGAGGGAGAATCTATCTCTGTTCTGATATTAAGAAGGAGGATTGAGTCCCAATTATCTTGACCTAGCCGATGTGCTCTTTTTGGCAATCGTATTGTTTGGTATCTTTTTGGGAACATAATACAAATGTCAGATTTTAGAGAGAGATATTGCTCCAGACACAATATGATCTACTACGACTCCAGATGCCCACAATGCCGTGAAGATGAGGAGAAACAGCAGTTTGATAAGATGATAGAACCGCTAAAGAAGGCAGAACGAAGAAGAGAAGCACAAGAGCAATTAAGCCTTATATTGGCAAAGTTGGAAAAGGCTACACTTGTGAAGGAAACAACACACTATAAGCGGTCCGTTTGCCCCTATTGTGGTCACCCCTCATTATTCTTCTCTAATGCTACTGGATATGAATGCCATAATAAAGATTGCGGGCTAACCAGCTCAATAAGATACTATACTGAAAATGTCAATCGACTGGCATAATCATGAGCATATAACTCAAATGGCACAGAGACAACGGAGAATTAGACCAGAGTTTTGGATTGGCTTGATATTTGTTGCACTTCTGGCATACGCATTGCTAGCGGATTGGTGGAAAGAGCACTCGGTATCGGGTTGGATAATAGTTGGGGCTATAGTGGCGGTGCTCGCCTTTTGCATATACCGATTCCCAGCGTTTCGTGGATTGCTTTTTAGGACAGCAAAGAAGGCTGGTGAAAGCCTAGTGTATGATGGAACGAAGGCCTCGGGGCGTGAGCCCCTAGATTCAGATTTGAGAGAACACATACTGCAAAGAGCACGCTATAAGTGTGAGAACCCAGATTGTAGAGAGCAAGCTAGGCCAGTAATTCATCACATAGACGGTAACAACAGCCATAATAGTCCAAGAAACCTGATTGCGCTTTGTCCTAACTGTCATCAGAGAGCGCATGAGGGCGACTTCAGCTTCAGCCAACTTAGAGTTTGGGTACAGAGAAGTTGGGCGATATACAACAGGCGTAGACGAAGATTCAGATAGTGAGACGAGACACAGGTGAAGAGGCTGGTCACTGTAGTCACCCTTGCAATCCTTCTCGTAGGGGTAATTCTATTTGGCCTAAATGACCTTAACATTTCTGTTGCTGATACCAACATCCTGGATAGTGGGGTAACTAGTAGTGTAAGCAGGGCAAGCAATTCATTGGCGGGTACCACGATGACGAGTACGATGTATACTATGGCTGATGAGTAGCCTAGTTGAGATTCCTTCAGGGCAATTACAGGAATTTGGAGGTGAGAAATGAAGGCGGGTCTGGTTGACGGGAAGCATTATACCGAATATGTTGAGCTAGTTAAACAACTTAAGCGTCAGGGAAAGCTAGATAGAGCAGAAGCACTGCTCCTGCGGTTGATCACCGCTGTTGAGGAAGAAGCAGAAGCTGAGAACTGGATAGTCGCGCCTTGGTATTATGAACAGTTAGCAATAATTTATCGGAAGCAGAAAGACGAGACCAAAGAATTGGAGATATTGAAACGCTTTACTAGCCGGACACATGAAGAGGCACACCCTTTGTCGGATAGGTTGCGAAAGATTGAGGCGAAGAGGAGATCCGAATGAGAATAGCAGCAGGTATCTTGACGCTACTTGGTGGACTTATCGGCGGTAGTCTATTTATAGGTATTCTTCACGGAGTGGGTGTTTATGGAATGTTACTCTTCCTACCATTAATCCTAGCCACGATAGGTGGTATCATGGCATTGAAGAGGGTGCACTATAACTGGGCACTGGCTGGAGCGATTTGCTCTATACTCTTCCCTTTCTTTGGAATACCAGCAGTCATATTGCTTGTAAAGAGGAAAGGTGAATTTGAGGTAGAGGAACAAGAGGAAGAGGAGGGGGAGGAGGGGGAGGAGGACGAAAAGGAAGAACAAGTCTGAATAGAAATTCTGAAGGTAACTGGGTCTTTCCTACGAGCCAACATCATCGTGGCTACGCTTAGGTAGCATCCCCAGTAGTGGGTGTCAATCGTCGGTGCGGTGCTTCCCTTTACTCTGTTTGCTCATGTCTTATTTGTTCATGTCTTCCCAATAGGGCTGGCTCGTGGTATAATTCGATCAGGAGGGGTAGAAGGGAAGAGGCCAGTTACTGTAGTCAGCCTTGCAATCCTTCTGTAGAGTTAGTTCTATTTGGCCTAAGTGGCCTTTACATTTGTGGTGCTGATACGGGCATCGCCAATGGCGAAGTGTAAGACCGTAGGAGCAAGCCTATAAAGAAGAAGGATTTCCGGACAGAGATAAGGGCAAGAAGTCAGGGGAAAGTGAAGGCAACAGTATAGGGGTGCTTCGATTAGAGGAGGTAGCATGAAAGACACATGGTTAGGGCAATAGGAAGATAACAAGGGCAGTGAAATAAAGGCAAAAAAGAAAATAGTTACAAGGAGGTTTATCAATGTCAGCAGGTTGGACAGTGTTCTGGATAGTATTTGGAATAGTTGCGTTCATAGCACTCGTTACCTCGATTAGAACTGTGAGACCTATAGCCAGAGGTTTGGTGGAGAGGTTTGGCAAGTACAAGAGGTTCGCCAATCCCGGACTGATTCTCATCATGCCATTCGGTATTGAGAGGCTGATTAGAGTGAACATTACAGAGATGATGGTTGATGCAGGTGGACAGGAGATAATTACGAAGGATGCCCTCAACGCCAATGTAGACGCCCAGGTCTACTTCAAGGTCAAGACAGATGAGGAGAGCGTCAAAGCTTCCGAGTATAATGTCTACAGCTACAAAGTTCAGATTGTTGCTCTTGCCAGAACCACACTGAGAAATATCATAGGAACTATGAACCTAATGGAAGCGAACAGCGAGAGAGGTAAGATAAACCAGTCCCTCTACCAACAACTTACACAAGAAACGCAAAGCTGGGGAATTGAAATAGTAAGAACTGAGTTGAAAGAGATTAACCCTCCCCACACTGTTCAAGAGGCTATGAACAACGTAGTCGTGGCTAACAACAAGAAGATAGCGGCTATAGACTTTGCCACTGCTACCGAGACGGAGGCGGATGGCGTGAGAAGGGCTGCAATTAAGAAGGCAGACGGTGAGAAGCAGTCCAGGGTATTGGTAGCAGAGGGTGAGGCTCAGGCAATAAAGCTGGTCAATGAAGCAGCAGATGCCTATTTTAAGGGCAATGCTCAACTTCTCAAGCAGCTTCAGGTTGCCCAGGAAGCTCTAGTGAACAACTCCAAGATAGTTATTCCCACAGGGCAATCACTGATTAACGTAATAGGAGATTTGGCCGGAATAACAAAGAAAGGAGGGTAGAGGCTGGTTGGCGTCAAGTATTTAGAGTGTGCGGTGGTGGTGAATTGGTCTCACAGGGTATCGTGAAAACCATTGATATACACCGGGGGGATTGAATCGTGCTTCTGCTAACCGAGCGAAATTCAACGCTCACAGGATTTTTTCTGCGAGCCAATATCTTCGTGGCTAGTTGTAGGTAGCACCAATGTCCCCAGGGGACACCGCTTGCCTTGTGAACAATCTAGCTTTGACTTCCTGATTGACACCTGGCAGGCAGAGGAATAAGCCTCCCTTCCTTGACCTTCCCCCTAGTGTGATTGCGGTGGTAGAATATGGACTACACAGGAGGCATGGGAAGCTTCTCTGGGAAATATACAATAGGATAGGAGGATGCTAATGGAACGAAGAAAGAAAATGGCACGTAGTACCGTAGACTGGGCAACGCTCAAAGGCAAATTTTTCCATGCATTTGGTGAAGACGGCTTTGTTCAGTATCAAGGGCAAATTGTAGACTTAATTGGAGAGGACATAGCTATAGTCTTGCACCTTGAGTGGGGCACCGGTAGTCCAAGTTACCACAAGGCTGTATGGGTGAGTGACAT
>Ga0315285_10003428_pt1 | contig 16522 bp, 17 predicted proteins | sample YL17G09_36_MG_FD_203698 | JGI IMG/M metagenome (GOLD analysis project Ga0315285, IMG submission 203698) | Sediment microbial communities from Yellowstone Lake, YNP, Wyoming, USA - YL17G09_36 | ecosystem: Environmental > Aquatic > Freshwater > Lake > Sediment | place: USA: Wyoming | collected... | reverse complement strand
GGAAAGGGGCCACAGGTTCGGACTCCGTCTTCATGACCTCGAGAAGAGGATCATCATGCGGCACGGCGCCGAGATGGAGAGGGATGTTGGAGACGGCGGCTGCAATTCGAGGGCCTGCGGGGAAGTATCACTCGATCCTCACCGGCGAAGGTGATGATTCTGGACGGAAAAACCATATACGGGAAGACACCATAGGTGTACACGGGAAGGAGGACGGCGGTCCGCCGTTAGGCCTTCCCGCAAATCCTTTTTACGCGAATATCTAACCCGGGGCTTTCCCTCCTGAGTCCCTCTGCAGGCAGGGCTCCAAGTGCCTTCGGAAGGCCGTCGCTTTTTCCTCTCGGGCGCCTGGAAGCCCCAGAGCCATTCCCTGTCTGTGCAACGCCATATTTGCGAAAAGATCCGCCGCCTGCAACCCGCTCCAATCATGGGACAGACCTCCGAGCAGGGCTGGCACGAGCCTGCTGTTCAGTTGTTCCCCGTTCGCTGAGTCCCTGAACCTGACGACGCTCCTGCTGAAATCACACAGCTCTTGCTGGTCGGTGATGTCCCAAATGAGCAGCCACCGGCCCTTTGCCTCCTGGTCCACTCCAAGGAATCCGCTGACGCGTCGAAGCATCAATCGCCTTGCGACGTCCTTGGGGAGAGGACTCTGGGTATGGAGACCGGGCGGAGGGCTCGCGCCGCCCTGGCAGACTGTGATCCAGATACGAGCCTCCACCCGCCTCATCAAATCGGCCACCTCAAGTGCGACATCATCAATCGAGGCTCCGATTCGCAAACCGCGAGGCAAGTCCGACCCCTTGAGTTCCTTCATCCATGGCCGGAAGTGCGACGCCACAGCGCGCGCTATGCCTTCGTCCATCTCTCCCTTCATGTCAAGGGGAACTGCTATGGCCGCCGTGATCCACAGCCTTTGGATGTTGAAGCCAGGAGAACCGTTGCCTGACTCGTCTATGAAAACTGCATGGGTGATGGCCGCCAACGCAAATGGATGGTTCACCCGCCCAATTGACTCATTGCCACATTCGTATCCGTCTTCCGAGATGACGAGACATTCGAGACGAGCCTTCCGAAATAGACGATTGATTGGAGGCCTCCTTTCATGGTGGCTTATATGCACCCCGTGCATTCCATCCGTGCGGTCAAATGAACATCGGCCGTTCGATCTTCGGGGAGTTTGAGAGGGATGGAAGGCGGAGGGCGGTGTACCTCCAGCTGCAGCGCGAGGCCGCATCCCGCCCCGGAGCCACGTTGGTCCAGACACCGGTGGGACCGGTCTGGATGTCGCCCATCGAGGCGAAGCTCTACGACGCGATGTGCAAGGAGGGGCTAAACCCGGTACCGCAATTCTGCGTGCAAGGATACTACGTGGACTTCGCCTTCACCGACATACAGATGGCCGTCGAGGCCGACGGCGCTGCGTATCATGGCGACGACCGCCGGGAACTCGACCGAAAGCGCGACTGGATCCTGCGCAAAGCGGGCTGGACGGTGAAGCGGTTCCGCGGGACGACCATCCACCACAAGGCGGAGAACTGCGCGTACATCGTGCGGCGGGATGCGAAGGCCCGCCGGGAATACCTGATCGAACTAGCTAGACGGGAGGAGCTGAGGCGGCAGGCGCGGAGGGACGCGATACTGCACCCGTTCCGCTGGATCGCCCGGCTGTTGAGACGCGACAAGTGATCAGGGCTTCCACGGCCTCCTGATGTGCACCCACACTCACGTGCGGCGAAGCGTCCCCGGGAAAACAATTAAGCAATCCAAGACCATGGGGCTACCGAGGGATCGTGATGAGAAAATGGCCTTTCGCCGTCCTGGTTGCGATAATCGTGCTTCTGGCGGTCCTCTACTACGCGGGCTTCTTCGGGCCAAAGCCCGGGACCTCTGTCCCGCCGTTCGCTACCGACACGAGGGAAATCATACCCGAGATTACCGCGACCGAGTCGACCTACGAGCATTTCGCCGGCGTCCTGCGCGTGCCCAACGTGGCGGCCTCCATGCTCACCATCGACGGCACGCTCTACCACAAGCTCGACCTCCTCGGCTCCGGGACGACTAGCGAGATCGGCAAGCCGGAGATCCCTTTCCTCGTCTACTACTTCGTGCTGCCACACGACGCGCAGGGGAACGCGCCCGTCCCCGTGGCGGACCTCGAGGTGAAGGAGACTGTCGACCACAAGGACGTCAAGGTCTACCCTGCCCAGCCTCCCGCCCCTGAGAACGTCGGCGCGGAGATCCCGCCCTTCACGATCGACGAGCAGGCGTACATGTCGAAGTCCCCCTACCCCGGCAAGCTGCACGAGGAGAGAGCCGCGAAGATAGGCGACGTCGACCTTCTCATCCTCCGCGTCTATCCGATCCAGTACATCCCTGGAGACAGGCTCGTCCAGCTGCGCAAGACCATCAACATCGACCTGGACTTCAACCCGCAGCAAGCCGCCGTCTCCCCTGCCGCCATGATAAGCGACTGGCGGTACGCCCCCGCCATCCCGCACGCCGAGAACAACGACACGATCCAGATGATGCCGATCACCCTCGCCGCCTACCCGCTCCAAGTCTTCGACGACCCTCTGTACAGCCTCCTCATCATAACGCACCAGGACCTCTTCGGCGCCGCCTACAGGCTCGCGCAGCACAAGAGGGACCTCGGCTGGAAGGTGAAGCTCGTCGCCGCCGCGGACATCCAGCCGGGGGGCTACTACAACCCGACCCTCGACGAGGCGATCAAGGCATTCGTGCGGGACGAGTGGGAGAAGAACCGGCTGATGTCCACGCGCACTGACCCGAACGAGCCCGGCATCACTGACGACAAGGACATCATGGCTTTCAACTTCATCAGGAAGCAAGACGAGTTCTACGCCGAGGTCTTCCTCCGGTCGACGCTCACGCTGAGCCCGATAATCTACATGCACGTCGACCTCGACGGCGACGGCGTCGCGGACAGGACGATCAACATCTGGTGGCAGCAGTTCGAGGTCAGGGAGGGCACGACCGTCCTCACGAACGGCACCGCACTCGTCCAGGACAACATGGTCTCGATACACTTCCCGTGGCTCGCCGCCTTCCCCGCCTCAGCTCCTGACGCGAGGGCGTGGGCGGTGTGCGAACTGAACGACAGGGCACCCGACGAGGGCTCGGCCCCCTTCGACTGGGAGGGCGGGCTGCACTCGCTCCGCTACCTGCTGCTCATGGGGGACGCCGACCGGATTCGGCCCAACTTCGGCGTGAACGAGGGCCTCGCCGAGCTGTCCGCATCGAGGCCGAAGGCCCTTGGCGTCGGCACCGACCTCTACTACGCGATAGTCCAGGACAAGGCGGACCCCTACCCCGATTTGTCGATCGGGCGGATACCCGTGGACAACGCGACGCAGGCGGATGACGTCGTGGACAAGATCATCGCGTACGAGACCGCCACCGCCCCTGCCGCGTTCCAGAGGACCTTCGCCGTCGCGGGGGCCTTCTACGACCTCCGCGCGTACAAGCCGGCTACCGAGTCTGGCGGCACGGTGGACGGGTTCATCTACCTCACCCAGGGTTCGCGCGACGTGGCCGGGGCGGGCTCGCGTTTCACGGGCGAGGTCCGCGCGGGCGACTGGATCCGGATATGGGGTTCCTCTGCGGACTTCGTGCAGGTTGCCACCGTGAGCGACGACACGCACCTCACCCTCGTCGAGCCGTGGGCGCCGACGGGGACCGTCGGGACGTTCGAGGTCTGGCGGGTGGACGGGCGGGACGACGCCGTGTTCATCAAGACCGCGGAGCGCGTGAGACGCTACCTCGTTGATGAGTTAGGCTACAGCGCCGACATCTACTACAGGACTGACTGGGAGCACTCGAATCCCCGGTTCCTGGTCGACGGGACCGAGCTCCCCGCCGGGCTCCAGAGGCCCGCCTATGACTGGGACGCGAGCACCGCCGACGTCCTCGGCGAGCTGAACACGGGGGAGAACCTCTTCATCCTGCACAGGGACCACGGCGAGTTCTCCGGCTGGGGGGAGCCCGGGCTGAAGACTTGGGACATCGCCGCCGGCGCACACACCGCCACCGCCCTCCTCCCCGTCGTCTTCAGCATCAACTGCGCCTCGGGCTACTTCGACAACGAGTACGACTATTGGCTCCTGAGGCAGCCTGACGGGAGCTTCCTGCGGACCCCCGCCTCGCCCGCCAACGGCGCTGACTGGAGCGCTGACGACAATGTGAACTTCGCCGAGGCGCTCCTGAGGCAGCCGGACGGAGGGGCGATAGGAGTCATAGCGCCGACCAGGCTTTCATACTCGGGGAACAACGATATCTTCACCGACGGCATCTTCTCCTACATGTACTCGGGTTACGTCGGCCTTGAGAGCGGGACTATCTTCGTCGGCGGGAGCAGGGCCCTAGGCGACATACACCACTACGCGAAGCTGTATGCGGGCGCCAGGATCGAGGATGACGATTGGCTCCTGTACTACATGGAGATATTCCACGTCATCGGCGACCCGACGCTGCAGGTTAAGTTCGCGGTGTGATCGAAAGATCATACGATGACGCGCGTACGTCGCGAGGCGGGAGGGGCTGAGGCGGCAGGCGAGCAGGAACGCCATCCTCCGTCCGTTCCGAAAGGCCGCTCAGTTCCTCAAGAGAATCGGGCGGAGGTAAGGCGTCATCAGGACTGCCAAAGCCGAGTCAACGTCCTCGAAATCATCGGATTGGGGCATAGGACATATTCTTGACAGGTCGGCGATAAGAAACGGAAGCGTGGGTGAAAGCCTGGGAAAAGCCAGGTCCTTCCCCTCAGCTATTCCGAATGCGCAAATACGAAGATACATCCATGGAGAAACCTAAGGAGCGTCAAGCGGGTTCAAAGACCGTGAAACTCGGTCTCTCTCCGGACAAAAGACGAGCAAGCTATTCTTGGTGAAAACCCATGAACGAACTCAGAGAACCGACCGAGGGCGAAGCGGGACGAGGAAGCCGAATCGAAGACATTAAGAGCGCCTCGGAGAATCCAATAGGCGTGCCCCGCAGACCGCAGGAAGCTGCCGTGGAGCCCCGACTGCTCGTCTGGGCGAGGGAGACCGCGGGGAAGGATGTCGGGGAAGTCGCAGGGAAGCTCAGAGTCAGTCGAGAGACGGTGGAGCGATGGGAATCGGGGAGGGAGAGGCCGGGCCTTGCCCAACTCGAGAAGCTTGCCGAGAGCGTGTACAAAAGGCCTCTCGCAGTCTTCTTCCTGCCAGAACCGCCCGCGGAACCGCCGCTGCCCAGGGACTTCAGAATCCTTCCCTCAGGAAAGGAACCCCCTTTGTCTCCCCGCACCCGCCTTGTAATCCGTCAAGCTCAGCGGATCAGACGCTTGACGCACGACATGATGAGAGAATTGGGTCACGAGACAGCGGTTTCCGTGGCAGAGGCTAGCTTGTCTGATGAGCCGGAATCCGTGGCGGCGGAGGTCAGACGGACACTCGGTGTCGATGACCGAATCCAGTCGGCCTGGCGGGACGATGATGAGGCTCTTTGGGCGTGGACAAAGGCAGTCGAAAAAACTGGAGTGCTCGTTTTTCAGATGAGCTTCCCCATGGAAGATGCAAGAGGCTTCTCCCTTGTCGGCGGGGAACCCCCCGCGATAGTGCTGAACCGCCGTGACTCTCCGAGGGGCAGGATTTTCTCTTTGCTTCACGAATACTGTCACCTCCTCCTCAACGATGGTGGGATATGCAAGATGGAGGAAAGGGAGTACAGGCGTAATGAAGACCGGGTGGAGAAATTCTGCAATCGCTTCGCGGCTGCGGTCTTGGTCCCACGCGAGATTCTTCTGGGTCATCCTCTCGTCGGCTCAAGAGGCACTCCAGGCGAATGGCGGGAGGAAACCCTGGGGAAGCTCGCGAGCCATTTCAAGGTCAGCAAGGAGGTGGTTCTCCGCCGCCTTCTGACATTCAATTTAGCGACACAACACTTCTATGAAAAAAAGCGAGAAGAGTGGAAGAAGAAAGCTCGACTGCATTGGGGACGCCAGAATCCTCCCAGGAGATGCGTCCAGGAGAGGGGAGTCCCGTTCGTGTCCCTGGTCCTCGAGTCCCAAAGGAAAGACAGGATCACCTACAGCGACGTTGCGGACTATCTCGGCATCCGCCTGAAGCACCTGCCCAAGGTCGAGCAACTCGTCAGCGAGGGTGCATAGTGGTACAGCAGATTCTTGGCCACGAAGCATATTGCATCGATACCTCGGCGCTGATCGACCTGTGGAGGCTCTACCCACGAGACATCTTCCCCGGTCTCTGGAAGCATCTCGAGAGACTCGTGTCCGAGAGGAACCTTGTCGCCCCCCATGAGGTTCTGAAAGAGCTGGAGCAAAAGGAAGACGAACTGCTGGGCGGGGCAAGGAATAACAGAAAGATGTTCATTGACTTGGACTCCGAGCAACAGCAGCTTGTCCGGTCCATGCTGAAGAAGTATCCCGCGCTGGTTGACCCAGGCAAATCGATTCCAGACGCAGATTCGTTCGTCGTTACTCTTGGCAAGAAAAGCTATACTGTGGTCACTCACGAGAAGGCGAGAGGACCTGGCGGCTCCATAAGAATCCCTGACGTGTGCGCAAGAGAGAACATCAAGTGCATCTCATTACACCAGATGTTCAGAGAAGAGCAGTGGGAGTTCTAGATCGCAGAACTCTCGAGGCGATATTCAGGCATCCAGAATCCTCCGCCTTTCATCGGGGAACGAAGCCCGATTTGATTGCCAAGCTCCATGGACGCGGCAGGTAGAAGGCAGACGCCGTCGCGTCTCGCTGTCCCCGCCATGCCACGTCTTAAATGCCACATATTCCATTTTACATCTAGCATGCGCGTCATCCAGACAGAGCTGTCCAAACACGAGCACGCCCTGCTCGTCCGCTATGCTCGGGAGAACGGGAAGACGATAAAGGAAGTCGTCCGGGAACTCATGCGGGGCCTTGTCCTCTCAGACCGTGTGCGGGCTGGCGACCCCGTGTTCTCTGAGCCACCGGTGGGCGCGAAGCGGGGAATCAAGGATACGACCTCGACCGATCACGACAAGGTCCTCTACGGGGACAAGTGATGATATTCTTCGACACGGGCGCGTGGTATGCCCTGGAGTCTCCGGACGACCGCAACCACCGAGGTGCCGCGGCCTCAAAATTCCTTGTCAAGATACGGGAGAGCGAGAGCGTCGACGTCGTATGGATCGGTGAGCATGCCTTCTGGGAGGCGGCCAAGCTCATGGAGGAGAGGCTTGACAAGAGGGGGAGCTTCACCGACTGCACGAGCTTCGTCGCGATGCGTAGCCTGAATGTCGGTTCGGCCTTCACGTTCGACGACAATTTCCAGCAGGCAGGATTCAAGATGCTTCCCGGAGAATAGTCGGCATGCAGCGTCCTCCATGTTGGAGCATTGCCTCGGTGAGCGAGGATATCGATGTGAAAATCGCAGGGCGCCATCTTCTAATTCGCAAACTTTAATCACCATGCTCGGACTCAAGAGCCCAGAGGAGAAGGACTCCCGCCATGGTGACGGAAAGGTGAGAAAGATGTCTGTCTCGAAAAGCGCGAAGGTTGCAGCTCTGGCGATCGGACTGGTGCTCTTCGTCACGCTCGTAGGTGTGACCGCACGCAGCGCAGGTATCTTCGGCCAGTCGCAGTTGGGCGCGACGTGCCATTCCCCCACGCCGGACCCGTCCGTGTCGGTGACGATCACAGGCATCCCGGCATCTTACCTGCCCGCGAACAATTACCCGTTGACGATTTCGCTCTCCGGCGGACCCACCGCCGGGGGAGGGTTCGACCTGTCGATCACCGCGGGCGCCCTCTCCACGAGCGACTCGAACGTCCAGGTCCAAGTAACGGGCATGGAGGCGACCCACACGAACCCCAATGCCAGGTCATGGTCTGTCCTCTGGACGGCTCCCGCTCCCGGGGCAGGGACCGTCACGTTCCACGTGGCGGGCAACGCGGTCAACCTCAACGGTTTCTCCACGGGCGACGCCTGGAACGTGAACACCTACACATCCGCTGAGACCGTAGGCAACCAGCGCCCGACAATCGCTCTGACCGCCCCGACTGGAGCACAGGACTGGACCGGGGGCACGCCGCACCTCGTCACCTGGACGATGAACGACGACACGACGCCCGCGCTGAACCTCGACGTCTACCTCAACTACACGTCATCGGCCGGCTCTGGTAGCATCGCCGGTCCGCTCACCGGTGCAACGTCCCGCTCATGGACGCTGCCATTCCTGGACGCGACAGACGCCAAGGTGAACGCCACCGTGATCGACTCCGCGGGCCTGAAGGGATACAGCGAGGCACTGATTCCCAAGATAGACTCCACTGCGCCTACGGTCACATCGGCGGACCCGACGGGAACAGGAGTCGGCCTGACCGTGCCGGTCGTCATCCACTTCTCGGAGAGCATGGACCCCACGGCCACCCAGGCGGCGCTCTCCCTCGCGCCGGACCCAGGCGCCTGGGCGTATTCCTGGACGCAGACGACGGTGCCCGACGACACCCTCACCGCGAACCACGCGCAGTTCGCAAGCGGCACCCTCTACACCGCCACCCTGTCTGTTGGAGCTAAGGATTCCTCGGATACCGGGAACGCGATGGCGGCGTCTCACATATGGACCTTCACGACGTTCTCAGGGACGGACACGACACCGCCAACAGTAACGTCCATCCTCGCCAGCCCGAGCCCCCAGGAAACGCATTCCAAGGTGAACGTCTCGGCCCTCGTGCAGGACAACATAGGCATCGGCGTCGTCTGGCTCAACGTGAGCGCTCCTGGCGTCGGGAGCACTAACTCCTCCATGTCATTCGATCCCGTGTCCGGCGATTACTACCTCAACCGGACCTACGACACGATCGGCCTTCACTCGTTCGTCATCTGGGCCTCGGACACGAACGGCAACTGGGCCTCTGGCTCAGGAACCTTCACGATGCGGGACACCACCCCGCCCGCGGCTCCCTCGGGTCTGGCGGTGCAGACATCTGGAGCAGGGGCACTCAGACTCACGTGGACTGCGAATTCGGAGCCGGACCTGGCGGGCTACAAGGTCTATCGCTCGCCGAACGCCGGAGGACCGTATGCCCTGATCAGCGGAGCGTCGCTGGTGTCCACCGCAGCGTATCTGGACGAGAACCTCGAGGGCGGGAAGACGTACTACTACACCGTGACCGCGGTCGACGCGACCGGCAACGAGTCGCCTAGGTCAAGCGAGGCTTCTGGTGTGGTCGAGGCGCCGACAGACGGAGGATCTCCGATATTTTGGACTCCGATCGTGCTGCTGGTCGTGATTGTCGTGATCATTTTGGTACTGATCGTCATCGCGCTCCTGGTCAAGCGCAGACGCGGAAAGGCAAGTCCAGGGAGACAGCCCGAGCAGGAGACGAGACCTGACGACGAGCAATAGACCGCGCCATCCCCCGTCGACCTCGACGCCGCGCGACCGTCCAGCATCAGGCAGATACAGGCACGCGTCGAATTGATGGGCACCAACGTCGTGCGCGGTTGGATGTTCCGAATCAGAGAATCCGGTGAGAGTCTTGGAGAATCCGCCTCACGCCACTTTTCGGTTTCTGAAAGTCGACTCGTGACGGCATCCTTATCTGTATGCAATGCATACAATGTTTGCATGACCGAAGTCACGATATCTGCCCGCATCCCCCGCGAGCTGGCGAAGGAGCTGGAGAGGCTGATGCGAGAGGAGCACCTGGAGAAATCCGCGGCCCTGCGCAAGCTGCTTCACCTCGGCCTCAAGGACTACCGCCTCGACCGCGCGCTCGCGGAGCTGAGCAAGGGCAGGATATCCCTGTCCAAGGCCGCCGAGGAGGCGGGAGTCAGCGTGTGGGAGCTCGTCGACGAGGCTGCCCGCCACCGTGTGGCATGGGTTGCCGATGATGTCATCGATGACACGCATGGCCGGCGGCGGAAATGACACGCTTGGCCAAGAAATGTCCGGCATCTGTCTTCGATTCCTCACCCTTGATCTTTCTCGCCAGGATCGGTCTGCTCCGCGAAACCGCCACACTGTATTCCAGGTCTTTCGTCCCCAAGTCGGTGAAAGCAGAAGTCGTGGACATAGGCAGGCAGACCGGCGCGCCAGAGACCTCGGAGATAGAAGCCCTTCTTGATGACAACACCCTCACCGTCGTGGAAGCCCCGAAGACACCGCTCTCCAGGCGGCTCGATTCCAACAGGGGCCTTTCAACGGCGGACAGGGACAGCATCGTCCTGGCTTTCGAAAGAGACGCCCACCTTCTCGCGGACGACGCGGCGGTCAGGACCGCCGCGAGGCACCTGGGGATTCACCTCGGCGGGACATTGTCCGTCATCTTCTCCCTAGTCGACACCGGCGTCGTCGCCGCGGGCGATGGCGTGAGACAACTCGACAGGCTCATCGACGAGGGCTGGTACTGTTCAGCGAAGCTGTACAGGATGGCCAGGCGGGCTCTCGAGAGAGCCTGAGTTGGTCATCCCTCCTTGGGGTGAATCATCATCCAACTGCTGTGATTACAACGGGGAGACCGTTCGTACCTTGGCCTGTTGATTCCCCGCGCAAGTTACTTGTACCCCCCGGTCAATCAATTCCATGTTCTAAGCGGCAAGGCGGAAAAAATGGAAGGCGAGGGAGAGTTCGACGGAGAGGAACTCGACGAAATGGAGTTCGCCAAGGCAGTGCTCGAGATGCTGAAGAAAGAGCGCGCCGCGATAAAGAAGGGGGGCGTCGACGTCGATCGCATGATAGAGGAACTCGAGGACCTGCTCCAGCAGACCGAGGATTCGAAGGCGGACGTCGAGGATCTGAAGAGGCGGATGCTGATGGCGATGTCCAAGTCGGCGATAGGGGACAAGGGAGCCCCCCAGGGACCGAGCGAACGCCTCGACATGGCGGGAAAGGACCTGCAAAAGGGCGAAACCGCCGAGGAGTACTTCAGGCGGGTCAAGAGGCGAGCAAGGGAACCCAAAGAAGACTGCAACAACGCCTGAGGCTGTTGAGCAAGATACCTCCCGCCAAAGCATTTAATGCCAGTGAGCCGCTTTCATCCAATGTGCCTTCCGCGTCGACGGAGACAAAGAAGCTGACCTTCGCTGATGTCAAGCAGAGGATCGGGGATCATCTGAAGAACGTCCTGGACGTGAGCGAGTCCACGATAACTTCCGCCAAGCTTGAAGAGAATGAATGGAAGGTCAACGTCGAATTCGTACCGAAATCCGAGCCGTCGGACATGCCTGTCTCTGCCTCTTTTATCATCGACGCGTTCACCGGCGAAGTGAAGCTATTCAAGAGAGGCTACACGTGGAGATTCTGAGCGCATGGGTTTTATCCGAGAGGAGATTGAGCTCGTCGGTGTAGAGAAATCGAAGAGAATTGCGGCGCTGTTCGACAGCGGAGCTCGCCGCAATTACATCAGGCGCCGATTCGAGGACGGCGAGAGCGTGGATGACATCGGCTTTCATGTCTATGAGGGAGAACATGAAGCCGTCTTGGCCGACGAAAGCACCGCCAAAGGCTTGAGGGTGAGATTTAAAGAACTCAGGATGAGAGGTCGGGTTATGGCGAATCCCCAGTTCGTCATCCTCGAAAACCTCGTGGAAGACATGATAATCGGCTCCGGGTTCATGCAGGAGTTCGGGGTCGTCCTCGACCCGCCACGAGAAAGCTTGGAGTTACGGCCGATGTTAGGTAGGTTATGATATCATCTTCACATCAATGCGGCAGTGTCAGGTATCCACCCAAAACTATTGCGGATATTATGAGGACTGCCACGGTTCTGAATGATTCTTCGATTCCTTCCTTCCAATAATCCTGATCATCTCTTGGACGCTGACATTCTCCCAAAACCTAATTCCAGTCGCCTGCGAGAAGTCTCGTATCCATCCCCTGCCGCGTTCAAAATCCTCATGAGAAACTCCAGGTCCGAAACCAATGACCCGTCCCCCTCTCGAGAAGAATACGTGTATCTGTTTACCGCCCTTGTGCACATTGAGCATCATGTCGATCTCCTTGGCGGGGATCGAAAGCTTGCCGAACGGCTTGCTGAGTTCTATCCGCTCGTTCGAGAGTAGAATCCTCTTCCTGAAGAAATACCTCGGAATAAACACGGCGGCTGAAACCACACCGAATATGGGAACCGCCAAACATAATGTGCCCCAGATGAACCCTGGAATCGTCAGGAACCACGCGGTCGCGATGACTGCCACCAGCGGAAAGATGATACCGAAGAAAATAGATCCGACACGTTGGTCCAAAGCCAGGTCTGAAAATCTGGTCCCAAGTTCTAATGCTGGCAAGGACGCGACCTTCGATGACGACCATGTGCCTGGCCAGCCGCACTCGGGGCATTCTCGAACGCCTGGCTTCTTCAATTCCCCGCAATTGCCACATGCATCCCAATCCGTGACCCTATAAGGGTAAACTCTGGAGTTATTCCTGTGAAGCTTCCGCCGACGAATGACCATGAAGTAGCTCGGCACGACGGCCGATACGCACACCACCGTTCCTATGAGAACCGCAGGAAGTAAAAAGCTCGAAGCTTGGAAACTCTCAGGTGTGCGGGCGATGTAACGCGCAACCATGTAGACGCTTCCGTTAGGGAACGTCCTGACATCCCCGATTACTGAAATGGGATCGCCACTCCACCAATCATCATCATGCAAACCTCGCTGTATGACTCGGTGGTTCGAAGTCCCGTAGATAAGATCGATATTTATGAAGACGGAACCAGTCTCGTCGGTCACATTGAAAGGGACAAGATAATAGTGCTCATAATCCCCCGACCCCTGCAAGTCAATCACCACCTGGCGCGTCGATTGAATCGTGCCGCTGATTTTCGCCATCTTGCCAGGATCCAAGCTTTCTATCGTCGTTACTGGAATGGCTGCGCGTTGGGCGTCCTCGGATTCGATAATGAAACCGACGACAGAAAGGAAAGCAAGAGCGAGCGCCATGAGAGCTGGGAACAACCATAGGCCAGATGGCTTCCGAGTCGCGTGGATCCCGGCGGGGCATGGACGCTTTGATGTGCATGCGCTGCAAAGAAAGACCTTGCATGAGGGACACCATTTTGCCAATGATGTGAGATGCACTCCGCACCTCGCGCATCTGAACTCATTTGACATTTGGCCAATCCCTCTTCGAGCTAAGTTTTCGAGCAGTGGATGACATTGCATATTTAAGAGCATAACGGAGACGATACTGGATTTCCACATTCTAATCGCCGTGGCGCCGTGTGTCCGTGACACTGACTCCATTGCATGCATCGGTACACGTATCCGACACGATTAAGTACGCACCGTGCAATGCATGTATTGCATGCAAACCAAAGTCCTGCGGAAACCGACGATATCGCTGCGGCTGCCGCCAGAATTGCTGAGAGAGGTAGACGACCTCGTCGCCCGCTCCGGCATGCGATCTCGGACGGACTTCGTCCAGAAAGCCGTCGAGGCATATGCGGAGGATCTGAGGGACACGAAGGTCGTCGTGCTGAGACCGTGGACGGAAGCGAGGGCGAAGACCGCGGTGATGAAGTTCCTCCGTGGCCGGTCTTCTGCCCGAGTGTCCGAGATCGTCGAGACCCTCGGGATGGAGCCTGACCTCGCCTTCAGGACCGTGGAGTCCCTCGCGAAGGAGGGGAAGATAGAATGACGGAACTAGGCGGGCCTGGAGACAGCGTGTCCGGCGAGAAGCTGCTCGCGTGGGGTCGAAAGGTCTCCCGGATCCATCTGATCTCTGGAAGCTCAGCGCACCGTGCCCAGAGCGTCTCCGTCTGGGGAATGCCCGCGAAGTGCACAGTCGACAAGGCCTGGCGAGTCAAGCGATAGCAGGTCATCCGGACGCCCCTCCCCGTCGATCCTCAATCGAAATCTATTTGAGCCTGCGACGCCATTGTGGTAACAAGCATCCCTCCACAACAAGGCCGTCCTTAATACTTATGGACGGCCATATTTTTTCATTTTCTCCTGACAGGGCCATCCACGTCGATCCATCATGCAACGAAACGCTAATCTATGACGACCAGTCTGCGAACCGGGCCGCCATGAACCTCAAGGATCCAGCAGGCACGGTGAAGATCCCGGGCGCTCCCGCCATGCCCGGCCTCGCGTTCCGTCTCTTCAGGGACGGATTGGACTTCCCCGCCATGGTCTCCGTCATCGACGCGGTCAGCGATGCCGACCAGCTCGAGCTTACCGTCTCCGTCGAGGACTTCGCGCGCGAGTTCAGGCACCTGGAGCACAGCGACCCGCACGAGGACTTCCTGTTCGCGGAGGTCCGTGGCGACGTCGTCGGTTACTGCATGACCTGGTGGGCTAGGGCCCCGGAGGGCACCTACCTCTACGGCCACCACGTCTTCCTCCTCCCGCAATGGCGGGGGAAAGGGATATGCGAGGCGATGCTCAGGCGAAGCGAGCGGCGGCTGAGGGAGCTGTCCAAGGCGAACCCCAAGGACAGCCCTCGCTTCCTCCAGTCTCTCGTCGAGGAGACAGAAAGCGACCTGGCCTCCGCCCTTGAGCGCGCCGGGTACATGGTCTACCGCTACGGCCTCAGGCTCGTGCGCCATGACTTGGATAACATCCCCGACCTCCCCTTCCCCGAGGGCGTCGAGGTGCGCCCGGTGAAACCAGAGCACCACCGCGCGATAATCGACGCCTGGAACGAGGCGTGCAAGGACATGCGGAGCCAGGTGCCGATATCGGACGAGATGTTCGCGCACTGGCGGGAGTCGCCGACCTTCGACCCCTCGATGTGGCAGATAGCCTGGCACGGCGACGAGGTAGTCGGGACCGTCATGAACTTCGTGGACGCCGAGGACAACGAGAGGTACAACCGCAAGCGCGGTCACCCGGAGATGATCTCCGTCAAGCGTGGCTGGAGGCGCAGGGGCATCGCGAGGGCGCTGCTAGCGAGGAGCCTGAAGGTGCTCAGGGAAAGGGGGATGACCGAGGCGGCCCTCGGGGTCGACGCGGAGAACCCGAGCGGTGCCAGGCACCTGTACGAGGGGATGGGATTCAGGGTCGTGAGGAGGGCGGTGTTCTACAGGAAGCCGATGGACTGAGCTGTCTCGAAGCGCGACGTCGTTCCGAGTCCCCTTGATGGGGCCGGGGCACGGCTGATTCCGAGACTCGCTTGCCTGCCCCGGTTCGTTCTCTCTGATCACATCTCTTCGGACTCTTCCTTCTTCTCGGTCTCCTTCTTCTCCTCTGGCTCGGTCTCGACCGGTTCCTCTTCCGTCTTCTCCGCCGCGGGCTTGCCCTTCCTGAACATCGACATCACCATGACGAGGAGCAGGACGATCATCAGCCCCGCGATCACCGCCAGGATCATCGTGTAGTCCGGCGGGGCGGGGGCTGGCTGCGGCTGCTGGAAGATTGTCCCCGACCTCGTCGGGTCCGAGGGGGCCTCGTCCACGACGTTGAGCGTCCCGTCGCCATCGATGTCTACGTCGCTGTTGTCGCCGACGCCGTCGCCGTCCATGTCCGACCACTCGCTCGGGTCCAGCGGGAAGTCGTCCTGCGCGTTGAGGACGCCATCGCCGTCCTTGTCCGTGTCCGCGTTGTCCCCTATGCCGTCATGGTCAGTGTCCCGCCATTCAGCAGGATCGTTCGGGAACGCGTCGTTGGCGTTGAGGTAGCCGTCGCCGTCGATGTCGGGGTCGCTGTTGTCACCGACGCCGTCGCCGTCCATGTCGGCCCACTCGTTCGGGTTCTTCGGGAACACGTCCGTGGTGTCCGGCACGCCGTCGCCGTCATCGTCGGTGTCCGCGTTGTCGCCTATCCCGTCACCGTCGGTGTCACGCCACTCGTTGGGATCCCTCGGGAACCTGTCCTGGTCGTTCGAGACCCCGTCCCCGTCTATGTCCCAGTCCTTGTTGTCTCCGACACCATCATTGTCGAGGTCGCTCCACTCGTTCGGATCGTATGGGAAATCGTCCTGCGCGTTGTTGACACCGTCACCGTCTATGTCCGGGTCGCTGTTGTCCCCCGTGCCGTCGTTGTCGGTGTCCCGCCATTCGTTCGCATCGTAGGGGAAGGCGTCGTTGCCGTTGAGGTAGCCGTCATTGTCGATATCGGGGTCTGAGTTGTCGCCGATGCCGTCTCCGTCAGTGTCAGCCCACTCGTTCGGGTTCTTCGGGAATGCATCGACCGTGTCCGGACGCCCGTCGTTGTCATCGTCAGGATCTGAGTTGTCGCCTATCCCGTCCGCATCGGTGTCCCGCCATTCGTTCGGGTTGTACGGGAACGCGTCATTGCTGTTGAGGTAGCTGTCACCGTCGATGTCGGGGTCGGAGTTGTCGCCAATCCCGTCACTGTCGGTGTCGCTCCATTCCTTCGGATCGTACGGGAACGCGTCCTGGGCATTGTTGACCCCGTCACCATCGATGTCCGGGTCGCTGTTGTCGCCGATGCCGTCGTTGTCCGTGTCCCGCCATTCGTTCGGATTGTACGGGAAGGCGTCGTTCTCATTCCCAACGCCGTCCCCGTCAATGTCACAGTCCGTGTTGTCGCCGACCCCGTCCCCGTCCGTGTCT
>Ga0315285_10003427_pt1 | contig 16522 bp, 15 predicted proteins | sample YL17G09_36_MG_FD_203698 | JGI IMG/M metagenome (GOLD analysis project Ga0315285, IMG submission 203698) | Sediment microbial communities from Yellowstone Lake, YNP, Wyoming, USA - YL17G09_36 | ecosystem: Environmental > Aquatic > Freshwater > Lake > Sediment | place: USA: Wyoming | collected... | reverse complement strand
AGAGGGGAATTCCTCCCTTTGGTAAAGGGAGGGAAGGAGGGATTTAGTCTTAAGCGTCTATACAATTATGGACTGCTAGTAATTACTCGATACTTAAAATAACGGGCTGCTAAAAGGTGCTTTTTTGGTCTTAGAGCGGCATTTTTGAAACCCAAATTACCCTAAACGATACAGTTTACAGATGATGTGAAAAGTGATAGGGTTTTGCCATAGGGCGACAGTTCGGGGATAGAATATGCAGGGTTTTTTTATCATGTTACTTGTAGGGGAAGCCAAAGAGGGCGTGTATTTTGGAAGGTTTACAGAATAAGAAACCAAATGAAAATAAGCAAGCCTGACCGCAAGGACCCCACTAGTCTGACTTTTCCGTGGCTTTGAAAAAGGACGGGGCACTGGTGGGAGGTCTTATTATCGGTTCAATAATTCGGGAATGAAAGGCACAGGCTAACTACGGTTGGAAGCTGGCGCCTGATGGCGATCGATAATGTCTTCTGGGGAGGAAAGGTCGCCGACCCGCGGGAGCGGGGAAAAGATACCATGGCCATTCGCGCCCTGAACGAAAAAATCCGGGATGATAAACGGGTCGACCTGAGCATGATTCCCATCGGCGATGGCTTAACCCTCGCCAGAAAAAGGCCTTAACCGATCTCCGATTTCACCGCGTAGCGTTTAAAAGCCATAGACACCAAATATCATCCCAGCCGCAGAACTTTCCTTAAATGTTGCGTAATCAGTCGGATGGCGCATATCTTTCACCCCGAGAAGCTTGTCCACGCTAAAGCGGGGAGCGCCAATGCCTTTATACCTTTATCGGCTTCCCATCCCCAGTCAAATAACGGAATCAACGAAACTACGTCCCGGAGGGCACAATCTCAAACCAAAAGGTCGACTCCGGTTTCTTCGGGGGACGCTGCATAGTTCTGAACGCCGTTGTCGATGATTTCTTCCAGTCTTGTAGCCATCAGGGTAAAAAAACCTTTTTCCCCGGTAAGAGCTTCTCGAACCTGGGAGACATTTCCCTCGAAGGCATTCGTGAATTTCGAGTTGGCAGAGATCAATCCGTTCTCGTCGAATCCCAGCCCGATGCCTTGTAAGGTTCTTTCAGCCGCATTCATCTCTTCCAGGATCCCAATTTTTAGGGATGGTTTGAAATAGCGGCTTTTCTCATCCAGCCAGTTCAGGTAACCGTTGAAGGCCAACAGAAGATCCACGACTCTTCCCTCGGCCGGGGTCAGGCCGACTTTTACTGTGGTCATGACCGGCTCTTGGGTCGTATCCAAAAAGCCGAAGGTCAGTTTCCCGCTGTCCGCTGCCCCAGTGTTGGCCTCGGCAGTAAACAGGGAGCTGTTCAGACGATATTGGGCGGGTTGTCCCGACTGGGTCACATGATTCACCTTTAAGGTATCGACGATCGTACCGGTTTCGTCCTCCAGGGAAAAGGGAGTTGAACTGCCCGTGTTCTTATTTCTGATCGTAAGGTAAACCACCTTTTCGGTCAGGTTGTCGGATAGGGTGCTGTAAACCTTCCTTTGGGTCTCGGTGACGAAGGCCTCAAGAGAATCGTCAACCTGATTGATTCTCCTCTCCAGCTTTTTGAGCACGTCTTTATTGGTGTCGGGCTGCAGACCGCTCTTATTTATATCCACCTCAAGAGAATGGGAAGTGTCGCCTGCGGTCAAGGTAAAGGTGTATGTCCCCTCATCCAGGTCGGTGATCTCGTTGCTCGCCAAGAGGCTGCTTCGATTGGTCTGGGTGGCGGCCAATCGATCGATTTCCATCAGGTAATTTGTAGGGGTGGCATCCAATGCGGCCTGAGCCGTGAGTCTTCCAGGATCGGAAACAGTGGCGGTTCGGTAATGGTTGGGAAGATCTCCTTCGGGAAATTTAAAGGAGTGAAACGATTCATGAAGGATCCGGGTCTTATCGGAGAAGATGGAAAGGACCGCTTGCAGGTCTTGTTCCAAAGGGTTCGCACTCCGGCGCGAGGTAATGGTTTCCGACGCCTGGCTTGCCAGATCTCCGTTTTGTTTGATGGAAGAAGAGGTATAGGCCGCCGAGAGTTGAGAGGAAAATCCGAGGAGGTAGGTGTTTAAAGAATAAATGCTGAGGCTCATCAATGACCATCCATCTACGCCGACTTGGAAAATGGTTTCTTCACGAATGGATTCCCGAACCCTGGCCGGTCGTGCCTTCTCATCCTTAGTTTCTTACATGCGTAGATTCCAGAATTTCCTTATGACATTCAGTGATATCCTCAAAATCTCCCCTCTCCTGGCCCCACCCTTTTCCTTCCTCATGGAAGGGGAGGGCGCTAGATGAGGAAAACTTCGAAAATCTTTGGCTGGGCTTATTTTTCTATCGGCTTCTTTTCCCAAAAACTTTAATCTTTAACAGTAGTTCTGCCTAAGCTTCAACCTTAACCCCGGCTTTCAAAGCCTCCAATTTAGCCGGCGGATTTTAGCCGAAACGAACCTTCCTTCCTGCAATTTTCATCTTGCCATGCGCTGTGCAATGGGCAATACTACAAATCGAAATTATTCTTAGGAAGCCTATCTGGGAAAGATATAGGTTGAGGTATCAAGACCTGTCGAGTATTCTTCGCTCATGACCGGGATATTTTACGAGAATGTGAAGAAGGACCCGGGCCTCAGGCTGCTCGAACCCCTCAGTCCGGCCCGCTGGTCTCTGTGTATCACCTCCCAGTGGGACCCCAAGTCTCCGTGGTCCGACGTACGAGTTCGCCAGGCCGCGAGCATGGCGATCGACCGAAAGGACCTGTCCGGCCAGTTCCAGAAGCTGATCTACAAAAAGAGCATGTTACTCCCCCTCACATCCCTCAACTCGCCGACCGGGGTCGAGCCCAGGATTAAGGGCGACCCCTTCAAAATTCAGCCCCTGATCTGGTTCACCGCTCCCTTTGAGGACATCGAGCGGCAAAACGGACCGATCAGGTTATGGATATCCTATTTATAGCGAAACCTCGGCCGAAGTGTTGCTCGGGACGAGGCGGACGCTTGAAGTGGGCGTCTTCACGGGGTACAGCTCCCTTTGTGTCGCTCTAGCTCTTCCCCCGGATGGTCAACTGATTGCCTGTGATATCAGCAAAAAGTGGACAGACGTGGCCCGGCGCTACTGGCGGGAGGGTAGGGTGGCAGACATCGTTGAGTTACACCTGGCCCCGGCAATCGAAACCATGGACCATCTTCTCGTCCAACATGAGGCGGGAAAATTCGATTTTATTTTTATCGATGCGGATAAGGATAACTATGATGGCTATTATGACCGCGCCCTCTCTTTGCTGCGCGTCGGCGGATTGATGGCGATCGATAATGTCTTCTGGGGAGGAAGGGTCGCCGATCCGCGGGAGCGGGGAAAAGCCACCCTGGCCGTTCGGGCTCTGAATGAGAAAATTCGGGATGATGAACGGGTCGACCCGAGCATGATTCCCATCGGCGACGGCTTAACTTTCGCCCGGAAAAGGCCTTAACCGATCTCCGATTTCACCGTGTACCGTTTAAAACCCAAAGACACTAAATATCATCCCGGCCGCAGAACTTTCCCCAAATGTCGCGCAACCATTCGGATGGCGCGCATTTTTCATTCCCGGCAAGCCTGTCTACGCCAAAGCGGGGAGCGCCAATGCATTTAAACTTTGATCCGCTTCCCATGCCCAGCCAAATAACGGAATCAACGGAACTACGTCCCGGAGGAGGTTAACTTTGCCTGTAACTGATGGGTTCCAGCTGTCGCGAGGGCCGGCAGGCGCTTGATCTTGCGGATTTTCTTTGCCGCGCGGGAACGAGCCGCATGATAAAGATCCCAGGCCAGCTGCAGGTTCAGCCAGAACTGCGCTTCCATGCCAAAGAGCTGTTCCAGGCGAAGAGCCGTATCTGGGGTGACTCCCCGCTTGCCGCGGACCAATTCGTTAATGCGTGGGTAAGATACTCGGATTTTCTCAGCCAGTTCCACCTGTGTTATGCCCAGCGGTTTCAGGAACTCTTCCAGAAGCATTTCTCCCGGATGCGTTGGCGGGCCATTAGTTGGAATTCGTACCATCTCTCTCCCCCTCTTAAAAAAGACCCCGTTCGAAGGGAGACCCCTTCGAAGGTCGATCTAATGATAATCCGTGATTTCCACCCGCTCCGGACCTTGATCTGTCCAAATAAAACAGATCCGGAATTGCTCATTAATCCTTATGCTGTATTGTCCTTGGCGGTCCCCTTTCAGATTTTCCAATTTATTCCCCGGCGGAATTCGTAAGGAACCTAGAGAAACGACCGCATTCAATTGATCCAGTTTTCTCCTGGCTACCTTCCAGTGGCTTTCAGGGCAGACTCGACGCGCTTCCTTCGAAGTGATGCGGTTAAAAATATCCTCAGTTCCAGGGTCGTGAAAGGATCGGATCATCCCCCTGCCTCGAAAGCCAATCTACTTTTCCCTTCAAGTATAATGGATATCGTTATAGGTGTCAACAACCGCCCATTTCGCGGAAAATTGCTCCGTTGACTTCCTGGATTGCTTTGGTTAAACTATAACCATCAAAGTTAAACTCCCAAAAGGGAGGTTTTACCGATGCCGATTGTGACTACCTCACCAAAAGGCCAGGTCGTCATTCCCAAAAAGGAACGTGACAAATTGGGACTAAAACCTGGGTCAAAGGTAATGGTGAAAGCCGCTTCTGACCACATCGAAATATATACCCTGCCAGAAGATCCGGTAGAGTATTTCTGCGGTATTTTTAAAGAAGGTCCTTCCCTCACGAAGGCCCTTTTAAAAGATCGAAAGGAGGAAAGGCGGCGTGAACAGAAAAAGGGTGCTCGACTCCTACGCTCTTCTGGCATACCCGCATCCTCGCACGGGAGCGCACCATAGACAAGGCAGAATATTTTATCCATAGTGTTTTGCCAAATCTGCCCATCAAGAAAATATCCAATACCTTCCAGGATATAATAGAAGCGGCCAAGATAAGAGCGAAGCATCCCTTATCGTACGTGGATTGCTTCGTCAGAGAACCGATTTTTTGTCTCTTCGAAATCACAAGAAAATATTTTTCTCTTGACAGGGGGAATATAGGATGTCCCCCTTCCCGATGAAAAAGATTTCCCCCGACTTGCCGGGAAATCTTTTTGTTTGGTCCGGGTCATTAACTCAAAGACGCATTTGTTTCCCCGGCTATTGGGCTACTGTTTTTTGGCCAGACCCAGCTTCTGGATCACAGCACCGCTGTTCTTATGCCACTCAAGAAGCAACTTCTGGGCGTCTTCGGTGTTGTAATACTTCAGATCGTAACCTAGGCTCTCTATCCGGCTGACAAAGGCCGGATCCTCCGAGGCCTTCTTCATAGCGTCGTGCAACACCTTAATTACGGCGACGGGGGTGTTCTTGGGAACCATGAATGGAAAACCACAGGCCCGCACCAAATCGATGCCCTGCTCCTTTAAAGTTGGGGCATCCGGCATAGCCTTGACGCGTTTTTCCGAGAAGACAGCTAAGACCCGCAACTGACCGGCCCTGACCTGCGGCGCGGCGTCGTTGGGATATATCGAGGCAACGTCAACATTCCCGCCCAGGAGTGCGATCAGACACGGCGCCGAGCCGGCAAATGGCACCATGGTAAATCTAATCCCATGCATTTCGCTGAATTCCGCCGCCGCCAGGTGGATAAATGTACCAGCACCGGGGTGGCCCAATTTGACTTTCCCCGGGTTGGCCCTGGCGTAATCGATCAGCTCCTTCATGCTTTTCCAGGGCGCACTCGCCTGAACCGCCAGCGTGCAAGGGGCGGAGGCGAACTGAATTACGGGCACCGCCTGATCCACGGTGTAGGGCGGAGGTATTTGCAGGTGAGTGGGAAGGACCGACCAGCCAAAGGACCCTGATTCGAGGACATACCCATCAGCCGGCGAGCTTAAGAATTCGGCTGTACCCGCTATACCCCCGGCACCGGCCTTGTTGATCACCGCGACCGGCTTGGGAAAGTACTGTTTCATGCTTTCCGCAATGGCCCGGCTCAGGGTATCGTTTACCCCGCCGGCAGCCGTGGGCACAATAATTGTCACGGGTTTGGCGGGAAATTTGGCGGGCTGGGCGGCGCTGCTCCAACCTACAACAGAAAATGCAAGCGCTGTTGCCAATATTGGCACTCCGGCTAAACGAATCCAACGGCAACTTGAGATTTTATTCACTTTCCCTCCTCCTTTCTTTTTGAACAGAATTGCTAAAACCGCAACCCCTTCCCATTATTTTTTTGTAACCATCCAAAATCTCTGGATTCGGTTTTCAGCGGCTTACGATTCTTGGGCATTATTGACTTTTTACGGGTCGATCTCCTCTCTATTGCTAAAAAAAAGCGGCGGTCAGTGGCAACCTCTATGCATTGGCGTCTTTCATCGCGAACTTTGGGGGACCGCCGGCTTTCCTGATGAATTGTTTGATCAGTTGCCACAGCAGGACAACAGAGCCAAAACCGAGGATCGTCCCGGAAATAGGCCGGGTGATCAAGATCAGCGGATCGCCCTCGGACATGATAAACGACTGGCGCAAAGAAGTTTCCATCATCGGCCCCAGCACAATGGCCAGAACAAGAGGCGCCGCGTCGTATCCGCCCTTGCGCATCACGTAGCCGACAAGGCCGAAAATAACCATCAACTGGATATCCATTACGCTGTTGTTCACGGTGTAAGCGCCCAGTATGCAAAATATCAGGATGAACGGCGCGATGATGCGCGCCGGGATGCGCAGGACGTTGGCGAACAAGCCCACCATCGGGTAGTTGAGCATCAGCAATAGAACGTTGCCGGTATACATGCTGGCGATGACGGTCCACAGCAGTTGCGGATGCTCCTTGGCCAGCATCGGCCCGGGGATCACCCCGTGCACCAATAACGCGCCCAGCAACATGGCCGCGGCCGGGGAGAAAGGCACGCCGAGCGCAAGCAAGGGAACCATCGCCCCCGAGGTTGCGGAGTTGTTGGCCGATTCCGGCCCGGCGACGCCCTCGATGGCGCCGGTACCCAACTCCTTTCTGTGCTTGGAAAACCTTTTTTCCACGGCGTAGGCGGCAAACGAGGCGATGACCGTAGCCGGCCCGGGGATCAGCCCGGCAAAGAACCCGACGAAACTGCCGCGCAGGATGGGCGGCGTGGAACGCTTCCACTCCTCTTTGGTGGGGAACAACTCGCGGAACTTGATCTTGATGACGTTAACCGCGCCCCCGGACAACTCCTCAGCCAGGCAAAGCACCTCTGTGATCCCGTAAACGCCCATGATTACCGGGATGAAGTCGATACCGCGCATCAAAAACTGCGTGCCGTAGGTTATCCGCTGGGCACCGGACAACACGTCGATACCGAAGGTGCCGAGCATCAGCCCAAAGGCGATCATCGCCCAGGATTTTAATAAAGAACCTGAAGACAGGGTGGAAAGAACCAACAGGCCGAAAAAAGCGATGGCGAAGAATTCCGGCGGGCCGAACCTGACGGCAATCCTGGCCAGCGGCGGTGCCAGATACATCAGGGCTATCGTGCCCAGCGTCCCGGCCACAAACGACCCCACAGCGGCCACGGCCAACGCCGCGCCGGCCCGGCCCTTGCGGGCCATTCGATAGCCGTCGATGCACGTAACTACCGAGGAGGATTCTCCCGGGATATTTAACAGAATCGAGGTCGTGGAGCCGCCGTACATGGCGCCGTAATAAACACCGGTGAGCATGATTAAGGCCGCGGCCGAGTCCATGCCGATGGCTACCGGGAACAACAGCGCCATGGCCCCTACCGGGCCAAGCCCCGGCAGGACGCCGGTCAGAGTGCCCACGACCACGCCGATAAGGCCGGCATAAATGTTTTGAAGTTGCAATACTGTAGAAAATGCGTCAAATATCGGGTGCATTACCTGTTTCTCCTCATTGATGTCGCCAAGCGCCCAAGCGGTTTTTCAATAAACAACTCCCCCGCCGGGTGTATTCGGGATCTCTGATGAACATTTCCCCTAGAAAGGCAGGATTCCCTGGGGGAGCGGAACAAAAAACACGATGGCAAACAGCCAGTAAGTCCCGCAGGAAAGGATCGCCGACAACAATATTAAAGTAATCCAATTCCTGGTTCCCAGAACCCTCAGGGTGATGAACATCATCAGGAACATGGTCAGAACGTAGCCCAGGGGCTCATAAACGAGCACCGTGCACAATAAAATAAGCCCGATGACTACGATTTTATTTATAACACTTCCCCACACAATCCGCTGTCGCATCGAAATTACCAGCAGAACCGTAGCCATTGTCAACAGGGCAAAACTTAAAATTATGGGATACCAACCAGGCCCGGGTTCGGCGAGATTGCCGAAGGAGAGTTTTCGGGCCCCGTTAAGGTAGAAAATCCCGAAAATCAACAGTAGTATGGCCATAACACTGCTGGGGTTGAAGACTGCTCCTTTTTTCATATCATCACTCGTTTTCTGTAAGGTGATAACTCTAAAACACAGTAATTCTAGAAATATATAATCATTTTTTGAGACGCAAAACCGACCATTGCACTCACAGGAGCGCTTTCACCTACGGGCTAACGCCCGTAATCCTCATCGGATTTATGATAGTGTTTGGCGTGGGTAAATGACGAATTTCACAACATCTTAATATTCAAAAAAAATCGAGATTCATTCGCCACTTTTAGGTGATAAAGTATTGCTTTCGATGGGCGGGAGTATAGGGGAGCTATTATTGTTTGTCAAGGGATATTTTGCACATAATATATTGCTTGACATTAAAGGTGATAATGTACAATATTAGTCTTAAAAAGCATTACAAGCCGTAAAATGCGATTACTGCGGCGGTGAGCCTAAGTGTGTGGCCGCCTGTCCCTATGGCGTACTCAGTTTCGCCAAGAGCAAGGAGATTATCGCCCAGTACGTTATGGACGACCCGGTATCCCCGGGGTTATCCCTGTGCAGCGGTTGCACTGCCGAACTGGCCATCCGTGTTGTCTCCCGCGTTTTAGGGCTGTTCTATGAAAAATGACTGGCAGCATGAAATATCTGGTGCCCACCATTGACGACCGACCTCAAAATCAATAAATACCAGAGGTGATATCAAGGAGGGAAAGATGGAAGCATACGAGTGGATGGTCAAATATACGCCGCAGGCGGAATGGATAGAAAAGAGAGGCATCCTTCTGTGGTTGGCTTTTTTCTTCGGGGGAATCGGTAGCGGCCTATACCTGACATCTCTATGGCTTAATTCCTTAGCAGGCATGTTGACGGGTTGGCTGATTGTTCTGGTATTAAAGGGGGCAGCCCATCTGGCTTTTCTGGGACAACCCTGGAGATTCTGGCGTGCTGTGCTTAGGCCGCATACATCATGGATCTCGCGCGGGCTTATTGCCATCGTGCTATTTGCGTTTTTTGGCGCTTTACAGTTTATCTTCGCCTATTGGCTGCCTGGCAACGGCGCGGAACTGGTATTCAAGGTCATTTCGGCCGTTATGGCGGTGGTGATCGCCATGTATACCGGTTTTACGCTCGCCTGTCTCACCGGTGTACCTTTTTGGAATAATGGTCTGCTGCCGGTTTTGTTCCTGGCTTGTGGAATTACCGGGGGATTGGGGCTGGCTTTGGCTATGGCTTTGGCGGGTATTGAAATGCCCGTGGAAGCTGTCGAGACAGGAGGGCGGTTTATGCTATTGGTCTTTCCGGTGCTCCTTCTCATTTATCTATGGAGTGCTACCAATGCCATGCCGGCGGGAAAGGCCTCCGTTAAAGAGCTTATCCAGGGTAGCGCGCTTCCCTGGTTCTGGGGAGGGCTCATTGTCTGCGGCATTGTAATTCCGGGTATTGTATCCGCTTATGGTTTAATTAGCGGCGAAGTGTCGCACCCACTTCTTTCTATAAGCGTTGTCGGTGAGGTGGTAGGCGGGCTATCTTTGCGATATTGCATTTTAAAGGTGGGGATTTACAGTCCGCTGATTCCCTTACGCTCATGAAAATGAAAACACCCGCCGTTTAACGGTCGGTGTTTGTAAGGAGGAGATAGCAACGTTAAGACCGACAAGCAAGCTTCATTGGATTCACAAAAAAACCAAGGAGGATGGAGAATGAATAAAATCTCAAATTGGCGTTGGATTGGTTTAACCGGGGTTCTAATATTGGCAACAGCGCTCACATTTTCTGTCGTAGGTTACAGTAGCGACACCAAACCTGCCGATACTAAGGCCGCCAAGATCGATTATCCCACCAAACCTGTAAACCTTTACGTACCCATGGCCGCCGGCGGCGTCACCGACACCTTCTGCCGGGCGCTCTCCGAGGCGATGAAACGTACCGGCTTCCCGAAACCGGTGGTACTGGTCAACAAACCGGGAGCGGGTGGTATTACGGGCACAGCCGAATTTGTAAGACAGAAGCCTGACGGCTATAATATTTCGCCGGGCTCCTACGGATGGATGGCTCTGTCGATCCATATGAACAAGCCGGCCCCGTACAGTATCGATGACGTAACCTCCATTATCCAGTTCTGCGCAACTCCCATAACCCTGGTGGTCAAGGCTGACGCTCCCTGGAAGAACATCAAGGACCTGAGCGATTACGCCAAGGCCAATCCCCGCAAGGTGCGCCTCAGCCACTCCGGGAATGGAACCTTTACCCACATTATCCCGGTAGAATTCGCGGATAAGGTAGGCGCCAAGTTCACCTTTATCCCGCTGGCCGGCACTGCCCCGACTATCACCTCCGTCCTGGGCGGTAACAGCGAAGTTGGTTCGGTGTACCCCAGTGACGCGGTTCCCCAGGTAAAATCAAAGGAGATGCGGGTTCTGGCCATAATGTCGGAGAGCCGGCTGAAGGCTTTGCCGGATTCCCCCACCTTGAAGGAACAGGGCATCGACATGGTAAGGGCTTGCGGCTTCCCGATCGTTGCGCCCAAGGGCACTCGGCCCGAAATTATCAAGTTCCTGCACGACTCCATCAAAAAGGCCATAAATGACGCCGCGTTTGTCAAGCAGATGACGGACCTGGGATTTGATGTCAGGTACTACAACACCCAGGACGCCGACAAGATGCTCCGCGATTGGTACAAGGCCGCCGGCGAACTAGTGGTCAAGGCCGGTATCGCCCCTAAATAGCCCGTTGCGTCGACGATCATCTTGAGTCCTTCATCCAGGGGTACGAAGAACGGTTTGAGCCCTTCCAGCGTCCGTTTCGGCGCAGAAGAAACGCGGTCAGCGCGGCCTGGTCGGGGGGGGCGACCTTAAAGTAATTACCCTTTCTGTGGCGGACCCTTCCCCAACGGTCATTCGGATGAACTGCTGCATTTACCACGCGTCCGGCGCTGTATGCTTGCGACAAGATCAGGGACAAAATATCTAATGACAAGTAAAAACGGCCCCCCTATACTCCGGCCGCTCGGAGGCAAGATCTTCAAGATCTAATCGAATATTAAAGGTTATCTCTATTAAACAAAGGAGAGTAACGGATCCATGGCGATGCAAGCAGCAGAACATAAGTCCAAGATCTGGGAAGACAAGTGGGTCCACACCGCCTGCGGCGGCTGTTACGGCGGCTGCGCCATTAAGGTGCATGTGGTCAACGGTGTGGCAGTGGCTATCGAGGGTGTTGATACCTCGCTGGGAGCGCGGGGCGGAGTATGCGGCAAGGGAGCCGCGGGTCTGATGTTGCTCTACGACCCCAACCGGCTGAACTACCCCTTACGCCGGACCAACCCGCAAAAAGGCCTGGGGGTAGACCCCCGGTGGAAACGCATTACCTGGGATGAGGCGCTATCTGAGATCGCTGACCGCCTGAAAAAGGTACTGGCCGACAACCCGGAAAAGGTGTGGTCGAACAGTTCCACCGTAGCCGTCTACAGTGGCTGGGGAACGGCCTGCAGGGACTTTGTGACTGCCATGGGCAGCCACATGCGCCTGTCCGGCGGGGGCAGCCTGCACTGTGGCAACGCCGCCCACCAGGTGGCTGGTTTGGTGCATGGTGCCTGGTCCTCTACAGCCGACTGGCGTTATGCCAACTACGTGATCAAGTGGGGAACCAACAAGGGCGCTGGCGCCGGCCACTCCATGACCACCAACGCCAGGCTGCGGGGGGAGATGATGGCCCGCGGCGCTAAAGAGGTCAGCGTGGACCCGATGTGCAACTTCTCCGGCGGCAGCGCCACCGAGTGGGTGCCGATCCTGCCGGGGACTGATACTGCGGTGGCCCTGGCCATCTGCAACATCCTGGTCGAAACAGGGACCCTCGATCTTCCCTTCTTAAAGATGAAAACCAACCTGCCTTTCCTGGTCAAGGCTGACGGCAAGTTTGTCCGCGACCCGGCCACCAAGGAGCCGCTGGTGTGGGATACCCGGGAAAACAAGGCCAAGCTGCACCATGACGATAGCCTGGGTGTGGATGACCCCGCCCTGGAGGGCAAATACGTGGTGGACGGGGTGGAATGCCAGCCGTCCTTCGTCCTGTTGCGTGAACACCTGAAACAATACACCCCTGAAGCGGCTTCCGAGGTCAGTTCCGTTCCGGTAGCCACCATCCGCAAGTTGGCTAAAGAATGGACCGATAACGCCCGCATCGGCAGCTGCATTACCATCGACGGCAAGTCTTACCCCTACCGGCCGGTGGCTTCGCTGTTCTTTCGCGGCACCCAGGGCCACACCAATGCCGTGCACCAAGTGTGGGCGCTGGACCTGTTAAACATTCTGGTAGGCGCCGAGGACGTGCCCGGCGGTTGCGTGGGCTGGCCCTGCATCCGCGAGGGTCACCCCGACACCGGCCGCCCCAACTGGATCCCACGCATTGTCAATGAAGGTGGCATGATCCCGGCCATGTTCATGGGCGGACACGATCCTTGGCCCATACACGAGCCCTCCTATCCCTGCAAGAATGGCCGCTGCGACGAGTTTTGGACGCAGACCACCACCTCCGGCGCTCCCAACTTTTCCGACCGCGAGGAAGTGTTTAAGAAGCTGGGGATGACCGCTAATCCGGAATTCATGTTCATCTGGGGCACCAACATGGCCATCGGAACGGCCAACGTTTGGGATCAGGTGGAGATCATGAGCAAAATCCCCTTTATTGTGCACTGCGATCTGTTCATCAACGAGACCTCCGAAGCCCTGGCGGACATTATGCTGCCTGACGTCTGTTATCTGGAGCGGCTGGACTGGCAGGCCAACCTCCGGTACTACTTCTTTAACCAGGCGCCTACCAACGAGGAGTGGGCCTACCACCCGCAATTCCCGGTGGTGGAACCGATTGCCGAGCGCCGCAATTTACTGGATGTGCTGTGCGAAATTGCCGACCGGGTGGGTATCCGCGATAAGTGGAACAACGTGCACAACAAACTTTACTTGATCGACGACCCCCATTACATGATCAAGCCCGACGAGAAGCTGGACTGGGCAGGTATGGGCGATAAAATGCTCAAGTGGTGCTTCGGGGATGACAAAGGCCTGGAGTGGTTCCGGGAACACAGATTCATCACCTGGCCCAAGAAAGTGGAGGAGACCTACTGGCGCTGGCATTACCCCGCGCTGGAAAAGATGCGTATTCCTGTATACCGCGAATACCTCATCACTACAGGGGAAAAGGCCAAGGAGATCGGCCAGCGGGTGGGGTTGGAATTGGAGTATGAGCAGTACACCGCTCTGCCGACCTATTTCCCGCCGATTTCGCACCGAGAGATCAGCGAAGAGTTTGACCTTTTCGCCTTCTCGTACCGCGATACCCTGCACACCAACAGCACCACGCTCGAAAACCCGTGGTTAGACGAAGTTAGCCAGATGTGCCCCTATACCTACACCATCACGATCAATGCAGAGACCGGCAGAGCGAAAGGGTTGAAGGACGGAGACCGGGTGTGGCTGGAAACGCCCTATGGCCGTAAGGAAAGCGGCGTCTTAAAGCTAATGGAGGGTCAACACCCCAAGTCGGTGGGCATCGCCGGCCAGGCCGGGCTGTGGTCTGACAGCCGACCTATCGCCAAAGGCAAGGGCAGCAACTTTAATAAGATATTGCCGTGCGACATGAAGCACTTCGATCCGATCACCCTGTGCATCGAGACAGCGGTAGCGGTAAAGATCTACAAGATGGAGAGGGTATAAGATGGCCAGGTGGGGAATGGTAATCGACTTACGGCGCTGTATTGGCTGTTGGTCCTGTAGCATCCGTTGCCGGGCGGAGCATTTCCTGCCGCGCGGCGTGTTCTGGAGCCGAGTACTGATCGGGGAATCCGGGAAATTCCCGTGGGTGCATAAAGAGGTGTTTCCTGTACTTTGCAACCACTGCAAGGAAGCAGTCTGCGTCAAAGCCTGCCCGACGGGGGCCACCTTCAAGCGTGAAGACGGCATTGTGGTGGTGGATTACGACAAGTGCATGGGCTGCCGCTATTGCCTCGTGGCCTGCCCATACCAGATGCGCACTTTCTTCAAGGATAAGAACCAGGAGTATTTCCCCGGCCAAGGGTTTACTCCCCATGAAAAGCTGGGCCGGGAGATTTACCCGCTCCAGAAGGGTACGGTGGTCAAGTGCAACTTCTGCATGGAACGCCTTGATGAGGGCTTGCAGAAGGGCTTGAAGCCCGGTGTGGACAGGGAAGCCACGCCCGCCTGTGTGCTTACCTGCCCGACCAAGGCACGGGTCTTCGGCGACCTGGACGACCCTATCAGCGAAATTTCGATATTGATCAAGGATAAGAAGGGCGACCAGTTCCATCCCGAGCATGGCACCGAACCCTCTGTGTACTATATCAAACGCTAAGCGAGGGGGTATCTCATCCGACCGGGTCGGGGCGATCGAACGCGCCGCCCTTGGAGTATTGGGTCTTCTACTGCTTCACGCGGGTGCTGTCGCGGATGCGATCGGGCTTGCCATCCTGGTCTCAGTCTTCTTGCTGCAGATCCGCGGCCAGCGATCGGGTAAGAAAGGATGGGACGCTGTAAGAAAGGATGGGACGTTGGTTCAAAAGCAACTTTTCCCGTGGTTAACTAGAAGAAGAAGGGGAATTGGAGCGGCCGAAAAAGAGGTGTATGGTAATTCGGAAAATAATCAAAACTTAATCGTCGGCATTAATAAGTTGTCTTTGAACCAACGTCCCGCTCTTCCACACTTTACAATATCAATAAGTTATTTTCCAAAATGGACTCTTAGCAATTAATTTGGAAGTGAACGATTTAAGAAGGGAGAAATGGAAACCGACAAATAAGTGTGGGAAAAGCTGCAAGGTCGTAACAAGGGGGAATGGTTTCGCTCACCAGGAAACCCTTAAATGGAGACAACGGGTGGAGAATCAAAGAAGTAAGCGGGTGGATGAAAGGAAGTTCAAAAGAATCTCACTTCGTTTCGGGCTACACACCCCCGACTATCAGGCCACAGGAATACAGATTTCCGGCCAAGGATTGTTTATTTCTACCAGTCACCCCATTTACCCCCCAAGCAGTAAGCTAGTAATCGAGATCTTTGCACCCAACGGTTCCCATATTGTCCAGGCGGTCGTGCGCCATGCTAAGAAGATGCCTCGCCTACTGATGAGCAATGAACGTTCCGGGATGGGGATACAGTTCATTTCGCCCTCCCAAGAGTTACTGGACTATCTTGGGTCGCTATAGAATCAGCTTGCGAGAAAGGATGGGACGCGGGTTCAAAAGCAACTTTTCCCGTGGTTAACTAGAAAAAGAAGGGGAATTGGCCCGGCCGAAAAAGAGGTGTATGGTAATTCGGAAAATAATCAAAACTTAATCGTCGGCATTAATAAGTTGTCTTTGAACCAACGTCCCGCCTCCCCCACAAAGATATCCGCTGGACAAATGTCTAACTCAAGTCCATAAAAACCAATTGCTTACGTCTTCAGAGGTGTCCGGTACCTTTCCGGTACGCGATTCTCTTTTCAACCTATGAAAATGAAATTGGAAAGTTTGCCCTCGAAGAACTTTGATGATTTTGATCAACGTCTCCCAGGATAGGTGCGAACTGAATAACTTAAGAGCATCCCCAATTACCTTTGAGAAGGTAAAAATGTCCCACTTTACAACTCAATACCTTATTACCGTTGCCTGACCCCGCTCCCCATTTGAGGCTCCCTCTCGCATCACTTCCGGCGATTCCGCTTACGGTCCACTTTGGCCCTCCTCCGCTTCCTTTTGGCTGCGGACTTTTGAGTTCCGGAAATTCTTGCTCTGCCCGGATAGGCGTCCACCTCATCGTGCGTGCTTATTCCCAACGGTTTCCCATCTTCATCCAAAACATAAACACTTTTCTTTCCGTTCCAGGTCCGGAAAAGATCGGGTTCTTTTTTCTTTCCATGATCAATCCCAACCACCCCTTGGAAAGTAAATCCTCTTTTCACACCAGAGGCGATCATCCCCTCATCGATGATCACTGTCGGGCAATCTAAGCAGAAAAATCCCGCGGGCGCAAACATCACCCGGGGGGCAATGTCGGTGGCATAAATGAAATTGGCGGATTGCTGCCGGGTTTGACCGTTACACCTTGGACATTGAGCCATCCGGGAAACCGCATTCCGCGAGTAACCGTG
>Ga0315285_10003424_pt1 | contig 16525 bp, 9 predicted proteins | sample YL17G09_36_MG_FD_203698 | JGI IMG/M metagenome (GOLD analysis project Ga0315285, IMG submission 203698) | Sediment microbial communities from Yellowstone Lake, YNP, Wyoming, USA - YL17G09_36 | ecosystem: Environmental > Aquatic > Freshwater > Lake > Sediment | place: USA: Wyoming | collected... | reverse complement strand
CCCCCGCCAAGACCTGACGCCCGACCAGGCGCGCGTCGTCGAGCTCCCGCCCTTTGTCAACCGGGTCGTCCTCGGCATGGCCGGCTCGGGCAAGACCCAAGTGCTCGTCCACCGGGCCGCTCATCTCGCCGAAACCTTCCGCATCCCGCCAGAGCGTTACCGGGTCTTCGTCTTCACCAACGTCATCAAGGAATACATCCGCTCGGGCCTCGAGTTCCTCAATCTCCCCGACCGCGTAGTGAGCACCTTCGACTTCTGGTGCGTGGACCTCTTCGAGAAGCACTACGGCGCGCGCCTGCCCCGCAAACCCGACGGGCGCGATATTGACTTCCCGGCCATCCGCCGCCGGGTCCTGGGCCTTATCCGCGGCAAGCGCGACCTCCAGAACGCGCTCGAGTTTGTTCTCGTCGACGAAGGCCAGGACCTCAGCCCCGAGGCCTACGAGATCATCTACGAGGCCGCCCGCCACGTCACGGTCTTCGCCGACCCCCAGCAGAAGATCTTCGAGGACGGTGCCGAGGCCGGGTTCATCTCCGACCGGCTCCACGTCACGTCGCCGCAGATTACGATCCTGGGCGCCTTCCGGAACGCCATCTACGTGGCGGAGCTCGCGGCCCATTTCATCGAGGACGTCGAGAAGCGGGCCGAGTTCCTGGCCCAGGTCAGCGCCGCCCAACGGATCAAGGAGCAGCCGCTCTGCTTCGTCGCGGATTCCTTCGACCGGGAGATGGACCGCCTGGCCGAGGTCGTCCGGTCCCGCCAGGTCATGAACGAGCGGATCGGCATCATTGTCCCGACCAACCGCCTCCTCCATGGCATCGCCGAGGGCCTGGCCGGGCGCGGCGTCACGGTCGAGAAGGCTGCGACCAGGGAGAAGGCCGGCAAGGTTGAGGTCACCTGCTCTTTCACCAACGTTGTCCCCAAGATTGCCACCTTCTTCATGGCCAAGGGCCTGACCTTCGACAGCGTCCTCCTTCCGCGGCTCACGGCCAAGGCCTACGACTGGACCCGCCGCGAGCAGTTGAAACGGATGATGTTCGTGGGCATCGCCCGGGCCACCCAATGGATTTACCTGAGCACGGTCAAGGGGACGGAGTTTGATGAGATGGCCGTGTTGAGAGAGGCCGCTGCACAGGGCCATTTGACGATGCAGGAGAGCGGGGAGTGGCGGGCTGGGGCGGTTAGCGGGCGCGAGGGGGAACGACCGAGAGGAGAGGGTCGGCGAGACTCGGGTAAACGGGAACCGGAGGAAGATGATTTTTCGGTGCTGTGAACCGGAGATTAGACGATGAAGCTCTGGGTCGGGATAACGGACAACGATTGGTTTGATGTCGTTTCTCGTGTCCCTGGAATCGACGAGGTCAACTTCTGGCAGCCGGGAGGAGGCTCAAGGGTCTTTAAGGTCCTTCAGCCTGGCGAACCATTCCTCTTCAAACTCCATAGCCCGCTCAACTTCATTGTTGGCGGCGGCTTCTTCTTAAAGCATACGATAGTTCCTATTAGCCTGGCATGGGAGGTTTTCGATATCAAGAACGGGGCACGGTCTTTCAGTGAAATGAGGGCCTTGATTGTCAAACACCGCAGAGAAAGCCCCGATAGCCGCGACGATTTCGCGATTGGCTGTGTTCTTCTGACACAACCATTCTTCTTCGAGCGGTCGGATTGGATTCTGGTGCCTGCCGATTGGAAGCCAGCGATCGAACAGGGCAAACATTACACTACAGACCTGGAGCCAGGTAAATCGCTCTGGGAAAGAGTCCAGATTCGAATGGCTAGGCTACCAAGCTATTTGATGCCGGAGCAAAGGATAGATGACCAGGCCCGATACGGCAAAGGAATGATCATAAGACCGCGTCTCGGGCAGGGGACTTTCAGGATCATGGTCACCGACGCCTATCATCGTGCCTGTGCGATAACAGAAGAGCACTCTCTTCCCGCGCTCGAAGCAGCCCACATCAAGCCGTTCAACGAGAGCGGCCCGCACGCCGTTAATAACGGCTTGCTCCTCAGAAGTGACTTCCACCGCCTATTCGACCGCGGCTACATTACGGTCACTCCAGAATACAAGATCGAGGTCAGCTGCCGCCTCAAGGAAGAATTTGCGAATGGCAAGTCTTATTATCCTTTTAGAGGGAATAGAATAAGCAACCTGCCAAAGGATTTCGCAGACTGGCCTTCCAAGGACCTATTGACTTGGCATAATGAGAGGGTTTTTAGAGGTTGAAATGAGCACTGATGAATACACCCAATTATTCGAAAAAATAGCTAGAACTGAATCGGGCAGCGAGCAGCAACTGGAAGAAATTGAGCAACGATTAGAGCATCTAAAAAAAGGCGCGTCTCTTTCTTATGCGGACCTTGAAGTTATCGCCAATCCCCAGTACTGGCCATTTTCAAAGCATTGGATATGGCCGGACAAAAGCCAAATAGAAAAAAAATTGGATACAACGGCAAGTTTTTTTAGAGAACTTCCCTTAAAAGAGATAAAAATAATCCGGCGCTTAAATAGTATCTTTAAGAATATAGCGCTCGTTTCAATTATTCTACGCTTTGCCCGCCCTGATCATTATGCAATCTATTCATGGCCAGTCTTGCAGATCCTAAGGATTGAGCGCGGCAAGAATGCTGTTGAAGAATATATGAACTATATCAGAGAGATGCGGATACTCAAGGATAGTTTCGGCGTAAAGAAAGTCTCAGAGGTAGACCAAATAATTTGGGCAATATTCCATCTCCAGGGAAAATACGTTGACGAGTTAACGGCGATTCTAGCCAAGCAACTCCCTGGGAATCTGACCGCAAAGGAACTCATGATTTTTCTCTCCGTCAATCCTCTTAAGGTCGCAAGAGAATACATGAAGCGGGGGGATTTTATGACGGCCGGATTCTGGGCTGCAAAGGATTTTGAAAAATTTTTAGATGATGAGTGCCGTCACTGTGGCATCTATGTTCCAGATGAGGCACACAAGCGTAGTAAAATGATAAAGAAGTTGTGCGAAGAAACACTTCTCTGGAGCAAGCCCATTAATTACCAACTTCTCTATGAAACCAAGAAAAAAAGGAACAGGATTATTCCCGGCGTTATGCCATTCACTGATGAAGATGTCGGGCGATTTATTGCCGACATTGAGCACCTGAGAATAATAGCTGCCTCTAGAGGCTATTGATATGAGGATTTATATTACGTATTGTTCAGCCCAGAAAAATGATGCCTTCAAAGATACCGGGATCGAGGTCACTCCTGATATCTTGTATACTTCGAAAAAACGCATTCAGCCCTTCATGGAAACCTGCAAGCAAAAAGGCGTCAGATGGGCGATATTTTCGGACTTGTATGGTGTCTGGCTCCCTGAAGAAAAACATGCATGGTATGAAAAGTCTCCGGATGACGTAGCCGAGTCAGAATTCAAAGCGTTGCTGGAAAAATTCGACAATAGGTTGCAGGAATATGACGAGATTTATTTCTACCGGCCGAGCCCAGTCTATTTCCACTCTCTCTATAGACGCCTTTTAAATAAAACGCGACTTCGGGAACGCGTGAGGCTAATTTCGTCCATAATCGACATAAAGTAAGAATTCTGTATGGGCCAGAACAAAGTTGACCAAAATCATAGCTAAATCCCCCGGGGCGGGATGTTCGCTGTCGTGCGTAATAGGCGTGGCATCATATCAGAGGTCGCGCCGGGATGTGAGCCTCACCCAAAAACTGATCCAGCCAAATGTAGAGTTTTCTGGCTTTCATCACGGAGTATGCCGTTGTGGACCGGATTATCGATCATCTGAAGCTTCGGTTTGTGGCGGATAAGCCTTCGCCTTCCTATGTCTTCGAGCAGGTTGCGCTCACGGCGGCCGAGGGGAGCAAGGAATATTTTTGAGTATTTTGTGATCAGGGGGGAGCGGAAGTCTATTGTCTTTTGGTCGGTGTGGTGAGTTTTTTTCCAATATGCACGTCGGGTACGCTTTTCGCGGTATTTGACAGCGTCGCCCGGCCGACGATATACTTCCGGTATGGTGAGGGGGGTAGATTTATTATCTGGTGCGGGAATTCAGCTCGTGCGGAAAAAGCAAAATCTTATAAATGCAATAAATGCAAATAACTTGGAACAAATCATAAGTATGGAAATGGGGGTCATCATATGACCGACAAGCTCTCGCCGAGGCATAGAACTTGGAACATGAGCAGGATTCGGTCCTCCAACACTAAACCGGAGATGCTTGTGCGCTCTCTTTTGCACAGAATTGGATTCAGATTTCGTGTCCATTGTAGGAATCTCCCTGGAAGACCGGATATTGTACTGCCCAGATACAGAACCGTAATATTTGTCCACGGATGTTTCTGGCACCAACACGCGGGATGCACTGAAGCATCGCGCCCGGCGAGCAACACTGGGTATTGGAACTCTAAACTCAAGGCCAATGTAAGAAGAGATGGAAGGCATCGCCGGTTGCTCCGGCAAAAAGGCTGGCGTGTGCTGCATTTCTGGGAATGTGAAGTCGAAAAGAACCCGGCGCGGGAGGTGATGCGCATAGCGCGAGTGCTTCGAGGCGACGCAGCGGAATCAACGGCTTATAATCTGCCTTCGCAAAGAGAATTACTTAAGGCTGCTGAGGCTCGCGCCGGATACAACAAGTTGAAATAAATCACGGTTACTGCGCTATCAGTCAGCCGAATATAGGGCAGCATATATTGCCTTGCCGAGGACTTCGCCGATCTGGGGGGGGATAGCGTCTGAAACCTGCCTAATTTGGTCGCTGAGCGTTCCAAGGATTTCATAATCGTCGGGGAAACCTTGCAGTAGCATAGCTTCGTATACACTAAGGCGCCTATGTGTATTCGGATGGATATGGACTTCACGATTCCCATAGGCGACTGTCCGGCTCGGCTTATCCCAGTCGAGAACATGAAACGACCTGCCTCGTTTGTAATTCGTTGTTAGAGACCCGTTTGTAAACTTCGGTGATCGAGGATACATCGTCCAGTGGTTTGGATGATGACGGATATCAGAGTGCCTCACCCCCCGCCGGAAAAACAGTGGTTCGGGAAGCCCTTTTAGCTTGCTCCCAACTGTCAGAGGGGGCGTCGTGATTGCTTCAGGAAATCTGAACTCAAGGTCTGGATATTTCGTCTTATTGAATCCGACGATAAATACCCGCCGCCGGTGTTGTGCTACGCCGAAATCAGCGGCGTCGAGTTCCCCTTCGAACAATTTGAAACCTGCTCGCGAAAACAGTCGCTTAATTGTGCCGTATTCCTTCCGGTGCCGGTTCGATTTGATCCCCTTAACGTTCTCGAAAACGAAAAAATCTAGATTGTACTTCAGGTTAAGAACCCTGAGAATGCGCGCGTAATGCCGCGGCAGCATATGCCTTGCGTCGTTTCCACGGAAATGCACATTTCCTTTAGAAAACGTCTGGCACGGAGAGCCACCAATCACTCCCCGTGGCAAGACCCCCGTGCCTTTTTTCTTGTACATCTGAATAATGCTATGGCCGTCGAGTTCTGAAAGATCCGCTACATGGCATACTTCGGTTCTTTTATTGTGGTTGTAGGTCTTGACTGCCAATTCGTCCACGTCCAGAGCGAGTTCAATTGAGAATCCCGCCGAGGCAAACCCTAGATCAAAAGCACCACAACCTGAGAAGAAGCTAAGCACCGGACACCTTCTTTTTGCACGCCTCTGAACCGAATTCTCTTTTTTCTTCTGCATTGGCATTAATCTGTTTGATAGATTACTGTGCTCTGAGTTTCCGTATAGTCGTTAGAAGGGCGTAGATACCTCAGGCGGTACACCGCAAGGTGGCTTCCCTCCTGAAGGCCCAACAATAAAGGGTGGCGTTGGGGAGATTTGCTAATATTTCGAATGCCGATGACCTCGTCCGTTGATGAGAGATTTGTGGAAATTCTAAGACAAAGCATTCCGTTATGCAGAGCGATCTTCTCTCTCAAGATCCCCCTAATATCATGGGGCCAATTCTGAATTAAGTCATTTTCTCGGACGGTCCAATAGGCCTGACATCCAGGTCTGAAAAGGCATATCCTGCAATTTTCTGCATTCGGGGACGCGAGACTTGTCGCCTCAATCTTCCCGCTTTGGGCTTCTGTAATCTTTACATTAACATCTCGTAACAGGCGCAGTGCGGACCCAAGCAATCGCTCAGCGCTAGCTGGCTCCCACTCCAGTCTCACCACGCCTCCCTGTAGGGGCACGATCTCAAGGTCAACGGGCCATTCGCCGAATTTGTGATGGTAAAGAGCTGCATAAAGCTCCATCTGATCATTGTAAGCTCCTTTGACTCCGCGGGCTCCGCTGGTGTCCCTCTCTAAAACAGCTCCACTCTTATAGTCTAATAGGACTATTCCTGCATCAGTCTTCTTTGCACGGTCGATGTAGCCGCCAACAGCACCGTCGTCCGTCTCAACCCAAAGTTCGAATCCAGTGCGGCCTAACGGATCCTCGGGCGATGGTCTTGGCGCGCTCTTTGATTCATGCGTGATCTCCATTGCTCTCTTGCATGCACGAAGTCTTCGCACTTCAAAGTCAGGGATGCTCTTGCTCAAGGGAACCAACAACCCTCTCACTTGCGACTGCAACATTCGATCTTCGGCTTCATTAATGAGACGCGTCCAGGTTTCGTCAACTTGTTCCTTGGTTGCTTCGGCAAGTTGACCGCGGCCTGCTACTTCAAGAAGCTGATGGACTATACTGCCCAGTTCGGCCACAGGGGAGGGAGGCAAAAGTATATCGTTGCCAGATGAAATCCATACCTCTCGCAGCAAACATGACAGTATCGCTGTGTATCGCGAAGGCGATATGCGTAGAAGTTGTTTTAGCTCTAGATCTCCGATCTGCATCTTTTGTGCCGTTATGATGTCAACCTCCAAGGCGCTGGTAAATCCAACTCATCCGGCGGTGAAGGTTGAATGTGTCGACGAAACGAACCTCGTCATCCGGGCTTAGTGTGGAGAGGGATTCTGCTAGGATTCCACCAGGGGCTTTTGTACTCCAAAGGGGGTGAATAAGAATAGCATTTCGACCTGCAACCGTCCATCCGGGTAGGGGACCGAATTCTGCTGGCCGACAACCGTTGAAAGACTGGCAGAAGTTTGATCGAAGTTCTCTCGCAAAATCAAGCCACCCCATCAGTTCAGGCAATCTGAATTCGCCGTCTATTCCACAAAGGTGATCAGCATCTTGGAGCACCCGCAGAACCGATATGCCTAACCGCCAATCCAACAATCCATGATAGCTCATGTTTCGGTATACGCAGAGACAATCATAGCAAGCAGAAGCGCAAGCCCGCGCGTGAGCAGCCGATACAAGCTTGCCAATAAAGCTATCATCGCCGGGGTTCGGCCGGGAAATGATTTCCAGAATTCGTCTCCAGTTGTCATGTCTATAGAGCCGTGCCGTAAATCCGGCTCCGTTCTCTAGGTGATCATTAATTATTAATTCGCCAGCGAATGTTTGATCTGGGAGCTCAATTGTTCGTACGTTGCTTATATCTAGTTCTTCGGGATCAATGTCCAGGTCTTCTGCAACTACTGCACGAAGTATAAAAGCAGCTGAGTAATAGGCAGCCTTTACGGCCGCTCCCTGGCCAAGTAGCGCCATTCTTCCATAATTGTCCCTAGCCAAAGGGTCCAGACATAATGAAGGATGAATAAGCTGAGGAGATATCCCCAAGACGTCAGTAGTCTTCGGAGCAACTAATGAGATTGTATCAACATCCGTCGTCTCGGGGGTAAACAGGACATTGTCGTCACCCCTAACATTTTGGTATCTCTGGTCGATCCATTGGTGCTGATGGGGCATGACATCTCCGCCTCGCCTCCACCTAGCCTCGCCCAAAGCGCCAACGAACATACGCCCGGCTCGGTCATTGAGTTTGTAAACATGCCCACCGGACATGAATGTTAGACGATAGTTAGGGCTTTCGATTCTCTCAGAGGCAGTGCTGGATCGATCCGCCAATGAACTCGTTCCTCTTGGCAGAAATTCGTCATCTTCTTTCGCGTCTCTTCCTGGGCCAAACGAGGTCCGAAAGGCCGAAGGCACAACTGCCTCGAATACCCGAAATCCAGCAGAACCCTCAGCACGGCTGTTGCCACAATCTGGACACATATCCATGGCAGGTTCATCATCAAATCGGTCAAAATAAGGACAGATGCCACACTTGGCCATCCATATCCTGCGTGGGAACGGGTTACTTGATACCGGATGCCAAAAAGGATCAGGGAGTAGTGGAGACGTAAAGCCAATTGCGGTGTAGATTCTTTTATCTTTAGTCTTTTGAGAGCCAGGTGCGAACTCTGTTATTGCGAGATCAAGATCCCTATCTATCGACAAGGCCTGGCGCCCCCTAAATCCGTGATAGAGCAATCTTACACGAGATGGCATTCCATACATTGGGAGCACCGCGCCCTCCGCCAGTCTTTCCGCCAAACCGTTTCCTCCAAGTTCCAAGCTATTCGCACATCTTTCAACATCTGTGAATAATTGGGCCCTAGCGTATTCAATTAGCTCAGCCCTTGAGACCTCTGTAGTGCCCACAAGAAGGGCATCTACAATAGCGGGGACCTGTGGAGAAGCGCTGAGCCATTCCTGGATAGCCTGACGTCTTTCCCGCATTTGCCGCCAATCATCCACTGTGCCGAATTCTCCGTGGCTGTCCGGGGGCGTCGGGCTATCCCACCAATGAAGATCCGCGGCACGGAAGGCTTCATACAAACAGGCTTTTGCCACAAGTCGCTTAGCGATTTCTGTACGAGATATAGAAAGAAACGGAACCGGGGGCAAATCGCCAGTAATTCGTCTTGGGCGACTATAGTAGAATTCGTCATGGCTTCTGCCCCGGCAAAGGGTGAGGACGGCTGCAAAAGGCTGGCCACGTCTGCCTGCTCGTCCAACTCGCTGTTGATAATTGAACCGCATAGGTGGCATGTTCGCCAGTACGACTGCCTGCAAAGTCCCTATATCAACACCGACCTCCATCGTAGTCGTTACACTGAGCAAATCGATTGAATCTACCAGTTGGATTGGAGGCCGCGCCTGGGGAGCTCGTGCATTTACTACGATATTCCGGAAAGCCCGTTGCCTTTCTGGCTGGTCATCCGTTTGGGCGGTCAACTCTTCACAATGCAACCGTAGCGGGGGGCGTCGATCAACTGCTTCGTATGCATAGTAGTTTCTGGTATGGAGCGCCCCGCATCGTGTATCCGGGTCGACATTTAATTCTTCGAGACAGCCAGTACAAACGCCCCCAGAACGGTGCATATGAACGCGCCGACATGATGGGCAGGTCCATATAGGATCTTCTTGTACACCAATTCGCACAAGAAGACGATGCGCTTGCAGCTTTGCATACTCATGCCCGCCAAGATCGCAAACCGCCCGCCAAGCTGCCTCCATGAGCTGGGAATCACTAGTCCCATTTGCTAGCGCACAGGCTCTAAGATATTTTCTGGGCCTAGCTTTAGGAGCTCTCGCCCAATCCAACCAGTCATCGAGAGGATAATCTTGCGGCTCTTTCATGTAGCGGAACAAATCACCCATGATTCGCAAGCATCCGTGGCAAACTTCACGGAAAACATCTTGAGAAATTCCGGCTTCTCGAGCCAGGCGCTCCCAATCCTCATTCGAGAGGTCTAAGCATGCATATCCCAAACCGGCAGATTCAAAGCCAAAATATAGCCTGCTAAACAAGACATCCAAGATTTCTGATCGCACTTTGCCACGGAGTTTTCTATTCCTAATATCAATCGCATCATCAGGCAAACCTTGTCTCCAGCATTCGGCTTCGTTCTGGTAGTCGAAGAATTGCGTCCAATCATGATCCTCGCCTTCATAGTTGTACTTTTGGTACATTACGTCATTGCCGGCAGGATTAATTCCTAGCCGTTTGAGGCGAGCGATCAAGAGAGGGGTACTTTCAGTTCCGCTGGCGCCCCCTCCTTGATATAAGGTTGCTAGCGGCACGATCCTATTTGAATACCTCAGTCTGACAACACAGAGATAAGCTTGCGCTTGCTCTCTCTGGTTCTCCAGCGCTTCACGTAGTATTCCGGCCAGGTTATCAGGTATTTCAGTTTTCTGAACCTCGATGGCCCGTGAAAGCCTGGCTACAATCTCCGAATCCTGCGTCGCACACTCCAGCGCTATAGCGCTCCTGGGTTCCCCATAGAGTTCCAAGTCTGCCAACAGCATACCTTCTCCAACTGCAAGGCGATGGAGTTCGTCATACAACGCCTCGCGCAAAAGATCTAGATAGTGACTCCTTTCTATGCCGTTGGATATTGATGCTGCATCTTCCCTGCTGTCCGAGAAAACCACGAGTTTTCTCTTGTCGCCCTCAGGTAAGCAATAGAAAAGTTCCTTTGAGAGTAATTGACTAACCCTTGAGAAACCGGTCCTAAAACCCCTCACAGGCGACTTTCGATATTTACGCGGGCTGTAGTCCGCAGCGCAGTTTGGGCAGCAAGCGGGAAGAGCCGGGAATTCCCGTTCATGGTCAGTACGATCAATCTCCGGGATTATGTATAGGTATCCAGGGATAGAACTACCCACTGGCACCTGTTCACCAGCCGCCACATCAGTGACCCGGCCGCTTATTGCGTCAAGGTACTTAGAAGCCCACCGTGACCGGGCAGAATCACCGCCCACTGCTCTAGGCTGGCGCCATTCACTTGCCTCCGCATTTAGCTCACTTTGGCCTACTGGCCAGAAAATGGCGAAATCCTTGTATGTCCGTCTGTCCATGAAGCGCGCAGCTTGCTTATCTGGAAGCCCCTCAATATCGGGGTCCGAGCTGAGAATCTCAAGCCCTTCTCCATCACGGCTTCGTAGTCGACTGCCCCCGAAGAAGATCGTGCCACACTGTTCGCAGTACAGCAATTCAAGGACTCGATGCTTCTGCTTTTGATTGTCACAAAGGATCCTGATCTGTGAGAATAACGACCCAACGGGCCGCGAACCATCGAGATACTCTTGGGCACAACAGCAACCGGGCATAGTACAGCCCCAGAGACCCTCGATGTTTCTGAAAAACCAATGAAACCTGAGAGACGGCAGTAATCGTGCCGCCTCTTTCGAGGCGCATATCCCACGGGCAATAAGCAAGCCCCTTACAGCCGTTGCCGCGATGCGATCCTCTTCTTCATTATCAAAGACTCGGGAAGCGAATTCTCCTAGAGAAACGGCACGTGTCCGCGGGCCATCAACACAGGCACTCAACATTTTAGTGGATATCTCTTGCTGGCGCGATTCCAGGGCCGCGCACAGAAGGGATTCCGAGTCTGCCCCGACTGCCTCAGGGTTTAGCGCCCTGGATAATTCCCCGCACGCATCAGCAATTCTAGCGGCATTGCCTGATTGGTATGCTTCTGCAAGCGAGACGAAAGGCCTGCTCTCAAGGCGGATTCGGGTGCCTTCAGGGATCGGCTGTTCAGTACCTGAAATGATTTGATCGGGATTCCACTGACAGCCGAAGAAATCGGCGAGAAATGCACGGCTATCCGCGTTTTCTGGATCAAGAGAAGCGCTCGAGGCGAGTATCCGCAGCCTTGGGTCTGTCGGAGTCAGCCCAAGTTTATGAAATAGCAGCCTAAGCAAGTATGCCACTTCAGTCCCTGAGGTACCACGGTACAGGTGTAGTTCATCTATAATGAGGTGAAACACGTTCCCTGGCTGTTCTAACCATTCCCGCGTCCGACTGAAAACTGGGCTATCCGCTTCTCTCATCAGCATAATGCTGAGCATGCTAAAGTTTGTTATCATTATGTCAGGCGGTGAGTCTTGCATATCCCAACGCGACCGCATCTCTGCGCCATCTAGGCGAGGGAAGAAGTAGATGATATCGCGGGCTGCTTCCCGTTCCTCAACAGTCCTTGCCTCTGCTAGTTTTCGGGCTGAGTATCTAGCGGCGGCGCTTGCGCCTCGATCGAGATCTGACAATTCTTGGGAAAGCCTTTCTATCTGCTTTCGGTCTGGATAGCCTCTCGGGTTAAACTCGTGGCTCGGCACAGGAGTGTTTCCTGTGTATCGGCCGAAGTAAATCCGATTGCCGTTTATATTATCCAAATACCATTGACGCGCTTGTGGAGAGTCTAAGGCGCGACGAAGTCGCGTCAGCTGGTCTTCAACAAGTGCATTCATTGGATACAGAATAAGAGCGCGGACAGCAGCCGGACGGGTTTCGTGTCCTCTTTGCGGTACTCTAAATGATCGCATCATTCGGCCAGCATTATTCTTACATGAGGTCCGCCAGTCTTGATTTGTCCACCAATCATCTATATGAGCGGTTCTCGCGTTCGGAGGCGACCAACCTTGACTCTCTGCTGCCAGAGAAGCAAATAGGGGCAGTAAGAAAGCCTCAGTCTTTCCTGAACCCGTTCCTGCCGTAACGACGGCGTTCCGCCCGGCAATGGCACGCTGAAGCATTGTTATTTGGTGCTTGTAGAGCTTGTAACTGCCAACAAGGCCACAACGTGCAAGTTCCTTAAATTTGGCGAGGACCTCAGGTGTCAGCTGTGGCAGGTCATGCGTCTGTAGTGTGTCAAGCGGCCTATCGGTAACGTACCGAGGCAAGGGCTCGATCCAAGGCGGCTGGTTTAGTACCCCCGGTCGCCTGAGTAGTGCCTCGCGTTCCTGTTCGAACCCGGGGTGCTGAGTTCCGAATGCGGTCTTCAGATATAGGATGAAATTATCTCTGATTTTTTCAAACGAGCCTATTGGGTCATTCAATTGATTTCAGCCTTTTCTGGAGATTGCCCCACTTTTGAAAGCGCCGCCAGCGCGACCTGCGGAGGTACATTGTCAAACATCAACCAGTCTGAGCAATTAAGTCCGGGGATGAGCCCCTCTCGTTGAAGATTGCGTGGCGGTTGGCCGGAGCATAGACAAATTGCCCGGGCGACCACTGAGGGGAGCGGCACCTTTACTGGAACGCACAGGTAGAATTTCCTCTCATCGTAGGCCGTGACTGAAACACCTGAGGATTTGAGGATCAAATAACGTCCCCAGAGCAGGTCAACCTCGGCCCCTCTATCTTCGGAAAAAAAGATGTGCAGCGGAAGTTGAGTTGTTGGATTTCGATAGCGAGTAAAGCGGGGAAAAGAATGTGCCTCAACGCGAATAAAATCTAAGGCCTGGATGCTGAAATCGAATCGGGGCCAGTTCAATGTGGCTGGATGCCTGAAGTCCAATGTTTGCTCAAGTTCTGCCAAATTGCCACACCAGTTAACTAAGGTCCACGCGGGCGGAATCTGTATGTACGTGATTCCCAACTTCTCGCAAAACATCATCATGGCCTCTTCAGACGAGGTCTCGATCAAAACTGTGTCGGGCAGCAACCCGAGGGGGCCAAGATTCCGCGAGGTGCTCAATTGCACTTTCCCGTTCGTTATAGCTGCCGTTTCCCTCATCTTTTGGTAAGTATGAAGCCACCGAGCTCCAGTTAGCACTGCTATGGGCAAACCCGCTCTTGGCAAACGGCAAAGTGCAGGTGGGACAATGGAGATGATACTGAGTCCATCTTTATAAATCACATCGCAATGCCCTAAAGCCTGCATTGATCGCAGAAGGTGGCTGCGGGCCACCGCGCCTCCGGTCTCTTGCCAGCGATCTGACACCTGTTTTGAAAGGAAATCAACAGCCTCGCAGTACCGAGCCCATGTTATTTCTCCATGCGCAGAAATCACATAAAGAAGTCGATTGGGATCAGCGGACACGTTCTGCCATCTCCTTAAAGGCTTCCCAGAGTTGGCGAATGGCTGGATTGTGAGGAGGTTCGATCCGTTTCCGGCAGTACCAAAGAATTTCTTTCCATTTTCTGATACTTTTTTTGTCACCGTTAAGATTCATCGTTGGAGCTGAGGCCTCCAGGGTGACGCTACAGAAGATCGCATAACCCCTCTTTCGCATGGGTATCGCCCAGACTGGTGACCATTCATTTGGTATCGGTTCAGCCGGAGAGATGGCAATCTCTCCGGGATTCCTTCCAATGAAAAATAAACGGCGTCCCTCATTCGGTGGCAAGAATATCTCGGGGTTGAATCGCGGAGGATCAAATCCATGAACGTGTGGGCCGACGGAAAACTCAGTGCAATCATCAGGCGTCTGCAGCCCAAAGCGGTCGATGTGTATTATGGCTGGACTCTTGACCCAATCAACGGTCTCCAGTGCGTAGATCGATCGCCCACAGAGGCGTTCATCCTGGCATCGTACTTCGATTACGAACTTGCGTGCGCAGAGAGTATCGGGTATCTCGTAGAAGCCCGTATCCTGATCACGGGACAATAAATAATTATTACAGAAGATCTGCATCCGTTCATCCATACTCGTAACATCAATCCACGGCAGCGCAAATGTGAAATACTGATAGCCTCTCACCTTTAGGCCGCCTCGGAGCTGAATTCGCAAGGCCATAGGAAACGCAAGAAACGGGAACGCATCGCGGATAACATCATCAGATCTTGCTCGTGCGATGAAATATAAGTGCCAACCGCTGGGCAGCCCTGAGATCGTTTCTTCTCGGCGGAATTCATCACAAAATTGAGCCCCCCAAGGCTGTAAGACCTCGGCAACAGCATCATTCGCCAGGAGGTAGAAGCTCTTATTCTTTGGAATTTGGCTATCTTCCACAAATCCGTCGAAGCCAAATTGTGCAGCGCTGACCATTACCCTGATAGGACGCTTTGACAATGCAATCTTCCACGAATGCTCTTGGTCCGTAAGGGTGATGCCATTAAGCCAGTCAATACGCGACGCGTCGAAATACCGTGTCTGGCTTTCATGATCGGAAAGCAGTTTTGACCATCCTTGCCAGTCTTCAAAACAATAAAGGGCACCGGGAACCTCGTCGCCGATAAGTTTCAGGCCCTCTTCAGGATATTCCCGATTTGAGCGACAGCGGAAGCCAAATCGGGCTGTTTTGGTCGTTTTATCCAGAGCCATAGTCAAACGAATGTTGCCCAGAGAAATTCGTTCGCGTTCGCCGACATGGCCTTGAGGAGGAGCAGACCCGTCCCATTCCTGCAATTCCTCAAGGATAATATCAATAAGCATCTCGCGAAAAGGCCGATCGTTATCCGTAGTTGACCGAAGTAGTTCCTTGGTGTGTGGCAGAAGGTGATGATGTGTCTCGTGCGAGAGCAAAGTTGCCAATTCTTTGTCGGAGGGAGGAGAGAAAGGATCGAAGCCATACTCGGCGAACAATATAGGTAGTCTCCCGCGCTCATCATCAGTAAGAACGGTTTGGGCCTTAGGAAGGCCGACGTGTTCCATTTTGCTCAGTTTATCTGCTCTAAAAATGCCCAATTCTCCCTGTCGATCCTCATTGGCCCACTGCTCTAGGTCAAGCCACAATTGGTGCATATTGTCAAATGACGGATAACCCCCTGCGGATGGTTCTTCGCCAAGTAGGAGACGAAGACCCGGATAGTACGAGTACCTCCTGAATCCATCCACATTTATAGTATCAGCCAGGACGAAAAGAATTAGATAGCCAAGATAGGGGGGAAATTCGAGTCCGCGCGTCCGCCAGTTCTCAAGGGTTTGCAGAGCTTGTTGACAAATGCTCTGCCCATGACGGGTTATCCATGGCGGCCCAATCCTAATAGACGTTTTGAAGTCATCCAAGCCTACATGGTACGGAGCACCAATTTCGTTGATTACGTCCGTTGTAACATAAAGGAATACCCGCGTTCCGTTCTTTTCCGGATTGAAGAATCGTTTGCAGATTTCGTTGTTCCAAGACAAATAGTCCATTTCGAACTATCAGCGCCTAACCAGAATCCGATAAAAGCAATGGGACATTTCTTTTTGCAAGCGATATCTGCTTGCTATCCGCATTGAGGTCACGTTAGAGGTTCTAATGCACCACCATCAATAGAAATTATAGACTGCGCCTAAACGATATGTCAAGGCGGCGCATTGACTCACGTAATATGTTACCGAAGGGCTGCCTGTTGAATCATATAATATGTTATCCAAATCCCATAAAGGATAGGGTGACATGCACAGGATGGACATGCGATCTCGCGAACAGTATCTGAAAGCTCTCTTGGGACGGTATCTCAGGGTCCGGAAAAGGGGGAAAAGCGCGCTTCTGGACGAGTACTGCCGTAATACGGGTATGGCTCGTAAGTCGGTCCTCCGGAAGATAGCCGGCCTCCTTAAGGGTGAATCCCCGCCCCGGAAGCAGAGACGGCCGGTGTACGTGAGGACGGGGCGGGGCGGAAGGTCCTCGTCCTCACTTATACGGAGGCGCTGGGGCTCGAGCTCGCCGCGAACGTCGATGGGCTGGGGATCACGGTCTCGCCCGTCGGGAGGTTCGCCCTGGAAAGGCTGCGTCGGCGCGGGTTCGACGAGGCGGAGCGCAGAGAACCTGAGTTCTGGGACCGGGTGACGCGGCTCGCCGCGGAGTCGGGCGCGCTTTGGAAGGGCTGCGGCTTCGACACGGTGATCGTCGACGAGGGCCAGGACTTCGGCAAGCATGAGTGGGCGATCGAGAAGCACGCGGTCAAGTT
>Ga0315285_10003421_pt1 | contig 16537 bp, 14 predicted proteins | sample YL17G09_36_MG_FD_203698 | JGI IMG/M metagenome (GOLD analysis project Ga0315285, IMG submission 203698) | Sediment microbial communities from Yellowstone Lake, YNP, Wyoming, USA - YL17G09_36 | ecosystem: Environmental > Aquatic > Freshwater > Lake > Sediment | place: USA: Wyoming | collected... | reverse complement strand
GCAGGTGTTTCGCCGCCTCCTGGAACATCGCCACCCGCTCCTCTACCGGAAAGAGTGCTCCCTGCAGATCGTATACAGCCACGACCAGCCGTTCAAACATGGCGGCGCCTCGCTGGACGATGTCCAGATGGCCGTAGGTGACGGGGTCAAAGCGGCCGGGATAGACAGCGACGCCCAAGGTACTCCTCCTATCGATAGATGGATACGCCGGTATCTCCGTGCCGGCGGCGCGCGAGCAGCTTCAAGGGGCCAAGCTCATCCGATGGGAGATGTCGCCAGGCGTGCTCCATGACCAGGGTGCTATCCGGCCCCACCAGCGGCGACGCTGCCAGGCGCTCCACCACCGCCAGGGCCGACTCGTCTTCGTAGGGTGGGTCGATCAGCACGAGGCTATAGGGCCCTTCCAGGCGCCCCAGAGCCCGCTCCACCGGCAGGCAGACAACCCGCGCCCGCTCCTGGAAGCCGGCCAGCGCCAGGTTCTCCCTGATCGTGGCGCAGGCAGCGCGGTCGCGGTCCACGAGGTCGCACCAGGCGGCGCCTCGGCTAAGGGCTTCGATCCCCAGGGCGCCGCTGCCGGCGTAGAGGTCCAGCACCCGCGAAAGGCCGGCCTGGAGCGAGGCCAGCATATCGAAGACGGCCCCTCGCACCAAGTCGGACGTGGGCCGCAGGTGACGAACAGGCGGACTCTTCAGACGCAGCCCTTTGGCCTGGCCGGCGATGACGCGCATGTGATGGCCGTCGCTCCCCCTACGGCGCGGGGGTCGGCGTTTCCGCCTCGGGTGTTGGCGTCTCCGTGACCTCCGCGGTGGGAGTGGCGGTGACCTCGGGCGTCCCCTCCGGTGTGCCCGTGGGCGTGGCCGTCCCGGCGGTCGGTGTGGCCGTCGCCATGGCCGTGCCGGTGGCGGACGCCGTCGCCGTGGGCGTGGCGCTGGCCTCAGGCGTAGCCGTCTCTTCCTCTACCGTTGGCTCCGGCGAGGCTGTGGGAGTGGGCGTAGACGTCGCCGTCACATCCAAGCTCAGGCGGCGGCCGACGCGGGTCGCGCCATCGCTTACCACGAGGGAGATCTCGAACGTGCCCCCCTCATCAGGAGCGACCCAGGTGGCGGCGCCACCGGTGCCGGCGGCCTCGATGCTGCCGCCGCTGGCCGTCCACTCCGGCCGCAGGTTGTCAGGGCTGGGGCGCACGAGTTGGGTCTGCCCGGCCCGCACCACCGCATCTACCGCCGGCAGGATGGCAGCCACGCCGGAACGATCGGAAGCATCCTCGATGGCGAGGCCGGCCAGGCGGAAGACCTGCACGGCCTCCAGTTTGAAGGCGGCGCTGAACTGGTTCTCCACCCACACCGTCCGCGTCTCGTCTCCGGCACGATAGGAGAACATGACGCTGGCGGCATTATCGTCCCACTTGATTCCGGAGGCGCTCTTCTGGCGATAGATGTTGTCTCCGGTGATCAGGACGTGCTGACCACCGGAGATCTCCTCCGTCTCCGAGGTGCCCTGCACGACCGTCATGACGTTAGCGATGCCCATCGCCTCCAGGAAGGTGAGGCTGCGAACACCGTCCTTGGTCTTCTCGCGACTGAAGGGGCTGACCACCAAGTACAGCTTGGCCGGCTCGATCATGCTGACGGCGTAGCGCAGGACCTGTCCCATGCGCGTGCGGTAGGCCGACTGATCGACCTCCGACAACAGCTTCACCTTATCGGCCGCCTTGCTCAGTGCCTCCCAGTTGTAGCCGCCGGGATCGACGGTGCTGTCCCGCACCTCTGGCATAGGCAGCGTGACGCTGAGGCTGCGGCCGGCCTTGTGCAACTCCTGGGCGAGCGCCGCCACGAACTGGCTGAACTCGCTACCCACGGCCGCGTCCACCTGGCGGTAGTCGATGTCGATGCCGTCGTACTTGCCCGCCTCGGCCAGGGCGACGATGGCGTCGACATGACTCTTGATCCGACCGGGGTCGGCAAGGATGGTCCGCACCGCAGCGGCCGCCTCGCCGTCCACAGCGGCGATGGTCGGGAAGACCTTCAGCGTCTGGTCGTTGGGCAAGGCCGTGGCCGTGCCCGTGACGCTACCGTCGGCGGCGGGCGCGTAGTCCCGCGGACTGACGATCGAGAGCAGGCCGGCCACCGCCGGGTCGACGGTGGCGCCGCTGGGTATCGAACCGATGGCTTCGTATTTGGCGGTCGCCAGACGCAGCACCGCCATGTTGACAGGGATATCGGTGAGCTGGGCCTCGGCTGCGCCGCCGTCTTCGGCCAGGGTGGCTGCGCCAAGCCACCGCCAGTTGCCGTCCTCATACGTGTAGAAGCCCAGGTTGGCCGCGTCCTGCGTTGGCGTTGTGAGGCTTATGGTGGTGACTAGACACCCTTGCTCCTTGGCCTCGGGCGGCACGCTCATTTCGTAGAGCGCGCTCAGCGAGACCAGTCCCTCGGGCAGGTTGGGCAGATCCTTCCGCACGCGGGCAGTGATGCCGCAGCCCACGTCTTGGGCCTGGCCCGCCTTGTCCCCGTCGCCGCCGCCACCCAGTAGGGACAAGGGCGGCAGGACAAGGATCAGGATCAGGACGGCCAGGAAGATGATCGTGCCACCGATGATGAGGGGTGCGGGGTCGCGCTCCCGGCCGGTGCGCAACACCCGGTCGAAGGGGCCTTCCTCCCGCGAGAACTCTCTTCTCCTGCGCGGCGGCGGACGACGACTCATGGCTAGCTACTGCCTTCCTTCCCCGTGCATTGGGGCACCCCTAGGAGCGTAGCGGCCGCTGGATTGGCGTGACTTGCAGCGTAATCTCCTCGCCATTGCGATTGATACTCGTGGACACCGTTTCGTCCGGCTCGAGAAGCATCAGCACGTTCAGGAAGGGCCGGTCAGCGGTGACATCCAGGTCGCCCATGTGCAAGATGATGTCGCCCACCTCGATGCCGGCTTCGTCGGCGGGGGTGCCGTCCCCAACGCTGGATACCCACGCCCCCCGGTCGGCCGAGAGGTTGCGCGCGGCAGCGACCTCCGGCGTCACGTCGATGTGGGACACGCCCAGGTAGGCGCGCCGCGTCCTCCCGTTCTCGATTATCTGGCCGGCCACTTCCTGGATGGTCTTGCTGGGGATGGCGAAGGCCACCCCTTCCACCGTGCGGCCGTTGTCCGATCGCACGACCGAGGTGGGCATGCCCACCAACCGGCCGAAGCTATCAATGAGGGCGCCGCCGCTGTTGCCGGGATTCACCGCCGCATCGGTCTGGATGAGACCCTCCATAAAGATGCCATCGTTTTGCCAACGTCGCCCAATGCTGCTCACCACCCCCAGCGTCACGCTGCTGCGGAAGTCCTGGAGCGAGTTGCCCAAGGCGATGACTCGCTGCCCGGGCACCAGGGCCTCGGAATCGCCCAGGGCGATGGGCGTCAGGTCATCCCCATCGATCTTCAGGACCGCCAGGTCGGTGAACGGCCAGTCCTGGCCCGCCAGTTCCGCCTTGCGCTCGCGCCCATCGGCCAGGAGAACTGTGATCTCACCTATCTCTTGCACCACGTGCTCGTTGGTGACGATGTACCCCCGCTTGTCGATGATAACGCCCGAGCCCATGGCCAGAGGCTGCCCGGCCTCGCCGGTAGGGCTGGCTTCCCTGTTGATGACTGCCACCACGGCCGGTAGCGCCTTCTGAACCGCCTCGGTGATGGCCGACTCCTCGCTCTGGAGGACGGCGCCGCCCTGGACCGGCGTGAGAGCAGGCCCCATCGCCTGCTCCTCATCGTCGGAGAGCAGGCGTGCGGTCAGCGCCCCCGCCATGCCTCCGGCGACCCCGCCCACCAACAGGGACAGCACGAGAAGCAGAACCGCCCAACCCCACAGCGACTGCCTGGCTTCCATGCCTGGCCCAGGTTCCAAAAACGGCCCCACGTCACGGGCATTCTATCACAGGGCATGAGGCGGGCAAAGAGCGGCGCGGTTCAATGCAGTGGTAGCCTTGTGCCAGCTGTCGTGCGCAATATTCTCCAAGAGCGAAACACTGGCGCCATAAGCAACATCTTTACAAGGGGGAGGATTGTTCTTATAATATGTGACGCTCGCTCAAATGCGACTGAGGTGGGTGTGCACCTCAGCCTCTTTTTTCTCCCCAACTCAAACCTGAGGTGATCTGACATGACGGATAAGCCTGTTCCTCTTACCAAAGAGGGGCTAGCCAAGATACAGCAGGAGCTGGACTTGCTGATGACGGTCCGGCGACCTCAGATTGCCCGCCGTATCCAGGAGGCGAAGGAGCTCACCAGCGCCCAGAACAACGCCGAATACGACGACGCCAAGAACGAACAGGCCTTCGTGGAGGGGCGCATCCTGACCCTGGAGCGCATCATCCAGAACGCCGTGCTCATCGACGAAGAGGTCGCTCATCACGCCACCCGCGTACAGCTGGGCTCCACCGTCACCCTTGTCGACCAGAAAGGCGAGAAGCTGCACTACACCATCGTCGGCAGCACGGAGGCTAACCCCAGCCAGGGCCGCATCAGCAACGAATCGCCGGTGGGTAAGGCCCTGCTGGACAAGGGCGTGGGCGACGAGGTGCAGGTGACGGTACCTGCCGGCGCCCTCCGCTTCACCATCGCGGCAATCAACTAGAAGACATCCCAATAACGGGCACCAAGCGGGGCGGTAGCTTATTGCCGCCCCGCCTGCTAATGTTAGCGCGGGTTAACCCCACAGCCCAGGTATCCGTTTATCCGTTAAGATATCCGTTGTCAGACTAGGGAATCCGAGAAGACGTTGAGCGACCGAGGCGAAGAGCTCATCGAGCAGCGACGGGCTAAGCTGGAGCGGTTGCGCGCCCGCGGCTACGACCCCTATCCCGCCCGGTACCAGCGCACCCACACCGCGCAACAGGCGGCCGACCTCCTGGCCCACCAGGAGCAGGGATCCGGCGCCCCCGAGCAGGAGGTGAGCGTGGCCGGTCGGGTGACCGCCAGGCGGGTCATGGGCAAGCGCACCTTTGTCGACCTGCGCGATGGCTCAGGCAAGATACAAGCCGACCTCCGCCGGGACGTTCTGGGCGACGACAACTACAACGCTTTGGTGGATCTGGTTGACCTGGGCGACTTCGTCGGCGTGACCGGCACGCTCTTTCGCACTCGAACCGGCGAACCCACCATCGAGGCCCGCCAGTACACGATCCTCACCAAGGCCCTGCGGGCACCGCCCGAGAAGTGGCACGGCCTCCAGGACGTCGAGGTGCGCTATCGCCAGCGCTACCTGGACCTCATCGCCAACGCCGAGGTGCGCGATATCTTTCGCCTCCGCAGCCGCGTCATCGCCGCCGTTCGCCGCTTTCTGGATGAGCGCGGCTTCCTGGAGGTCGAGACGCCCGTCCTCCAGCCGGCTGCCGGCGGGGCAGCCGCCAAGCCCTTCGTCACCTATCACAACGCCCTCGATCGCTCCCTCTTCCTCCGCGTGGCCATCGAGCTCCACCTCAAGCGCCTCGTCGTAGGCGGCTTCGAGCGCGTTTACGAGATCGGCCGCGTCTTCCGCAACGAGGGTATCTCCACCAAGCACAACCCCGAATACACCCTGCTGGAGGCCTACCAGGCTTACGCCGACTACCAGGACATCATGCGTCTGGTGGAGGAGATGGTGGCCTACGCCGCCCAAGAAGTGCTCGGCGCCTGTCAACTGACCCACGGCGACGCCCAGATCGACCTCACACCACCCTGGCGCCGCCTCACGCTGCGCGATGCCATCCTGGAGCACACCGGCGTCGACTTCGAGGCCCACGCCGACGTCGCATCGCTGCGCCGTGCGGCAGCCTCCCTGCCTGTCGAGCTTCCGGCCGCCGCCGGTCGGGGCAAGCTCATCGACGAGCTGTTGTCCACCTTCGTGGAGCCCAAGCTCATCCAGCCCACCTTCCTCCTGGACTACCCGGTCGAGCTTTCGCCCCTGGCCAAGCGCAAGCCCGACAACCCGAACCTGGTCGAGCGATTCGAGGGCTTTCTGGCCGGCCGCGAGATCGCCAACGCCTTTTCCGAGCTGAACGACCCTCTGGACCAGCGCGAGCGGTTCGTCGAGCAGGCCCGCCTGCGGGCCGCCGGCGACGAGGAGGCGGAGACGGTGGACGAGGACTTCCTCCTGGCCCTGGAGCACGGCATGCCCCCCACCGGCGGCCTGGGCATCGGCATCGACCGGCTGGTCATGGCTTTCGCCGGCCAGCAGTCCATCCGGGAGGTTATCCTCTTCCCGCAGCTCAGGAGTAGGGATTAGATGGCCGTTTCACGCCGATCCAGCCAGTCCATCCGCCAAGTGGATTCCATTCGAGGGGACAGACGCCTCATGCCGCCCCTTTTATGGGGCGGTGTGTCAAACAACCCCCAGCCCAGGAGCAGGGAGTAGCCGCCGTGACCACCCGCACCTTCCGGGCCGTCATCTTCGACCTGGACGGCGTTCTCTGGGACGGCGAGCCCCTGTACCACGAGGCCTTCAACCTCGTCCTCGCGCCCTACGGCCACCGTGTCAGCGACGACGACTACGCCCAGATCATCGGCCTGTCCGTGGAGGCCGCCTGGCAGTGGGTGCTGCGCCGCTTCGACCTGACGGCCTCGCCCGACGGCTTCCTGCGCGCCTACAACGAGGCCGTCCTGCGCCTCCTCCAGCGGCCCGTCGAGCCCCTCCCGGGCGTCCGCCCGCTCATCGATGCCCTGCGCAGCCGAGGCGTCCCCATCGCCGTCGCCACCGCCTCGCTCCGGCCGTGGGTGGACGCCACCCTGCGCGGCCTCGGGCTGCGGGACGCTTTCGCCGTCGTTGTCTCGGCCAGCGAGGTGGAGAACGCCAAACCGGCGCCGGACCTGTTCCTATCGGCCGCGGCGCGCCTCGACGTTCCGCCCGACCGCTGCCTGGTGGTGGAGGACACCGCCCCCGGCATCGCGGCCGCCAAGGCCGCCGGCATGTACGCCGTCCAGCTTCGAGCCGCCTCCACCGCCCTGCCGCCGCTCCCGGAAGCCGACCTGGTGCTCGACGCCCTCATCGACTTCGACTTCTCGCTCCTGGACGCCGCGAGAGTGCAGCCATGAACCGCCACTTCACCTGCACCGGCTTCCTCGTCCAGGGCGACAAGACCCTCCTTCTCTGGCACCCCCGCCTGCGCATGTGGGTGCCCCCCGGCGGCCACCTGGAGCCCGACGAAGACCCCGTGACCGCCGTCCTGCGCGAGATCCGCGAGGAGACGGGCCTGGCGGCAGAGGTGCTGTCGTTGGGCCCGACCTTCGCCTTCACCTACCCGGGCCAGGTGGCGCCGCCCTTCACCATCCTCCTGGAGGACAGCGCGGAGCCGAGCCCGGCCCACCAGCACGTCGACCTCATCTACTTCTGCCGCCCGAGCGATGGCTCAATCCTGACGGCGCCCCCGGATACCGTCGTAGCCTGGGTGGACGAAGAGACGCTGCGGGCCAATCGCCCCGTCGAGCTCGCCGGTTGCGGCGTGTCGGCGCCAGTGAGCGAGGACGTGCGGCTGCTGGCCTTGACGGCCATCGAATCGGCCCGTAGCCTTGGGTTCTAGATTCCCAGTCCCAATGACGTCATGCTGAACCTCGCCCTCATCCGCGAAAACCCCGACATCGTGCGCCAGGCCCTGGCCGCCCGCCAGACCGAGGCGCCCCTGGACGATGTCCTGGCCCTCGATGAGCAGCGGCGTCGCCTCCTCCAACAGGTCGAGACTCTGCGAGCCGAACGCAACGCCGCCGGCAAGGAGATCGGCCGCCTGAGCCAGACCGTCGAGCGCGCCGGGCGCCGGGTCTTGCCCCGCGAGAAGGACTACTCCTCTGTCGAGGAGCAGGACCAGTCCGCCGGCGCCGCCCACGAGCACGCCGACTCCATCGCCCGCCGCGACGAGCTGCTGGAGCGGATGCGCGGCGTCAGCCAGCAGATCGAGCAGCTAGAGGACGAGCTGCGCGGCGTGGACGAGCGCCTCAACGAGCTCCTCCTCCAGCTACCCAACGTCCCCGACCCCAAGGTGCCCCTGGGCGCCAGCGAGGAGGACAACGTCCTCCTGCGCACCGAGGGCGAGCAGCGCGGCTTCGATTTTCAGCCGCTTCCCCACTGGGACCTGGGCGAACGGCTGGGCATCATCGACTTCGAGCGGGGGGCCAAGCTATCGGGCTCTCGCTTCTACGTGCTTCAGGGTGCCGGCGCCCGCCTCCAGCGGGCCCTCATTGCCTGGATGCTCGACCTCCACACGCAGAAACACGGCTACACCGAGGTGTATCCGCCCTTCATGGTGCGCGAGGCCTGCATGTGGGGCGCCGGCCAGCTACCCAAGCTGCGCGACAACATGTACCGCGACGCCGAGGAGGACTTCTGGTTCATCCCCACGGCGGAGGTGCCTCTCACCAACCTCCACCGCGACGAGATCCTCGAGCCGGGCTCGCTCCCCCGCCGCTACGTGGCTTACACCCCCTGCTTCCGGCGCGAGAAGATGAGCGCCGGCCGCGACGTGCGCGGCATCAAGCGGGGCCACCAGTTCGACAAAGTGGAGATGTACAAGCTCGTCGAGCCCGAGCGCTCAGAGGAGGAACTGCTCGCCCTGCTGGCCAACGCCGAGAACGTATGCCGCGCCCTGGGCATCCCCTATCGCGTGGTGCAGCTCTGCACCGCCGACCTGGGCTTCTCGTCCCTCATGTCGTTCGACGTGGAGATGTGGGCGCCCGGCTGCGGCGAGTGGCTGGAGGTAAGCTCCTGTTCCAACTGCGGCGACTTTCAGGCGCGGCGGGCCAACATCCGCTTCCGGCGGGAGAAGGGGGCCCGGCCGGAGTACGTGCACACCCTGAACGGTTCGGGGCTAGCCCTGCCGCGAACGCTCATCGCCGTGCTGGAGAACTACCAGCAGGCCGACGGCTCGGTGGTCGTGCCGGACGTGCTGCGCCCGTACATGGGGGGAGTGGAGCACCTATCGTAGGGGCGCCCGCCTGCGGCGTAGGGGCAGGGACGGAGCCCTGCCCCTACGCTTCTTGGGCCGCCCGCCTGAGGCGGCGGGCATGGGCAGGGCCCTGCCCCTACGCTCCTTGGGCTGCCAGATTCGAGCGGGAGAGCCCGAGAGGGCTGCGCCTCGCACTCCGTGAGCGGAAGCCCCAAGGAGACGAAACAGCTACAATATTCGAGGGAGCACTGCGTCCAGCAGAGATCGACCATGCGCATTCTCGCCATCGATATGGGCACCGGCACCCAGGACATCCTCCTCTTCGATTCCTCCGGGCCGGCGGAGAACTGCCTCAAGATGATCATGCCCTCCGCCACCGAGATCGCCGCGCGGCGCATTCGCCGGGCCACCCGCGACCGCCGCGATGTCGTGCTGACCGGCGTGACCATGGGCGGCGGCCCCTGCGCCTGGGCCCTGGAGGCGCACCTGAAGGCCGGCCTGCGCGCCTTCGCCACACCCCAGGCAGCGCAGACCTTCGACGATGACCTGGCGGTCGTCCGGGCGATGGGCGTCGCAGTCGTCTCCGAGGACGAGGCCCGCCACTTCGAGGCCACCTGCCGGATCGAAATGACCGATCTCGACCTGCCGGCCATCCGCCGCGCCTTCGCTGCCTTCGAGGTGGAGGACGCCTTCGACGGCCTGGCCCTGGCCTGCCTCGACCACGGCGCGGCGCCCCCCGGCTACTCCGACCGCCTATTCCGTTTCGAGCACCTGCGCCGCGTGGTGGAGGGCCGCAACGACCTCCGGGCCTTCGCCTACCTGCCCCAGGAGGTGCCCGACTACTTGACCCGCGCCCGCGCCATGCTGGCCTCCGCCGACACGGACGTGCCCACCGTTTTCCTGGACACCGGGCCCGCCGCCGCCCTGGGCGCTCTCCAGGATGCCCTCGTGGCGCGCCAGGAGGAGCAGCTCGTGCTGAACCTGGGGAACATGCACGCCCTGGCCTTCCACCTGCGCGGCACGCGCATCCTCTCGCTGTACGAACACCACACCGGCCTGCTAAGCGGCGAGGAGATCGAGGCCCTGACCGAAGGTCTCCTGGCGGGCACCCTCCGCCACGAGGACGTGTTCGACCATCACGGCCATGGCGTCTTCTACGCCGAGATGCCCGAAGGCCCCTCGCGAAGCCAGCGGCCGTTGGTGGCGGTCACCGGGCCGCAGAGGGGAAAGCTACGCCACAGCGGCCTGCGCCCCCACTTCGCTGTGCCTCACGGCGACATGATGGTCAGCGGCTGTTTCGGGCTGGTCTGGGCCTACGCCGAGAAGTACCCTCAGCACCGCGAGGAGATCGAGGCGGCGCTACGACCATGATCAAGACCAAGCGCATCTACGAACCGGCAGACCCCTCCGACGGCCACCGTCTGCTCATCATGCGGCGCTGGCCGCGGGGCATCAAGAAGACTGGGATGTCTGTAGGGGCGATGCTTGCCTCGCCCAATGGGGCGCAGCGAGCAGCGCCCCTACGCCGCTCATGGTTCGACAGGCTCACCACGAGCGACAGCGGGGCTAGCCGCGGCGGTCGCGCTTCGCCAGCAGTTGAACCAGGAAGCCAGGCAGAAGGGCCTCGAGGCGGGCGTGAGCGGTTTCGATGTCGGTGATCTCCAGGTCGCGGTAGCCCACCATGTACCGCCACGTGCGCAGGCCGACCAACTGGATGCGAAATCGGCGGCAGAGGCGCTTCGCCTCGCGGGCATAGCCCACCGGCACGAACAGGTACAGCGGGCCGGCCAGCGAATCGGGAAGCCATTCGTCTAAGGCTTGCTGCTCGGTGACGGTGGCGCTGCTCTCGACCTGGGCCACCATCTTGGTGACCTTCTCCGGCCACTCCAGCACAACGATGTCCGGATAGAGGACTTCCTTGTCCAGCATCACGCCCATCGTGCGGTCGGGATCGTTCACGAAGGTCTTCAGATGAGGGTAGCGCTCGTTAGGGTACGGGAAGCGCTCGCGGGCGATCTCCTGTACCGCTCGCAGCCGGAGTCGCTCTCGCTTGTCGCGCGGGGGCATGGGCCGTTCTGTAGTCTGCGTCACAATACTCCTGCCCATGATAGCGGCCGGCCGCTGCGGCGTCCAGAGCGCGATTGCCTGGGCGGGGGGGATTCGGATATACTCCCGCCGGGAGGGGTGGCCGAGTGGTTTAAGGCGGCGGTCTTGAAAACCGCAATCTCGCTTGTCGGGATCGGGGGTTCGAATCCCTCCCCCTCCGCCAGCGCACGCCTGACTCTTAGAGGAGCGCCATGAAGATCCACGAATACCAGGCCAAACAGATCATGTCCGCGTTCGGCGTGCCCGTGCCCAAGGGCCGCGTGGCCGCCACGCCCCAGGAGGCGCGCCAGATCGCCCAGGAGCTGGGCGTGCCGGTGGTCATCAAGGCCCAGATCCACGCCGGCGGCCGCGGCAAGGGCGGCGGCATCAAACTGGCCGACACGCCCGCCCAGGCCGAGGAAGCCGCCCGCCAGATCATCGGCATGCGCCTGGTCACCCACCAGACCGGCCCCGAAGGGCGCATCGTCAAGCGGGTGCTGGTCGAGGAGCAGGTCCAGGCCCAGCGCGAGCTCTATCTCGGCATCGTGATCGACAGCGGCAGCGGCCGCCCGGTGGTGATGGCCAGCGAGGCCGGCGGCGTCGACATCGAGGAGGTGGCCGCCGCCTCGCCCGAGAAGATCCACAAGGTCTTCGTCGATCCCTTCGTTGGCTTTCAGCCCTACCTCGGCCGCGAGCTCGCGTTCGCCACCGGCCTGACCGGCGACCTGCTTCGCCCTGCGGTCCAGCTTATGAGCGGCCTGTATCGCGCCTTCACCGCCAAGGACGCCTCGCTGGCTGAGATCAACCCGCTGGTGGTCACCAATGACAACCGCCTCCTGGCCCTCGACGCCAAGATGAGCTTCGACGATAATGCGCTGTTCCGCCGGCCCGAGATCGTCGACCTGCGCGACCGCGACGAAGAGGACCCCCTCGAGCTGCAGGCCCAGGAGCTAGGCATCGGCAGTTACGTCAAGCTCACCGGCAACATCGGCTGCGTGGTGAACGGGGCCGGTCTCGCCATGGCCACCATGGACGCCATCAAGCAGGCCGGCGGCGACCCAGCCAACTTTCTGGACATCGGCACCGTCAATGACGTGACGCGGGTGGTCAACGCCTTCAGAATCCTGACGGCCGACCCCAGCGTCAAGGCGATCCTAATCAACATCTTCGGCGGCATGGCCCGCGTCGACGTCATCGCCCAAGGAGTGGTGGACGCCCACAAAGAGATGAAGATGGGCGTGCCGGTGGTCGTGCGCCTCGCCGGCACGAACGTGGCTCAGGGCGAGCGCATCCTGGAGGACGCCGGCCTTCCCCTGATCCGCGCCATCGGCCTGGGCGAGGCGGCGCAGAAGGCTGTGCAGGCGGCAGGTTAGGGGCCGCAGGTCTCTGGGCACCTCGCCAGATATTCGGCCCCACAGGAGTGCCATCTGGCCATTCAAGAAGAAGATCGACGCAAGAAGGACCTACGTACGGCTCGGCCTCTTCTCGACGGAGGAACAGCACCGCATCGAGGAGTTGCTGGGCAAGAGGCCGGCTGACCTTCGGCTGACCCAGGAAAACGCCCACTGGGCGGTGAAGGCCCTACGCCAGCGGTGGAAGGACGAGCCACATGAGCTCATGTGGCCGTTCGCTCTCTGCGACTCCCTCACGGACGCCGCCCAATACCGCGAAGCCGTGCAGGTGGCGCGCCGCCTTGTCCGGATGGCACCCTCGAACCCACGGGGCGCCTACGCCCTTGCGTCCTCCTACCACACCCTCGGGCGCGAACGATGGGAGGAGTTCAACGCGACTGAGCGCGAGCGGGCCGAGGCCATGGTTCGACGCATTTTGGCTGACGCTGACGCGCTGCACCTTCCGGAGGCACTTAAACCGCAACCAGCGACGGAGGCAATGATCCGGGCCTGTGATAAGCTTGGCCTCACGGCGGAGAAAGTTCGCGAGCTCGCGGTCCACTGGTTCGAGGAGACCCTACGGCTGGACTTGCACCCAGATGACAAGCGAGTTGTTCGCCAAGATCTCTTGGCCGCGCGCAGCCGGCTGGATTGGGCGCGACGCAAGAAGGAGGTTGAGGCGACCCCAGAGCCAGGGCCCTGACCGCGAGAGCGCTGTAGACCACGTGCACCTCTTGCTTCGTCTAAGCGAGGGACAGAACCTGCCCAAGATCATGAACCTCTTGAAGGGTGGTTCATCTCATCGGCTTCATCGGGCATTTCCGGAACTGAAGCTGGACAGCAGGTCAGACCACTTTTGGCAACGCGGGTATGACTTCACGGTTATCGAGCCAGGCTCACTGGCAGCGCGTCGTAGCTATGTTAGAAGCCAGAAGGAACGCCTAGACAAATTCGAGAGGTGATCCTCATGCCGCGCCCTTTAGGGCGCGGTGGAGTACAATCGGTGCCGCGCCCTTCAGGGCGCGGTCCAAGAAATCAGACTAGGAGCGCCAACTATGCCGATTCTCGTTGATTCCAACACCCGCCTCGTCGTCCAGGGCATCACCGGCCGCGAGGGGGCGAAAGGTACTGCGGCCTAAAGGCCGCAGCATGGGCGGGCGATGGAGGCCAGAAACGTCTATCATGTCTGGTTCGCGACAAAGCGTCGAAGCTGGCTACCTCAAGGTGACATCGACGGCGCTGCGAGGAAGTTCATCCACGAGATCGCTCAGGAGAAACACCTGGAGCTTCTTGAATGCGAGAGCGCCGTCGACCACATGCACCTCTTGCTCCGGCTGGGTGAGGGCCAACGCCTTCCTCAGGTCATGAACTTCTTGAAGGGGGGCTCATCCTATCGGCTCCATCGATCATTTCCAGAGCTGAAATTGGACAGCAGGTCAGACCACTTTTGGCAACGCGGGTATGACTTCACGGTTATCGAGCCAGGCTCACTGGCAGCGCGTCGTAGCTATGTTAGAAGCCAGAAGGAACGCCTAGACAAATTCGAGAGGTGATCCTCATGCCGCGCCCTTTAGGGCGCGGTCGTGCAGCGCAATGCTGAATAGACCACCGCGGCCCAAAGGCCGCGGCATCAATACGGCAGAGATGCGAGTGGCAACCATCCAGTTTCATGCCGCGCCCTTCAGGGCGCGGTGGAGTACAACCTGAGGAGCTCGCCCATGTCCATTCTTGTTGATTCCAACACCCGCCTCGTGGTGCAGGGCATCACCGGCCGCGAGGGCAGCTTCCAGACCCGTCGCTGCATCGAGTACGGGACGAAGGTGGTGGCCGGCGTAACGCCCGGCCGCGGCGGTGAGACCGCCGAGGGTGTGCCTGTGTTCAATACCGTGCGTGAGGCCGTCGACGAGGCGGGCGCCAACTGCTCGCTCATCTTCGTGCCCGCCGGGGCGGCCGCCGACGCCATCCTGGAGGCCGCCGACGCCGGCGTCGACGTCATCATCTGCATCACCGAAGGCATCCCCACTCAGGACATGCTCACCGTCCGCCACTACCTCCAGCCGCAGGGTGTGCGATTGGTGGGCCCCAACTGTCCGGGCGTCATCAGCCCCGGCCAGGCGCGCGTCGGCATCATGCCCGGCGACGTGTTCTCGCCCGGCAACGTTGGCGTCGTCTCCCGCAGCGGCACCCTGGTGTACGAAGCGGTGGCCCAGCTCACGGAGCTCGGCATCGGGCAGAGCACCTGTGTGGGCGTGGGCGGCGACCCCATCATCGGCACGACGCCGGTGGAGGCGATCCGCCTGTTCGACGCCGATCCGGGCACCAGCGCCGTCGTGTTCGTGGGCGAGATCGGCGGCGTCGCCGAGCAGGAGGCCGCCGACTACATCGCCAAACACATGACCAAACCGGTCATCGCGTTCGTGGCCGGAAGCACCGCCCCAGCGGGGCGGCGCATGGGCCACGCCGGCGCCATCATCGCCGGCGCCTCGGGCACCGCCCAGGCCAAGAAGGAGGCGCTGGCCGCGGCCGGCGCAATCATCGTCGATAGTCCGGCCGACATCGGCGCCGTCGCCCAGCGGGTCCTGCGCGAGCGCAAGCTGCTCTAGAGGCAAGACAGCAGCAGAGCAGGACGCTCCGTGAACACAGATGCCCTGGACCGCATGTTCAACGCCTCGACCATAGCCGTCATCGGCGCTTCCAGCGAGGCGGGGAAGGTCGGACACTCCGTCGTCAAGAACCTGGTGGACGGCGGCTTTGCCGGCCGAATCTACCCCGTAAACCCGGCCCGTGCCGGCGACGAGCTCCTCGGCTGTCCCTACTACGCCAGCCTGGCCGACATCCCCGGCACTGTGGACACGGCTGTCATCGTGATACCGGCCGCCGCCGTCAACGACGCTATCGTGGCCTGCGGCGGGAAGGGCGTGGCCACGGCCGTGATTATCACCTCCGGCTACGCCGAGATGGGCAACGCCGACCTCCAGGCAGAGCTTGTCCAGACGGCCCGCCGGGCCGGGGTGCGCGTCCTGGGCCCCAACATCTTCGGCTTCTACTATCCCCACAACGACCTCTGCGCCACCTTCTGCACGCCTTACACCAAGCGTGGCAGCGTCGCCTTCACCTGTCAGAGCGGCGGCGTCGGCATGGCCGTCATCGGCTTCACCCGATCCCGGGGCATCGGCGTCTCGGCCATCGTCGGCCTGGGGAACAAGGTGGACATCGCCGAGCACGACCTGCTGGCCTTCTTCGGCCACGACGCCAACACCAGGGTCATCGCCATGCACATGGAGGACCTGAAGGACGGGCCGGCCTTTGTGGCGGCGGCTCGCGAGGTCTCGTCCAGGAAGCCGGTCATCGCCTTCAAGACGGGCCGAACGCCGCTGGGCAGCCGGGCGGCTGCCTCCCACACCGGCGCCCTGGCCGGCGTCGACCGCATCTACGACGCCGCCTTCCACAAGGCAGGCGTCCTGCGCGCCCGTACCCTGGACGAACTGCTGGACTGGGCCCGCGCCCTGGCCGTCCTACCGCCGCCGCGGGGGCCCAACGTCTTTGTGCACACCAGCGCCGGCGGGTTAGGCGTGGCCCTGGCCGACGCGATGTTCGACCAGGGGCTCCAGGTCATGGAAGTGCCCGCCGACTTGGAGGAAGCGCTACGAAAGCACGTCCCGCCCTTCGGCTCCCTACGCAACCCGGTGGACGTTACCGGCTCCTCGACACCCGCCGTTCAGGCCGAGACCGCCCGGCTGGCCATCGAGGACCCGCGGGTGCACAGCGTGATCCTGGGCTACTGGCACACCATCATCACGCCGCCCATGGTCTACGCGGAGGCCATCGGGCGTGTGGTGGAGCAGGCTCGAGCGAAGGGCATCGTCAAGCCCATCGTGGCCTCGCTGTCGGGCGATGTGGAGGTGGAGGAGGCGGCGCGCTACCTGGAGGAACAGGGCATCCCCAGCTATCCCTACGCGCCGGAGCGGGCCGTATCGGCGCTGGCGGCGCTGCACCGCTGGTCGCGGATCGCCGGGCTGCTGGTGGAGCACGATGCATGACCGCAGCCTGAAGGCTGCGGCATCGATTTCGCTTCATGCCACACCTTTCAGGGTGTGGTCTCATTCAACAACATCACCGTTCCCTAAAGGCTGCGACATCGATCAGGCCTCACGCCACTCCTTCTGCGTGCCCACA
>Ga0315285_10003418_pt1 | contig 16544 bp, 12 predicted proteins | sample YL17G09_36_MG_FD_203698 | JGI IMG/M metagenome (GOLD analysis project Ga0315285, IMG submission 203698) | Sediment microbial communities from Yellowstone Lake, YNP, Wyoming, USA - YL17G09_36 | ecosystem: Environmental > Aquatic > Freshwater > Lake > Sediment | place: USA: Wyoming | collected... | reverse complement strand
AGTTGTTCGGCCGGGCCCGGCCCGACGCCGTGTTCATGCACTGCCTCCCCGCCCACCGCGGCGAGGAAGTGTGCGAGGAAGTGATTGAATCGCCGCGCTCGGCGGTGTTCGACCAGGCCGAGAACCGGCTGCACATCGCCAAGGCGATCCTGATGATGCTCCTGGCAAAATAGGTCCAAGGTCTAAGGTCCAAGGTCCAAAGTCGGCTTGGACTTTGGACCTTGGACCCTTGGACCTCGCTTATGACGAAACCAAAGAAAGTCGTACTCGCGTATTCGGGGGGATTGGACACCTCCGTCATCATTCCCTGGCTGAAAGAGAACTACGGCTGCGAAGTGATCGCCATGGCCGGCGACATCGGCCAGGGCGAAGAACTGGAGGGCCTGGAGAAGAAGGCGCTGGCCACCGGCGCCAGCAAGCTCTACATCAAGGACCTGCGCGAGGAGTTCGTTTGCGGCTACCTGTGGAAGTTGGTGCGGGCGGGCGCCGTTTATGAGGGCAAGTACCTGCTGGGCACCTCGATCGCGCGGCCGCTGCTGGCCAAGGCGCAGGTGGAGGTGGCGCTCGAAGAGGGCGCCGACGCCGTGGCCCACGGCTGCACCGGTAAGGGCAACGACCAGGTGCGCTTCGAACTGACCTACCAGGCGCTGGCGCCGCAGCTTCGGGTGATCGCGCCGTGGCGCGAATGGGAGATCCGCTCGCGCGAGGACGCGCTGGATTACGCCCGCAAGCATAACGTCCCGGTGTCCGCCTCCGCCGAGAAGATCTACAGCCGCGACCGCAACATATGGCACATCAGCCATGAGGGCGGCGTGCTGGAGGACCCGGCGTGCGGCGCGCCCGATGACGTCTGGATGCTCAGCAACTCGGCGCGCACGGCGCCCGACCAGCCGGCCCGCGTCACCATCGGCTTCGAGAAGGGCTGTCCGGTTTCGCTCGACGGCCAGAAGCTGGGGTCCGTGGCGCTGCTCGAAAGACTGAACGAACTGGGCGGGCGCCACGGCATCGGCCGCATCGACCTGGTGGAGAACCGCTTCGTCGGGATGAAGTCGCGCGGCGCCTACGAGACGCCGGGTGGCTCAATCCTTTACGCGGCACATGCCGAGCTGGAAGCGCTCTGCCTGGACCGCGCCACCTCCGCTTACAAGCAGCACGTCGCGCTCGATTACGGCCAGATGGTTTACAACGGCTTCTGGTTCACGCCGTTGCGCGAGGCGCTCGATGCTTTAATCGAATCCACGCAGGAGGTGGTGACCGGCGAGGTGGCGCTGGAATTGTACCGCGGCAACATTCAGGTGCTCTCGCGCCGTTCGCCGTATTCGCTGTATTCGACCGAGATTGCCAGCTTCACCATGGGCGAGAGCTACAACCAGAAGGACGCCGAGGGCTTCATCCGCTTGCTGGGGCTGCCGTTGCGCGTCCGCGCGGCGCTGAAAGCCAAGGCCGGGAGGTAGCCACAGATTTCGCAGATTGCACGGATTAATCTGCGCAATCTGTGGCTTGACTCTTATGAAACTGTGGGGAGGCAGATTCGAGAAGCCGCCGGCGAAGCAGTTCGAGGAGTTCTCTGGCTCGCTGGCGTTCGACCGCAAACTGCTCGACGCCGACGTGGCGGGCAGTTGCGCCTGGGCGCGCGCCCTTCAGCGCATCGGCATCTACTCGGCTGCCGAGGCCGACCAGGTCTGCCGGGCGCTGGAGGCCATCGCCGGTGAAGCCTGCGCCAACCCGGCGGCCTTTTTTGAAGGCGCCGATGACGAAGACGTTCACACCCTGGTGATCCGCAAGCTGGCCGAGCGCGCCGGAGCGGACCTTGCCGACAAGCTGCACACCGGCCGCAGCCGCAACGAACAGGTCTCGCTCGATCTGCGCATCTGGCTGAAGGGCGAAATCTGCGGCGCGCAGGCGGCGCTCGACTCCCTGCTGGAGGCGCTGGTGGAGCAGGCGGAGCGCGCCGGCGACCTGGTTCTCCCCGGTTACACGCACCTCAGGCGGGCCCAGCCGGTGCTGTGGGCGCACTACCTGCTGGCGCATTTTGAGATGCTGGCGCGCGACCGCGGCCGGCTCGCTCGCTGCTACCAGGCAGCCGACGCCATGCCGCTGGGCAGCGGAGCGCTGGCCGGCAGCGGCCTGCCAATCGACCGCGAGGCACTGGCGCGCGACCTGGGGTTTGCCGCGATCACCCGGAACAGCCTCGACGCCGCCGGCGACCGGGACTTCGTGTTGGAGTTCCTCTTCACGGCGAGCTGCGTCTTCGTTCACCTCAGCCGCCTGGCCGAGGACTGGATCCTTTATTCGAGCGAGGAGTTCGCCTTCCTGCAATTAGGCGATGAGGTGACCAGCGGCAGCAGCCTGATGCCGCAGAAGAAGAACCCGGACTCGCTGGAGCTGCTCCGCGGCAAGACCGGGCGGATGCTCGGCCACCTGGTGGCGCTGGCCACCACGCTCAAGGGCCTGCCGCTCACCTACAACCGCGACTTGCAGGAAGACAAGGAGCCGGTGTTCGATGCCGCTGAGCAGTTGCTGGGCGCACTGGCCATCGCCAGGGTTGTTGTCGAGACCACCACGCCCTGCCGCGCGGCGATGCAGGCGGCCGCGGCCGGCGGCTGGGCCTGCGCCACCGATTTGGCCGAGTACCTGGCGCAGCACGGCGTGCCCTTCCAGAGGGCGCATGAAACTGTAGGCCGCATCGTCCGCGCCGGCCTGGCGCACGGCCGCCCTCCCGAACAATGGACGCTGGAGCAACTGCGCGAGTTCAGCCCCGCCTTTGACGAAGACGTGCTCCAATGGCTGAAAGGCGCCGCCGGCGTGGCGCGCCGCGAGGTGCCGGGCGGCACCGGCCCGCGGGCAGTCGCCGCCGCGCTGAAAGATGCCCGCCGCCGGTTGTCTGCCTGGCAGAGCAGCAAGCAGTAGGCAGTAGGCAGAAGGCAGCAAGCAGCAGGCAGTAGGCAGGAACTGAAAACTGAAAACTGAGAACTGAGAACTTGCAAGCTGATAGCTGAAAGCTGACAGCTTCTTATGATCAAGCGCTACCGCCAGGAACAGATTCTGAAGCTGATTCGTGCGCGGCCCATCCATACCCAGGAGGAGCTGGCCGAGAAGCTCCGCCGTCTCGGGATCCATGCCACCCAGGTGACCTTGTCCCGTGACCTTCATGATCTGAGACTGGCGAAGACCGCGGATGGCTACAAGGAATTGCTGGTGACGGCGGGAGCCACGCATGGGGCGCTGGCGCTGGCGCCGGTGCCGGCGCGTCCTGTAGAGCGCCATTTGAAGCGCGTCGCCGGTGAGTTTCTCAAAGACGTGCGGCAGGCGCAGAACATTCTTGTGCTGCGCACCGATCCGGGCAACGCGCAGCCGCTTGCCATCGCGCTGGACCAGGAAGACTGGCCGGAAATCGTGGGCACCCTGGCTGGCGACGACACGATCATGGCCGCCTGCCCGTCGGCGAAGCACGCCGCCGCCGCCCGCTCCAAGCTCCTCACCCTAATCGGCCGGTAGCCGGAATCCGCCGATGAATGAATCTGTGCAATCCGCGTAATCCGCGGCTACTTCCCGGCGTCTTTCACGAATCCCTGCGCTTTGAGCCAGAAAACCAGGTCCTTTGTCCACGGGTGGCCGCCGGCCAGGCCGATGCCGTGACGGCCCTGCTGGAAGACGTGCAGGTCGAAGGGAACGCTGGCGCGGCGCAGCGCCGCCGCGAACTCCAGGCTGTTTTCCACCCTCACTCCCTTGTCCTCCCAGGTGTGCCAGATGAAGCAGGGAGGCGTCTGGGGCGTCACCTGCAAATCGTTGGAAAGCAGCTTCAACAATTCCTCGGGCGGGTCTTTGCCCAGCAGCCGGTCGCGGGAGCCCGTGTGCGCGTTGGGCGGCAGCATGGAGATGACCGCATAGCAGAGGATGCCGAGATCGGGGCGTGAGCTTTCGCGCTCGACCGGGTCGGCGGAGTCCGGCTTGCCGGCATCGAAGTGGGTGACCAGGGTGGAAGCCAGGTGGCCGCCGGCCGACGAGCCCATGATGCCCACGCGCTTGGGGTCCACCTTCCACTCGGCGGCGCGGGCACGCACCAGGCGCACGGCCCGTCCCGCGTCCTCGAGCATCGCCGGGTGCCGGTAGCCGTTGCTGCCCAGGCGATACTTCAACACCAACCCGGCCACTCCCTGCTCGTTCAAAAACAGCGCGTAATCTTTGCCCTCGTGCTGCGCCAGCGCCATATAGCCGCCGCCCGGGCAGATCACGATAGCCGCGCCGGTGGCCCGCGCCGGGTCGGGCAGGTAGGGCGTCAGCGTAGGTACGTCCTTGTCTTCCTTGCCGAGCGCGCCAGGTGCGTCGCCGGCCCAAAGCCTGATCGGTTCCTGTGCGCAGACGCAAAAGGTGGACAGCACGAACATCGCCAAACAACCAGCGCTTCTCATGGTGGGGAATATACACCAGTTCCGCCCGGTTCGGCGTTGCCGGGGGGAGGCCGGCGGCACAAGGGCGCAGGCGATGACCCCTCCGAAACATTTTGATTAGGAAATGTTGAATCCCGGCCCTCCTTGTGTTAGCGTTCGCTCATGGCCGCAATTCTGCCCCGGCGCCAGGCGGCGCGCTTGGGTGAACTGTTCGGCAAACGGTTCCTTCCGGGACTGGTGGCGATCGAAGGGGCGCCACGCCGCGGTAAGACGGACCTGCTCCTTCAATTGCACGGTGCGCTGCTGGGCCGGCGAGAAGTGGCGACGGCGATTCTACGCCTCGGTTATCAGCCCTTGCCGGCAGGCGCCGCCGCCGAAGTCGCCGCGCAATTGCTGGCCCGCCTGGAGTGGCGCAGGCTGCCGCCTGGGCCGAACGATAGCGCCCCGAAACCTGTTCTATCGCGGGCTTCCATGGCGCGATTGGCGGAGCGCGAGGATTTTGCCGCTTGGAAAGAATTGCTAGACGCAGCCGCGGGCGCCCCCGACGGTTTTTTCGCCGCGCTTGGCCGGCTGGCCGCCGAGATCGGGCCTGTTTGCCTGCTGATCGATGACGCCACGGACGAGGTGCTGGCCCCCGCCGCACGCTCCAGTGCGCTCGATCTGGCCGTGGTCGCCACCGCTTCGGGGCCCGCGGCATCGAGGTGGGCCCGGCAAGTGGTGGCGGTCGAGGAGTTCACGGCGCGGGAGGGCACGCTGCTGGCTGAGGGTCTGGCGCGCCATTTAGGAGTGGAATTCTGCGGCGACGCGGCCAAGCCATTCTCCGCCTACTGCGCGGCGGATCCGTTTGTTCTCTCGTCGGTGGTACACGCCGCCGCGCTGGCAGGTACGCCACTGAACAGCACACTCGCCTTCGTCCGCGCCTACGTTGCCGGTCTGCGCCGGGGCACGTTGGGCGCGTATTTCTCGGCGGTGCTGGGCGCGCGGCTGGGCAGCCCGGAACGCCGTTGCGCGCTCGAATGGCTGGCCGGTGAACGTTGCCCCACGGCAGCCGAAAAGTGGCGCGGCCGGATCTTGCTCGATGACTTGCTTGCGAACCTTGCCGGCGCGGGCCTGGCCGTGGCCGGCCCTTCCGGATGGATGCCGCGGCGCTGGCCGGCTGCGCGGGATTGGGCAGCACTGCAACTGGCGCGTCCCGAAACGATCGAGAGCGAGGCGGCAAAGCTGGCAACGGCAGTGCTCGCGGCCGCCCACGCCGCCGGCGGCGAGCTGGCCCGTGAACCGCTTCGCCGCCGCATCGCCGGCGGCCTGGCCGAAGCGGTTCCGGTGGCGACGTTTCCTTCGCGCCTGCGGTTTCGTGAGGTTTGCGAAGTCGCCAGCGAACCGCTGCCGGGCGGCGAGCTGTTCCTTTGTTACGGTCTCACCGGCGCACCACCCGCCGCGGGTTCGGCAGCCTTGCTGGCCGTCGCTGTTGCCGACCCGGAAGCCCGGCTGGGTAGCGTGCTGGAAGAAATGGAGAATCGCGTCAGGCAGGCACTGCCGTTCTCCGAGTCGCGCGCCACGCGGGCAGAAACAGCGGGCGTGGAGAAGTGGGTGGTGATGCGGCAGCCGGAGCCCGGCGACGCGGAATGGGCCGCCAGCCACGACGCCCAGTTGCTCGATTTTGAGCGCTTCAACCAACTGATCGCCGCGCGGTCCGACGGCTGCGTTGCCGCCCGCTGGGAAACCGTTTTGCGGCTGCCGCCGGAGGCGGACTTTGAGCTGGCGGCGGTGCGGGCGCTCGATCTGCTGGCCGAGCGCGCCGGCTGCGACGCACAGGCAGCCTTGCAGGCGCGGGCCGCGCTGGTGGAAGCCTGCCTCAACGCCTTCGAGCACGGCCGGACGGACGGAAGCCAATCCAGCTCCGCCAGTGTCGAGGTGCGACTTGCCGCATGGCCTGGTTGCATTGAAATGGCCGTGAGCAATCCTGGCGCGCCCTTTGCTCCAGGGGGAGCCGGCCCCGGGCAGTCGAGCCTGCACCGCGGCCACGGATTGAAGATCATCCAGGCGGTCATGGACCAGGTGATCGTGTCCAGCGACCTGAACGGCACCACTATTCGCATGACCAAGAAATTCCCGTACGGCGGAGAAGGCCGGACGGCGGGGTTACCTGAACATGAACAAGCTGCGTCTGGAATCTAGGGTAAGAAACGGCAGCGCGGTCGTTTATCTGAACGGCTACCTGAACGAGAGCGGCGGCGAGCTGCTGGAGCAGGAATGCCGCTCGTTGCTCAGCCGCGGCTGCCGCGCGCTGGAACTCGACTTCGGCCACGCCTCGATGGTCAACAGCATCGGCATCTCCTACCTGCTGGATGTGATCGAGAGCGCCCGGCAGGACGATGCCCGGCTGGAGTTCGTGTCGGTGCCGGAGGACATCCGGCTGCTGTTCGAGTTGCTGGGGATCACCGGGCATGTCCCGGTGCGCAAACCGTGAAGACGAGAAGCGAACAATATAAGCGGCTGGAATTCACGCTGGGCGCCTTCACTGACCTGGGCCGCCATGCGGTGGAGGCGCACGAGTTTTCTTCGGCGGCGCGGTCGATCTTGTATCTGTTGCTCGGGTCGGTGGGCGTGCCTCGCGGCGCGCTGCTCGGTTGTGACGCAGACGGACGGCTGTATCCGGCAGCAGTGAAAGGAATGCCGCCGGGCAGCCTGCGCGAGATGGAAGCTGCCGAGTTGCGGGCGCCGTTCCGCGCCGACATCGAGGAACTGGCCCGCTGCCCGGAGTGGATGCCGCCCGGCGACCGGCGGCTGCCCGCCCCGCTGCGCGCACTGGCGGCCGAGTGGGGCATGGCCGGCATCCTGCCGCTGGTTGTGCACGGGCAACTGGCCGGCGCGCTGCTGGCGGGCACTCGCCTGAATGGCCGCCCGCCCGGAGAGCACGAGCGGGGCGCGCTGGAGACGCTGGGGCCGTATGCCGCGATGCTGCTGCAGCAGCACGCCCTGGTGGAGCAGTTGCGCGCCGCCGTTCAGGAAAACCTGCGGCTCTGCGAATCGCTGGCCGACACGTACTTCGATACGGTGCAGGCTTTTTCAACCGCCATCGATGCCAAAGACATCTATACGCGCGGCCACTCGCTGCGGGTGGCCCGCTATTCGTCCGGCATGGCCGCCAGGCTAGGCATGCAAGAGAAGTCGGGCACCGGCATCCGCATTGGCGCTTACCTGCACGACATCGGCAAGATCGTGCTGGATCGCACACTGCTGAATAAAGCGGGCACGCTGGACGCCAAGGAGCGGCGCGAGATGGCTTCCCATCCGCTGGTGGGAGACCAGGTGCTTTCCGCGGTTCATTTTCCCTGGCCGGAAGTGCGGGCGGTGGTGCGCTCGCACCATGAGCGGATGGACGGGAAGGGCTACCCGGACGGACTGGCCGGCGCCGCCATCCCGCTGCCGGCGCGCATCCTGGCGGTGGCCGACGCCTTTGACGCCATGACCAGCGAGCGCGCCTATCGCGAGCCGGCGCCCCCGCACGACGCGCTGCGCGAGCTGGTCGAGTGCAGCGGCGAGCAGTTCGACCCGGGCGTGGTCCGCACCTTCCTGGAGCAATGCCGCAGTGAAGTGGAGCAGGCCGGCGGGGACGGCGCCCCGCGCAAGCCCGGCGGCCTGCGCGTCTTCACGAAACTGCTTCGCCGCACCGGCGATTCCCTCACCACCTCGACAATCGACCGCCTGCTGCGGATCCTCGGCCCGGTCCCGATTCCCCAGCCTGCTTGAAAAGAAGTGACGAGTGACGAGCCTCAGCACTCAGAACTCAGCATTCAGCACTGTTGCCGCGGCGGCGCGAAGCTCATTCAGGTGGCCGTCAAAGAAGTGGCGGGCGCCGGGGACAAAGATCAGGCGCTTCGGTTCGAGTGTGTTTCGCCGGTTTCGACACCTTCTGGCGTATAATGCCGCCTTCTTATGGCTGGCTCCTCAGGCGCTTCTCCCTCGGCGCCGCGGCTGCGGCGCGTTCTGACGCTGTGGGACCTGGTGCTGTACGGCATCATCCTCATCCAACCCACCGCTCCGATGCCCCTGTTTGGCGTGGTTCACGTCAAGGCCCAGGGCCACGTGGTGACCACGGTGCTCATCGGCATGTTCGCCATGATGCTGACGGCCATGAGCTATGGGCGGATGGCGCGCGCCTACCCTAGCGCGGGCTCCGCGTACACCTACGTGGGCCGCGAACTGAACCCGCAACTCGGATTCCTCACCGGCTGGGCGATGGTGATGGACTACGTGATCAACCCCATCATCTGCACCATTTGGTGCTCCAAGGCGGCGATGAACATCCTGCCGCTGCCCTACATCGTCTGGGCGGTGTTTTTCGCGGGGCTGTTCACGGCCATGAACCTGCGCGGCATCCGGGCCACGGCCCGCACCAACGCCATCCTGACGGCCGCCATGTCGATCGTCATCGTGGCATTCTTCGTGACCGCCGCCCGGTACCTGATGCGCCTTTACGGCATCGGCGGACTGTTCTCCACGCAGCCCTTCTACGATCCAAAAACATTCTCCTGGCCGGTGGTGCGCACGGGCACCTCGCTGGCCATTCTGACTTACATCGGGTTCGACGGCATCAGCACCTTGTCGGAAGAGGTCGAGAACCCCAGGCGGAACGTGCTGCTGGCCACCGTGCTGGTTTGCTTCATCACCGGGGTACTGGGCGGCCTGGAGGTGTACATGGGACAGCGCGTCTGGCCTGACTTCTGGACCTTCCCCGATCCCGACACCGGCTTCGTTTCGGTCGCCGGACGCGCGGGCGGCATCGTCATGTTCCACCTGGTGAACATCACTCTGCTGGTGGCTACGATCGGCTCGGGGTCGGGCGCGCAGTTGGCCGCCGCCCGGCTGCTCTACGGCATGGGCCGCGACAACGTGATCCCGCAGCGCCTTTTCGGTTACATCCATCCGCGCACGCACACGCCGAGCTACAACGTGCTGCTGACGGGTGCGGCCGCGCTGGCCGGCGCCATGCTGATCACCTACGAGCGCGGCGCGGAGCTTCTGAATTTCGGGGCCTTCATTGGCTTCATGGGCGTCAACCTGTCGTCGCTGATGCACTATTACGTGCGTGGCAAGCGCTCGCTGGGCAACGCCCTTTCCAACCTGCTGCTGCCCCTGGTCGGATTCGTGGTGTGCGCGTACATCTGGTGGGCGCTGAGCACGCCGGCGCGAATCGGCGGAGCCGTCTGGCTGGGCATCGGCGTTCTTTACTGCGCGTGGAAAACCGGCCTCTTCCGTCGCCAGCTCGTGCTGCCCGATGTCCCCGCGGAAGAATAAGAATCACAAAGGCAGGAAGGCACAAAGACACAAAATAATCTTCCCCGCCGTTGTGCCTTCGTGCCTTGGTGCCTTTGTGATTAGTTTCCCGGCTTCTTTTGCCTGGCACGCCGGAAGCGGTCGCGGTGCTCGGGCGTCATCCTTTCCGTGGCGTACTGGAAGATCAGCCGCGCCGCCGTCTCCCGGTATTCCATCAGAAAGCGCTCCACCGGCTTGGGCTGGCGCTTCCAGGCCTCCCGCAGGAACCAGCCCAGCCCCTGGTGAACGACGCGCTCCGGATCGAGCATCAGCGGCCGGATAAATTCGAGCAACGGCCGGTAATCCTTCTCTGTCTTCAACAGACGGAGCATCGCCACCGGAACCGCCCGGCGCTTGTACTTGGCCGGAGACCGGCGCCAGGCCTTCATGTCGTCCAGCTTGGCGATGCCATCTGTCAGGAACCGCGACAGCAGCTCGCCGCAAAGCACGTCGCAATGCGCCCAATTGCGCACGCCGCTGTCCAGCCAGCGGCCCAGGCGCTGGAACGTGGCGCGGCGAAACTGATCGCGAAACTGCGCCACGAAGTAGACCGCCAGGGCGCCGTCTTCCAGCTTGCCGCTTTCGAAAAGGCGGTCGCCGAGATCAAGGAAGCCGGCGAGCCCCAGGTCGGCGTTGGCAGCCACCCACTGCTTCTTCTGTTGCCGCCAGTCCGGGTCTTTGTCGTTGATTCCGTAAGCGTCGAAGCCTTCACGGAAATACCGCGCGAAGAGGGCGACCTGCTTGGGGTCGCCGTGGGCGGCGCAATAGGAGCGGATATCGGCCAGGAGGGCGGCAATATGCTGATCGGCCATGCCCGCAATCATACCGCCGATCTCGGGTTGCGGATTTCGGATTGCGGATTTCAGGCGACCTTGTGCTTGAAATCCGCAATCCGAAATCTGCAATCCGCAATTGTTTACCTGTGCAGGAACGGCATGAACGGATTGCGCGGCGCAGCGACCCGCTCGATGGGGACGGTGACGGAGCCGACCGAGCCCGAAACAACGTCGCGCACGATGACTCGCAGCTTCCGCGTTCCTACCGCCAGGTTCATCTGGCCGAGCAGCACCATGCCGTTCTTCGCCACCAACTGGTAGTTCTCCGGGCGGAAGCTGAGCTGGATCGACTGGTTGGTGGTGGTCAGTTGCTGGTTGTCCGCGCCGACGCAGAGAAACGCCATGTCCAGTTGCCCGTTCCAGCGGTCATCCTTTGGCTCCACAATGACCTCGCCGGGGTTGAGGAGAACCTCCAGCCGAACCGAATCGACCGAGGCATTCTGCGGCTCCAGCCGAACGGTCATGCCCAGCCCGGTAGAATCGAGCGGACTCCAGGCGGCGATCCGCAACTCGTCCTGGCGGTGCTTCTCGTCGCGCGGCGGGTCGGGGAAGGCGAAGTAGCCGCGGCGGTGGCGCACCTGCAAGCCCTTCTTGCGCACCAGCACCTTGATCTCGTGGAACTTGCTGTCCAGCGCCGTATTGCGCGGGTAGTAGCCCAGCAGGTAGGTTACGCGGGAATCGTCGATGGCCCGGCGGATTGCACCGCGGATATCGTTGCTGTTGTATGACGCCCTCCCGCCCGTCCGTTCGGCTAACTCGTTCATGGTGGCGAACGAATCCCAGACCTTGGAAGCGTTCGAGCGCATCTGACCGGTGCGCAGGGCCCGCGCATTCCCCCGGTTCGCCGGACTCAGATCGGGGAACATGTCGAAGGCCCCGATCAGGCCGCGCGCGTCCACCGGGTAGATGGCGACATTAGCGGTGGTAACCGCCCGCGCCGTCCGCAGGATGTCGTCGGAGAAAACGGTCAGCTCTCGCGAAATCCGGTCCTCGCCGAATCCAAAGGTCAACGGGAAGCTCCCCGACACCCACACCACGTTCTTGCGGCCGGGCAGCCGCGACAGGTGGTTGGCGACGGCTTCGATGCCCTCCAGCGTCTGCCTCACGCGGTTGCGCACGTAGAAGGCCTGCATCGTCTCGTTCGCTTCTTCCAGAAACTGCCGCAACTGCTGGTCGGCTTCGCTGTCGCCGAGATCGTCGGTGTTGAATGCCACCTCCTCGGATGCCGCCAGCTCCGTAGCGATATTTCCTTTATGGCGCGCCAGCACCCGCAGCAGTGACGCTGTGTCGCTGGTGAAATCGTGGAGCAGGCGGAGATCGCGCCCCAGCGTGTAGATGGCTACCCGGTCCTCGGGCTGCAGTTGCTGGATGAATCGGATGATCTGCTGCCTGGCGTAGGCCTGGTCCTCAAACTTCGTGTTCAGGCCGTCGAACAGAATGGCCGTGAGGCTGGAGATGCCCTGGGCCCGGTATTCCAGCCGGTTGGTGAAGGTGTTGGGGGGCAGCGCGGGCCGCGCGGCCGCGCGCACGGCCGCGGGCCGATTATTCTCCATGGAAAACACGCTGATCGGTTGCGGATGGCCGTCTTCCAGCAGCGTGAAATCGTCCCGGGTGAGGTTGGATACCGGATCGCCTTTCTTGTCCTGGACGATGACGTTCACCTGGACCAGCCGCGTGGTCACACGCAAAACCGGCGGCGGCGGTGTTGCGGCGGGTTGCGTCGCCTGGGCGGCCGTTGGCCTGGCCTGTGGCGGGCCGCCCGGCAGCGGGCCGATCCCCAACAATACACACAGGCCAACGGCGATGCGCGAGATTCGGCTGTTTTTCATCCGCCCCTGCACGATCTTACAACCCGCAATCGACGCCCAAGTTTTCACGCTTCAAATGCGTTCGCAGCGTTCATTTCACCACAAAGACCCAAAAGCTCAAAGCAGTGTACCGCTGGCGCGCCGGGGCAAACCTGAGGGGCGCGGTGTTGTATGGGGGTTGCCGGAGAGACGCCGGGGGTACAACGAAACATCATGCTTGACACGTAACCGGGCCTTGTTGCATAATCGGTAAAAGGCGAACAAAAAGCGAAAACGATATGGGCCCGGCCTCTCTCAAAACGGAACTGCAGTCCGCGCTCAGCGCCCGTTTCGGCTCTTATCTGAACTTCCAGGAGAAACCCGCCCCCGAGCTGCTTTTCACCGGCATTCCCGAAGTTGACGCGGTTGCGGGAGGATTGCCGCGGGGCTGCCTCACGGAAATCTTTGGCCCCCCATCCTCGGGGCGCACCAGCCTGCTCGATTCAATCCTGGCCGCGGCTACAGCGGCGGGCGAAATCTGCGCGCTGGTGGACGCCGGCGACAGCTTCGATCCGGAAACGGCGGCGGCAGCCGGCGTCAGCCTGGAGCAACTGCTTTGGGTGCGGTGCGGCGCCAGGCCGGCCAGCGCTTTGAAAGCAACCGACCTGCTGCTCCAGGGAGGCGGATTCGGCATGGTGGTGCTCGACCTGGGCGATATACCGCCCCAGCAGGCCCGCCGCATCCCGCTCACCTCCTGGTTCCGGTTCCGCCGGGGCGTGGAACACAAGCTGACCTGCCTGGTGGCCATGGAACAGGAACCGTGCGCGAAATCGTGCGCTTCGCTGGTGTTGGAAATGCGCCGGCAGCGAGAGTGCTGGTCGGGGGCGGCCGGCTGTTCGCAGTTGCTGGACGGCGCCATCGTGCAAGCGGCGCGCCGCAAGCCGGCCGGAAGATATCTCACCACCAAGGCACAGAGACACCAAGAAAGCTTCTTGGTGTCTTCGTGTCTTGGTGGTTCAACAAGAACCGCCTGATGTATGCATGTATTCATTGCCGGGAAGGATCGCGGCAGGCGCTGTTGAACCTGGCGTTCACATTCTCCCCGCGCGTCGAGGACACGGCGCGGGATGCGGTGACGCTCGATATCGATGGCCTGGAGCGCCTGTTCGGCCCGCCGCCGGCGCTTGCCGAGCGCATCGTGCGGCTGGCGTCGGAGGCGGGCCTGCGTGCCGCGATCGGCGTCGCTTCCAACCCGGATGCGGCCGTTTGCGCGGCGCGCGGCCTGGGCGGCATCGCGGTAATACCGGCCGGGCAAGAGGCGCGCTTACTGGCCGCCCTGCCGGTCTCTTTGCTTTTCGCTTCGTCAGCCGACAGCCGTCAGGCGTCAGCCGATCTTGAAGAAACGCTGCGGTTGTGGGGCATCCGCACGCTCGGCGAGCTGGCGGCGCTGCCGGAGGCCGCGTTATCGGCGCGAATCGGGCAGGAAGGGCCGCGGCTGCAAAAGCTGGCGCGCGGCGCCGGCTGCCGGCCATTGATGGCTTTCTCTCCCGTGCCCGGCTTTGAACACTCGCTCGAACTGGAATATCCGGTCGCGCTGCTGGAGGCGCTGGTTTTTGTTTTGTCGCGCCTGCTCCATGAGTTGTGGGCCGGGCTGGAGGCCCGCGCGCTGGCCACAGACGAGCTTCGCTTGCGATTGACGATCGAAACCGAAATGCGGAGTGCGGAGTGCGGAGTGCGGAGTGAAGAAAGCTTGCACTCCGCATTCCGCATTCCGCATTCCGCATTCCAGACCGACGAGCGCACCTTCCGCCTGCCCTTTCCGCTGCGTGACCACCGGGCCGGCTTGAAGCTGATGCAACTGGAACTGGAGCAGCGCCCGCCCAAAGGCGCGGTCACCGCCCTGTGGCTGGCTGCCCACCCCGTCGAACCACGGGTGCTGCAGGACGGGCTTTTCATCCCCCTGGCGCCGGCGCCGGACAAGCTGGAAGTGTTGCTGGCGCGTATCGCCAACCTGGTTGGCCAGGAGAACGTGGGCTCTGCCGAATTGCTCGACACCCGCCGCCCCGGCGCCTTCCGCATGAAGAAGTTCACAATTGGTTCCGCGTTCCAAGTTCCAGGTTCCAGGTTGCGTCCCCGGAAGGTCGCGAATGGACTTGGAACCTGGAACCTGGAACCTGAGGCTTTCGCTGTACGGTCGGCGACGACTCTGCTGGCCTTTCGTGCATTTCGGCCGCCGTTGGCTGCGCAGGTGCAGGCGCGGCAGGGCCGCCCCGAACGCATCACAGCGCGTGGCGTGAAGGGCAACGTGGTATCGCTTGCCGGGGCGTGGCGCACCTCGGGCGACTGGTGGAAAAGCGATGGCTGGGACCGCGACGAATGGGACGTCGCTCTCAGCGACGGCGCGCTCTACCGGATTTATTGCGACCGGGCTACGCGCGCCTGGTTCGTCGAAGGCAGCTATGACTAGGCAGTAAGCAGTAGGCAGTCGCGGCTCTTCCTGCCTACTGCCTTCTGCCTACTGCCTACTCCCGTTGATTCACATCGCATGTACGTAGAATTACACGCACGGTCGGCGTTCAGCTTCCTGCGCGGCGCGGCGCTGCCGGAGGAGCTGGCCGCCTGCTGCGCCGGCCTGGGCAGCCCGGCGATGGCGCTGCTGGACCGCGACGGCGTTTACGGCGCGCCCCGCTTTCACCTGGCGGCGAAAACGGCCGGCATCACCGCGCACCTCGGCGCCGAAATAACAATCGATTGCGGATTGCGGATTGCGGATTGCGGATTGAATGAACTCCGCACTCCGCATTCCGCACTCCGCACTTCGTTTGTTTTGCCGCTGCTCGTTCAGAATCGAGAGGGCTACCGCAATCTCTGCCGGCTGATCACGCGGATGAAGCTGCGGGCGAAAAAAGGCGAAGCCGCGGCCACGCTGGACGAGGTGGCCGAGCACGCCGCGGGACTGGTCTGCCTGACCGGCGGCGCGGAAGGGCCGCTGGCCGCCGTGCTGACCGCGGCGCCGGCCGGGCAAGCCGCACAAATGCTCGAGCGCCTGGGCGCCATTTTCGGCAGGCAAAATGTCTATGCCGAATTGCAGCGGCATCTCGACCGCCAAGAAGAAGCGCGCAACCAGGCGGTGGTAGAGCTGGCCAGGCGCTTCCATCTGCCTTTGCTGGCCACCAACGGGGTCTGCTATGCCCAGGAGCGGCAGCGCGAGACGCTCGACGTGCTCACCTGCGTGCGCGAAAAAGCGCGGTTGGAAACCGCCGGCCGCCTGCTGGCTCGCAATTCCGAGCGCTGCTTGAAGCCGCCGGCGGAGATGGAGCGGCTGTTTGCCGACCTGCCCGAGGCCATCGCCAACACCCAGGAACTTTCCTCGCGGCTGAACTTTACCCTCGCCGAGCTGGGGTACCAATTTCCGCGCTACCCGGCGCCGCCGGGCGAGACGATGATCTCGTTTCTGCGCCAGAGGACCGAAGAAGGCGCGCGCCGGCGCTACCGTCCCTATCACCAGCGCGCCCGCCGGCAAATCGAGCGCGAGCTGGCGCTGATCGAGAAATTGGACCTGGGCGGCTACTTTCTGATCGTCTGGGACATCGTCACTTTCTGCCGCGACCACGGCATCCTGGCGCAGGGGCGCGGCTCGGCGGCCAACAGCGCCGTCTGCTACTCGCTGGGCATCACGGCCGTGGACCCCGTGGGGATGGAACTGCTGTTCGAGCGCTTCCTGTCGGAAGAACGCGGCGAATGGCCCGACATCGACCTGGACCTGCCCAGCGGCGAGCAGCGCGAGCGCGTCATCCAGTACGTGTACGAGCGCTATGGGAAACTGGGCGCGGCTATGACGGCCAACGTCATCACCTACCGCGGGCGCTCGGCCGTGCGCGAGGTCGGCAAGGTGATGGGCTTCGACGAAGCCGCGCTCGGGCGCCTGTCCGCGCTGGTCGGCGGCTGGGAATGGAAAGACCCGCAGGACACGCAGGAGCGCCTGTTCCGCAAAGCGGGCCTCGATCCGGCCGATGCCCGCATCCGCAAGTTCCTGGAGCTGTATCGCTCGGTGCGGGACCTGCCGCGCCACTTGGGTCAGCATTCCGGCGGCATGGTGATCTGCCAGGGACAACTCGATTCGGTCGTGCCGCTGGAGCCGGCCGCCATGCCCGGCCGCGTCGTCGTGCAGTGGGACAAGGAAGACTGCGCCGGCATGGGCATCATCAAAG
>Ga0315285_10003414_pt1 | contig 16560 bp, 18 predicted proteins | sample YL17G09_36_MG_FD_203698 | JGI IMG/M metagenome (GOLD analysis project Ga0315285, IMG submission 203698) | Sediment microbial communities from Yellowstone Lake, YNP, Wyoming, USA - YL17G09_36 | ecosystem: Environmental > Aquatic > Freshwater > Lake > Sediment | place: USA: Wyoming | collected... | reverse complement strand
CACTCTCTGTTTCATTCCCCCCGAAATTTGATTGGGAAATGATTTCTCAAAACCTCGCAAACCCAACAAATCAATCATTTCATTAACCCGAGTTTCAATTTCCCCTTTGGGAAATCTTTTCAATTCAAGGCCCAGTTTGATATTATCCTTTACCGTCCTCCATGGCATAATCGCGACCTCTTGAAACACGAAGGCGATGTTATGCTTGCGGGGGTCCACTTCGGCTCCATCAATGGTTACCTTTCCCTTCGTGGGGGGCAGTAATCCGCAAACCAAATTCGCGAGGGTGGTCTTGCCGCACCCGGTGGGGCCTACGATACAGATAAATTCGTTTTCATACAAAGATGCATCCATATTGTCTAATACGAGTAAATCACCGAAACATTTCGTAAAGGACTCAAATCGTACCTTTACCTTTGGGGCGCTCAACGTGAACCTCCTGCAGCATCTTGCGCTATCTCCGATAGATTACTGATCGAAGTTCTTAATTGTAGAAAATCCGGATGAGTCACATTCCGCGGTTTGGAAAATTTCACGTTTATCTCTTTGATAATTCTGGCCGGCACACTGGACAAAACGATTAACCGGTCAGCCAAAAAAACGGATTCTTCGATATTATTCGTGATGAAGATTACGGTCCGTTTCATCTTTTCGCAGATCTTCAGGACCTCCATTTGCATTACATACCGGGTTTGGGCATCCAGAGAACTGAAAGGCTCGTCTAATATCAACAAATCACCTTCCACACAGAAAGCCCGGGCAATGGCCACCCTCTGTTTCATCCCTCCGGAAATTTGATTCGGATAATAATCCGCGAATCCCTGCAGTCCCACGATTTGCAGGACATTTGCTATTTTTTCCTCCGCGATAGGTCCGGATATCCCCTTAATTTCCAGCGCGATTCTCACATTGTCTTTTACGGTCCGCCAAGGCAAACAAGAGCGCGCTTGAAAAACATAAGAAATGTTATGTTTTTGGGGATTGACGAGTTCTCCATCCAATTTCACGGATCCCACACTGGGTTTCAAAAGCCCCGCAATGAGGTTCGCCATGGTTGTTTTCCCGCATCCGCTCGGTCCTAAAATGCAAAAAAATTCATTCTCATAAACATCGAACTGCATATGATCGAGCACCATTAGGCTGTCATAGCTATGGGCGACATCAATTTCAATCTTGAGCTTGCCAACGGGCATGTTCATCTCCTCCTGGCCCCGACCTTACAGGGTTATCTGGGAACGCCAGCGAAACAGGCGCTTTTCAATCTGCAAAACCAATTCATTGCAGGCAAAGCCGATAATACCAATAAGAATCATCCCCACAACAACCGCATTCATATTTAAGAGGTCGGCATATTTAAGAATCAGCCGTCCCGCACCGATCGGTTCCCCACCGATCATTTCGGCAGCTACGATACACATCCAAGAATCGCCCAAACCGATTCTTGCACCGGCGAGAATCTCGGGTGTAACCGAGGGAATGACAATTCTTTTTAGGATATCCCAACGAGACCCTCCATATACTTTAACGGAATCCTTTAAAATGGTTTCCACCCTTGGAATGCTCGTTAGCACACTAATGAATATGGGGAAGAACGCCCCTACCCAAATAATGAAAACATACCTCGTAAACCCCCGGAGCAAGACCATAGACATGGGAATCCAGGCAATGGGCGGGATGAAGCGGATCGGCTCAATAATTACTTTTGAATTTTCATAAATGAACGGATATAGCCCCATTAGAAGACCCAGTGTTACTCCCATCACCAGCGCTAACCCAAAACCAGCAAAGACCCGAACCGAACTGGCCCAGGCATGTTGAACGAGAGAGAAGCCTTGAATATCTCCCCTGGTGACAAGCCCTATTGCCGCTCTTTCGACTCCGCCGATCGTCGGGAAATAAGATGAAGTCGTGGAACTTTGAATCCCATACCAGACCAAAAAGAATATCCCCAAGGTGATTAAATTGTAGCCATAAATCTTCAGCCGGCGAGGAATCCTTCTTGGCTTTACGATTTGTCTAGGATTTCCGTTTAATTGCCCTACCCCTGTTCCTGCCAGTTCGGTGTTGGCCATCCCGGTCTCCCTCTCGAACGGGTAATTGATAAACGAATGCTTTTCGCAACCTCACAGCCCCATATTCTTCTACAGCGTAATGCGCGTACGCCATTTGAACAGGTGCTTTTCAATTCGCAAAATCACCTCGTTGCATCCTAGCCCAATGATTCCAATAAATAGCATTCCGGCGACAACTTCGTTAGTCATCATCAAATCAGCATATTTGAGGATTAATCGCCCTAAGCCGGTGGATTCTCCGGCGATCATTTCCGCAGCCACGATGCACATCCAGGAAGCACCAATGCTGATTCTTGCGCCCGCAAGAATTTCGGGCATAACTGAAGGGATAATAATCTTTTGGATAATTTGCCGCCTTTTAGCGCCGTAAACTTTGACGACATCTTTGGCCACGGGATCTACCTTGGGAATGCTCGTAAGAACGCTAATAAATACGGGGAAAAAAGCTCCCAACCAAATGATAAACGCAAACCTTGAAAATCCCGAAAGTAGCACAATGGCCATGGGAACCCAACCCACCGGGGGAATGAAGCGAAGGGGCTCGATGATGATTTTCGAAGCCTCATAAATCATCGGATATAACCCCATGATCACGCCTAATGTGATTCCCGTAAGCAGGGCCACCCCATAACCGAATAAGACCTTTGTAAAACTGGCCCAGAAATGGGTGATCAGAGAATACCCTTCCAGGTCACCTTTTACGATCAAGTTAATTGCGGCCTCAATCGTTCCTTCGGGGGTGGGGAAATAGGTTGCCTGAACTAGGAATAGGCTAAGGATTATTTTCCAAAGCAGCAGGAATATGGCTACGGATAATAAATTATAGAAAACCTTCCGCAAATTGCCGAAAACGGCCTTGGTCGGCGCAATTTTGGGTGGCTGAACTGGGATTTCTGAGGCCTGTAACTCCATTTGCTACCCCCCTTTTGGGTACCCAAAAGTATACAATAAATGCCTGGGAGCGGGCCCCATAAAGATTCCTAGAAATTGTCATCTTCTGAGGGCAAAAGACGTACAGCTGTCAACGGGGGACCGCTCCCAGGCTTACAGAACCATTCAGGGCAAACCAACTTCTTTCTTTAACTCTTTTAAGACAGTTTGATCTATGTATTTATTGATGAATTGGTCAATATCAGGGACTACTTCTTTTTTCATTTTTCCGGTATTGATGGCATCCTGGACGGCAAGTTTGACACTGCTAAAATCCACATCGGGTTTATTAACGGTTGCGGCTTCCAGGGCCATTTCGGCTACCTTTTGCGGCCGGTTGATCGCTTTGGTCATAAAAGCGATGGCCTCCGACCGATTCTCATTGAAATATTTCACCCCTTTGAGCCAGGCCCGCATAAACCGTTTCACCACATCCGGGTTCTCCCGATAGAGCTTCCCGTAAAAGACCGTACCGCAACTCTCCGCATCCTTGATCACGGGATGGACCAGAACATAATGAGCGCCCTTCACCCGATTCACTGAATCCGCTAGGATCCACTCCCAGCCCGTAAAACCATCGATTTCCCCCTTCTCCAAAAACACCGCCAAATCCGTGATCTTCCCATGAAGAAGCTTTTTGAACTTGATCCCATACTTCTCTGCGGCCATGTTCAACATGGTATTCTGAATCGTCCCCAAACCCGGGGTACCCATCGTTTTCCCATCGAGGTCCTTAAATGTTTTGATGTGTCCACCCGCCACCACAGGAGCATTGTTCTTGAGGTCCGAGGCCACAATCTTGGCATCCGCTCCCTGGGATACCGCTTGGAGCACAGGGGTAAATCCCACTCCGGCCCCCACACTCAGTTCGCCGTTGGCCATGGCCAGCATCAAGGTAGGCCCGTTGATAAATGTCTTTTGCTCGAGGGTGATCCCTTCCTGGTCAAAATACCCCTTGTTTAGCGCTAAATCCAAAGGCAGCAGAATTTCCGTGGCCGTCATTCTGGCCAAGGTGAGCTTAATTTTCTCAGCCGCCATTCCATTCCCAGCGATCATCAAGCTTGCTAAAAAACCAAACAGAACCCAAAAAATAACTAGCTTCTTCATACTGATACCCCCCCTTTTGTTAAGATTGTGCTGATTTCTAAAGTTTTGCCTGTAAACCCCGACCTTGGTTTTTGGTAACTGCCATTTTTTTGTTTCTAAATCACCCCCCTTAGACGCACTCATTTTGGCCCTTTGATTTAGCTTAAATTCAATTCTGGAGAATTGATTCTTCCCCTCTTGAGGGTTTATTGATTTACCTAAACGTTGCAAAAAAATTGTTGCTGTATTATAGAAGCAACAAAAAGCTCAAGTACGTGATTGACTCAAGACATTCAGTCTCCGCATCACCCCCTTTTTAAATGATCCCCTCGCTCTTCAACTTTTCCATTTCGGCGTCCGAAATATCTAAAATGCCGCCATAAACTTCCCGATTATGCTGCCCGATAAATGGGGCTGGGCTCAGAAATCCTCCTGGGAGCTCGGAAAAATGAATGGGAAAGCCGGCGGACGCAAGGCCAGTCCGGCCAGAAGTTGGGTGAAGCAGTTCTTGCACCATGCCCCTGAACTTTATTTGGGGGTCCTTTAAAACTTCGGGGATCTCAGGAATCGGGCCGCAAGGCACCTTTTCGGCCCGCAAGGTTTTTAATGCGGCTTCTTTGGTTACGCCTTTTAGCCATTCTTTAACTATGACTTCCACATCGTCAGAGTGTTTGAAACGGCCCTCCTGATTCTTGAAACGCGGGTCTTCTTTTAAATCCTCGCGGCCGATCGCCTCCAAAAAGGCGGTCCATTGTTCGTTGGTGGCGACGCAAATGGCAATATGTCCATCCTGAGCCGGGTATACATTCCAGGGAGCTAATCTAGGGTTGCGATTCCCCGTTCTCATGGGAATCCCCAGGGAGAGATGAAGGTCTAACGCTTCGTCCATGATCAAAGAAAAACAGCTATCTTGCATGGATATATCGATCCTTTCTCCCCTGCCCGTTTTCTCCCGTGAGGCTAATGCCGCTAAGATTCCGCAAATCCCATACAAGGCAGGAATCATATCGCCAATCCAGGCACCACAGCGGGTTGGTGGGCCATCGGGAAAACCCGTAACCCCCATAATGCCGCTCATCCCCTGAATGGTCAGGTCGAAAGCTGCCCGGTCTCTGTAAGGCCCGTTTTGGCCATACCCGGAGATGGAACAGTATATGATTTTGGGATTGATCTTTTTTAATTGAGGATAATCGAACCCTAAGCGCTCCATCGTTCCAGGAGCGAAGTTTTCGACTACCACATCTCCTTTCTCGACCAGAAGGCGGAAGATTTCCTTTCCCCGCTCACTCTGCAAATTTAAAGAAATGCTTTTCTTGCCCCGATTGCGCTTCAGATATAAAAGGGATGTATCCTCATCCGTTTTTCGTACGTGACTCACCCCTTCCGGGCCAGCAAAAGGGGGATTCCACCGGCAGGGGTCCCCAACCTTAGGCCTTTCGATTTTGATAACTTCAGCTCCCATGGCCGCGAGGTTCAAACTGACAAAGGGTCCAGCCAACCAGGTCGTTAAATCAATGACCCGAATTCCCTCAAGATGTTTTTTCTTTTTCATCATTCACTCCGTTCGCTTCGTAGCTTCTCGGCGTCTTGAGCTCTTTGCATCTTCACTATACCATCTCCTCCGGGGGGAAGAGAGTATAGGCAAGGGGAATCTGACACATACCCAGCTTAGTGAAAAGTCACTTCCTTCTTTTAAGCGCTTATATACGAATGATCGTAGTTTGTCTCCTGCTTCATCCAGTGTCAACTCCCCCCTGCAGGATCGCCGAAACAGGGAGATCGATGTGTTCGCTCATTGTCTTGCATGTCAGTGGATTAGCCGACAGCTTAATCACCGGCAAAGTAGGATTGCCAATGATATTCCTCTGGCCAGTAGGGAACAGGTGTACCGCTGCACCGGACGCTGCCCAAAGCGTGACCGCCTCAGCCGTAGCGGACGACGCGTCCATGAACCACAACCCTTTACCCTTGTGAGGTTCGGCCGGCTTCAATACACCAACATACTTAGACTTCCTTCCGATCTTCTGCAGATTGCCAAATGCCTTCTCCTCGATAGTGGTCAAACCACCCCGGATGTTTCCCTTGGCCGGCTGGGATCCAGACAAATCGTCCTTCTTGTTCAGCGATGTCATTTTATGCGTTAAAACCCCTCGTAAACTCTTCTCACACCTCGGTGTGGCGCCTCGCTCCTTGCACACATGCTTGGGACTCATGATCTTAGAGGTTTCCCCTAAAGCAGGTGGTCGCCTCCATTTCAACGGGCTTAGATCATATTGCCCACTGTCGGATTGGATGCAAGCCCCGAGGTAGTATCCGATTCCCCACACTTTACCGACACGTAAAGTTCATCCGGTGTCCACAGGCTCCTTTGAAGCTCCATAGCTCATTTACCGTATTCCTTCGCCTGCAACATTAAGAACCTTACACCTGCTGCCCAGAACGCCCCGAAATTACCATTATTGCCTCGGCAACCCCATGGGCATTAAACATCGAGCCGTTACCCTGTATCCTGTAAAATATATATCGAGTCCTTTAAAACATGTCAAGAAAAAAATGATTGACAGGAAAAAATGCATAATGTATAAATTATAAACTTTGATATGCAAAAGATTAAACCTTCTAACCTCTCTTTAGTTAATCAGGCCTACCAGGAGTTGAAAAGGAGCATCCAGGAACATAAGATCCCTTTGGGGGGTAAGCTGAACGAAAGCGAGTTGGCCACAGCCTTGGGCATCAGCCGAACACCTGTGCGCGAGGCGATTAACCGCTTAGAGAAAGAGGGCTTAGTAGAAATTTTCCCCCAGCGGGGCGCCTTTGTCGTTCGGTTCTCGGAGAAAGATGTATTCGAGCTCTTCCTCATCCGTGAGAACCTTGAAGGCCTTGCCGCATACTTGGCTGCAAAAAAGATGAAAGAAGATGACCTGGCCAAGCTGGAGTCGTGCATTCAAGGGTTCAAGGAGCCTTTTAGCAAGAGTGATATTCAGCGGTATGCCAGAGAAGATTTTAAGTTTCATCAGACCATTGTCATTCTTTCAGACACCGACCGGTTGATCAAACTGATCTCCACCCTGTATGACCACATTCGCATCTTCCGCCTAACCACCATAGGATTATCCAGCCGAATGAAAACTTCACTGGCCGAACATCGGCTTCTCGTCAAGGCCTTCCGGAGAAAGGATCCTAAAGGGGCTGAGCAGATGATGAGGCAACATATTCATCATGTAAGGGAAGGCGTGATGGAAAACATCAAATTTTTCTTGGGGAATAGAGAAAAACAGTCGCCAAAAATCTGAGGAGGAAGAAAATGGCACCGTTCAGCTACCAGCTCGTCGAGGATACAGCCAAAGAACTCTACATTCGGGCCTTGAAGATTCTGCCGCCCGATGTGCGCGAGGCTCTGAAAAAGGCATATGACCGAGAGACGAACCCCATAGGTAAGGAGACCCTTAAGACCATCCTCCGTAACGTGGAGGTGGCCGACCAGCAAAATATGCTGATCTGCCAGGATACAGGGCTGCCTATTTACATGGTCAAGATTGGGAGCAAATTCCCAGTGGACGGCGCCCGGATTGCCTTGGCCCTAAAAGAGGGAGCCAAACGGGCAACCTTGGAGCATCCCTTTCGTGGCAGCTCCACTCACCCAGTATCCCGGGTAAACCCGCAGACCAGTGTAGGGGAAGGGTTGCCCATTATCTATTGGGACTTCATCCCTGAAAACGACTTTTTGGACATCCTCATGATTCCTAAAGGGTCCGGCTCTGAAAATATGAGTGCCATGAAGATGTTCATACCGGCCGACGGGATCGCCGCGGTGAAAAAGTTCATCATCGATACTGTTTTGCAATCCGGTTCCAACCCCTGCCCCCCTGGGGTTATTGGGGTTGGGATAGGAGGAACAGCTGACTTAGTGAGCAAGCTGGCGAAAGAAGCCATCGCCCGGCCAGTGGGTTCTCATAACCACGATCCTTTCTTTGCCAAAATAGAAGAGGAACTCTATGAAGCCATCAATTCCCTGGGCTTCGGTCCTATGGGCCTCGGGGGTTCGGTGTCCACCTTAGCTGTCCATATCGAATGGGCATACACGCATATCACTCAAAACCCCGTAGCTGTAAATACCCAATGCTGGCCGGCCAGAAGGGCTAGGGCAAAGATTTACCCAGACGGGAGAGTCGAATACGGATTTTAAATAAGGGGCAAGAAGCGAGAACAACTGACCCATAACCACATGATCCTGCTTTTTAACAAGGAGAGAGAAATGGCCACCTATACTTTATCAACCCCCCTGTCAGAAGAAGCGGTGAGGAAGTTGAACGTCAGGGATGCGGTGATTCTTAATGGAACAATCTTTGGTATTCGCGATCTTACCCAGATCCGCATCTTCGATCACAAGATGGATCCGCCGGTGTCCCTCCAGGGTGCAGCCTGTATTCACACGGCTCCGAGTCTGAAGAAAGTGGGAGACCGCTGGGAGAAGATCTGCGTGGGGACCACCACCAGCGGACGCATGGACCGCTTTACCCCGGGCCTCATGGAAAAGTATGGGGTGCGGGCCATCATCGGCAAGGGAGGCCAGTATCAGGCGAGCTTGGAGGCCATGAAAAAATTCGGTGGTTGCTACTTAGCTATCGTCGGCGGTGCAGCTGCCCTGGAGACGAATCAGATCGTTGAGGTGGAAAAAGTTTATTGGGAAGATATTCATCCTGAAGCCCTCTACCAGTTCCGAGTTGAAAACTTTGGTCCCCTTATTGTAGCCATGGATTCCCACGGCAACAACCTTTACTTTGACATCAAAGCGGAGGCAGAAAAAAGATTGCCGGATATTTACAAACGGTTAGGAATCACGATGTAGAATGGGAGCTTTAACCTTCATCTTCCTGCCTTATCTGTGCACAGCGGTCTTTCTCCTTGGGATCGGGATGAAAGTCTTTACTTGGATTCGGACGCCGGTTCCTTTGCGGATCGTTACCACCCCTGCCCCCAAGACCCGATTGGGGGTTCTCTGGCGATTAATCGGGGATCTTTTTTGGTTCCCTAACCTATTCAAGGCCGATAAACTCTTATGGGCTTCCGGAGTCCTCTTCCACATCTGTCTCTGGATTGTCTTCCTCAGGCAATTACGATACTTTCTCTATCCTGTACCTACATGGATGGAAGGAATGCAAACCCTCGGATTGTATGCGGGCTACATCATCCCCTTACCCGTGGCTTTTTTGCTTGCCCGCCGCTTACTTCTGGATCGAGTTCTCTATATCTCCATTTTGGGGGACTATTTTGCCCTCTTGCTGCTTCTGACCATTACCGTCAGCGGCGTCCTGTTGCAGCTTTTTTTCAGAACCTATGTGATCGATGTGAAGGACATGGTCCTTGGACTAATTCATTTTCAACCCAGGATTCCCAGTGCTCATTGGCTATTTGTTCTCCACCTCCTCTCTGCCTTAGCCCTTTTGGCTTACTTTCCGTTTAGCAAACTACTCCATGCCGGAGGCCTTCTATTAAGCCCTACCCGTTATCAGAGAGCGAATTTTGAAAAACGTTCCGTCAATCCCTGGGATTTCCCTGTTGTCTACAATCCTGAAAATCTCTCGACACCTGAGAAATATGCTCAAGCCTTAAAGGGAACCGGGGAAGGAGGAGAGGAATGAGGGGGACCCTTCCCGTTCCTGCAATTAAAATTCGGGCTTCAGAGCATCTGCGCTGCTATCCGGCAAAAGCGAAGGACATGGTCAAGATCAATCTCCCGACGGAGCGTGCGGAGAATTGGAAAGAGGTCATGTTAAAGAAAATGGCCGAAGTCCTGAACAAGTATCGCTCTGTTCGTCTCTTCATGGATATCTGTGTCAAATGCGGTGCCTGTGCAGACAAATGCCAGTTTTTTCTCGGAACCGGCGATCCCAAAAACATGCCAGTGGCGCGTGCCGATCTATTCAGAAAGGTCTACAGACGATACTTCACCCTCGGAGGCAAGGCTTTTGGCTTCATCACTGAAGCGGAGGAATTGGATGAAAGGATGCTGCAGGATTGGTTTACCTATTTCTATCAGTGCAGTGAATGCCGCCGCTGTTCCATCTTCTGTCCGTACGGAATCGACACGGCAGAGATCACAATGGCTGCCCGGGAGATCATGGCTGCCGCTGGGATTGCCACCAAATACGTGACCGAGGTTGTCGCCAAGGTTTACGACACCGGCAATAACCTGGGGATCTGGCCAAAAGCATGGAAGCATACCTGTTCCTTCTTGGAAGAGGATTTGAAGGAAATCGAGGGCGTTGATATTAAATTTCCGGTGGATGAAGTCGGTGCCGAAGTCCTCCTTGTCCCTCCTTCCGCAGATAATTTCGTCAATACCGATACGATGATCGGTTATGCAAAGATGTTTCATGCTGCGGGCATCTCCTGGACGACCAGTACGTACTGCAACGAGGCCGGAAATTTTGGACTCTTCCTCAACTATGCCAATCTGAAGCAGACAAACAACCGTATTCTTGAAGCTGCTCGGCAGCTAAAGGTGAAGAAGATATATTGGGGGGAATGAGGACACGCCTGGAGGGCCGGTCTGGCCTTTACTCTGACATTGAGCGGACCCATGGACTTTCTTGAAGTCCCTTATCCCCTCCACATCTGCGATCTGACATGGGAGTTGATTTCGAGAGGGGCCTTTAAAATCGATAAATCAGCTAATGATCAATTTTTAGTCACGTATCACGATCCATGCAATGTGGCCCGGGCAGCAGGGTATTTTGAACCTCCAAGAAATATTATTAAAGCGACGTGCAATCATTTTGTTGAAATGCACAAAGATACGATTCGAGAAAAGACATACTGCTGTGGCGCAGGAGGAGGTCTTTTGGCGGATGAGATCATGGAGATTCGAATGGCTGGAGGTCGGCCAAGAGCAGAGGCATGCCGGCAGACGGGGGCCAACTATATGGCTACTATCTGCGCCATCTGCAAGGCCAATCTGCCTGAAGTGATGAAACATCATGGCGTAGACTGTGAGGTGGGTGGAGTCCACGACCTTTTTGGGAGAACCCTCATCCTCAAATGAGAAATGACAAATTACAAATGACAAATTCCAAAAAGATTCCAGTAGCCATTAGCTATTTGCTATCAGCTATCAGCCTCTTTATGATTGTCGGTTGTCAGCAAGTTCAGAAGCCAGAAGTGAAAGGGGAAGGTCCTCTGGCAGTGAAGATGGCTCGGGGCATCACCAGCCCTGAATTTCACGCCCCCTTAGAACGATGGAGGACAACCCATAAAAAGGTGCTCAATACGGGGGATTTCACGGAGCGGGAGTGCATCCTCTGCCATGATCCCAAAAAGTCCTGCAACAATTGCCATAAGTACATCGGGGCTCGAGCAATCGATGTTCCTGAAGCTTCCCTTTTCTGGCCTGAAGAGAAGAAGGAGTCAACTTGAAAGAAGAAAATTCCTCGGAAATCCTGACAACCCGGAGAGGACTTTTCAAAGGCCTCTTCACATTTTTTGGGGCTCTCGGGCTTGGCAGCATTCTGTATGGATTATATGGCTTTTTGGCCCGTGGAGAAGGAGCCTATTCCCCCGTGGAGATTTCACTTAACAAAATTCCTTTGGGGGGCACCTACCTTTTTCAGTTTGGAGGATCGCCGGCAATCTTGATCCACGAGGAAGAAGGAGTCATCGAGGCCTTCTCTTTGGTCTGTACCCATCTGGGCTGTACGGTCGTCTGGAACGTGGAGAAAAAAGAATTCCACTGTCCTTGTCACGATGGTCTCTTCGACGCCCACGGCAATGTCCTTAGCGGTCCTCCACCCTCCCCGCTTGAGCGGTGGAAGGTTAAAGTGGACGGGGAAAAAGTTTTCATAGGATGATGTAGTATGAACGGGGAAATTGCCCCTCAGGAAAGGGTGACAGAATCCGAGAAACATGCAAGGGATCTATTTTTCTATCCTCTTCTCGGAATATTCACTCTGACCCTCTTCTCTGGCCTCTTTCTTGCCGTTTACTATATTCCAACTTTCACTCAAGCCTTCTCATCAGTGGAACGTTTGAACGAACAGATTCCATTTGGCTGGTTTCTCCGCCGAATTCACGGCACAGGGGCCAACTTTTCCCTCATGCTCATTATCGCAAGTCTTCTGCGTACCCTTTATACAGGAGAGTACAAAAGCAGTCCTCGGTCCTCTTGGGCCATTGGGGTCTTACTACTCTCCCTGGGGATGATGGTAAATCTTACCGGGTTTGTCCTTCCCCTTTCCCAATCGGCCTTTTGGGGAACGGTAAACGTCTTATCCGGTCTCGCTTCCATTCCGTGGGTCGGAAACTTCTTGGTCCATCTGCTCCGGGGTGGGAAAGAACTCGGAGGAACCGCACTGATTCGCTTCTACAGCGCCCATATCGGCATTGCAGTATTGATGACTTTCCTCTTTCTCAGAGCTTACCAAAAACTTGCTATGGAAAAGACGACTCGCTGGAATCTTCTCTTTTTCGTCGTCGTGCTCGGCCTCACTTTGACTGTCACGACCTTTCTCCCCGACTGGTTTTCAGACCCCCTCAAAGAGGTTGCCAATCCAATGGTTAACCCAGAGCATATCACTCCTCCTTGGTATTTCCTATTTTTCGAAGAGGCCCTCAGATTCTTCACCGGAGCCTATCCATTTTGGAGTGGTGTAGCCCTCATCCTCTCCCTCGCCCTACTTTTTCTCCTACCCTTTGTCGATAGAAGTCCTGAACGGAAACTGCTGCTCCGGCCAGTGATCCTCGGTCTCGGATCTGCATCGATCGTCATCCTTATCTATTTCAGCCTTCTGGGCGCAGCCAATGCCTTTTATGGAGCGAGAGTGATACTGCCTGCTGGCCCTCTCTCTCCTGGCGTGATCCGTGGAGCCCAGGTTTTTGCCCAGAAGAATTGTGCCTACTGCCATCAAGTCTTTGGCCGAGAGGGAAGACGGGAGGGACCGGATATGACGGTGGTCAACCAACGCCACCGGTCCCCGGATTGGATCAGACGTTACATCCTTAACGCCCGACTCTATCAGCCTGGAACGACGATGCCTCGCTACGAAATTCCTCTCGAAGACTTGGAGGCCTTGAGCGCCTATCTTTTGGCCTTGGATTCAAAGAAGGGAGGCCTCAGGGCTGTGGACCGAAAGGAATTACTCGATTTTGGCCTTTATCTCTACACTCCATCGGGAAGTCAAGGAGAAGAAAGCCGATGAGTCCCTTTTCAGTTCCTGTGATCGAAACTGACCTTCTCATTTTGGGCGCTGGAGGAGCCGGCCTATGCGCTGCTCTTCACGCGGCCGATGCGGGCAAGAAAATAAAGATCCTGATGGTCACGAAATCGATTGTGGGTAAGGGCGGGTGCTCGCGTATGGTCCAGGGGGGATACAATGCCGTTCTCAACCCCAATGATTCCTTCGAGAAACATTTTACGGATACGTTGAAAGGCGGACAGTTCATCAACAATCAGGACTTGGCGTGGGAATTGGTAAATACGGCACCTCAGCGGGTCAAGGAGATGGAGACCAAATACGGGTGTTTCTTCGACCGAAACCCGGACGGTACCATCCACCAGAAACCTTTTGCCGGCCAGAGTTTCGACCGGACGATCCATAAAGGAGACCTTACTGGCATTGAGATTATCTCCCGCCTCGCTGAACAGGTATTCAGCCGGAATATCGATTACCTGGATGAACACCGGGCGGTGGAGCTTTTATGGGATAAACAAGGTACAAAGATTGTAGGAGCCTTGATTTTGGATGTGGACCGGGGGGAATTTCTGATTGCCCATGCCCGAACGACACTTGTATGCACAGGCGGTGGACCTACAATGTACAAACTTTTTGCCCCTTCTTTGGACAAATCAGCAGACGGCATTGCCCTTTGCTACCGTGCAGGCGCTGAGATGGTGGATATGGAGATGGTCCAGTTCCACCCAACAGGCCTGATCGTCAAGGGTTCGAATACTTCGGGCACCCTTCTGGAGGAAGGCCTGAGAGGAGCCGGCGCTCAACTCTTCAATGCCCTGGGGGAACGTTTCATGGAGCGTTATGCCCCGGATGTAAAAGAACGGGCCACCCGAGATGTGGTCTCTCGAAGTAGTTTCCTGGAGATCGTGGCCGGAAGGGGAACTCCGAATGGAGGAGTGTTCATCGATGCCTCTGTGATGGGCCCCGAATTCGTCGAGAAGAATTTTCCAGGGATGGTCGAACGTTGCAATGATTATGGATTTGACTTAGCTCACGGACGGGTGGAGGTTTCTCCTACGGCTCATTTCTTTATGGGAGGGGTCAGGATCGATACCCATTGCTTAACCGACCTCGATGGACTATATGCTGCCGGGGAGGATGCGGGCGGCGTTCATGGAGCCAACCGTTTAGGAGGCAACGGCATCGCCGACTCTACTGTCTTCGGCGGGATCGCCGGTGACTCAATGACAAACAATGTGATCGGCCGGGAACTGGTTCCCTTTGATGAGACACAGGTTGAAGAGATCATCAAACAAGTGGAAGCTCCGCTAGGCCGCGAGGGATTGGATCTCTATCCCCTTCGGGACACGTTGCGCCTGAGTAACTGGGAGAAAATAGGGATTACCCGGGATGAGAAGGGCTTGCTGGAAGGTCTGCAAACCATCCAGGAGTTGAAAGGGAAAATGGATCAGGTAGGTATTGCCGGCAGCCGGGTTTGCAACATCTCCTGGAACGACTGGTTGAATATGCGAAATCTTCTGGATACATCTGAAATGATCGGAAGATCGGCCTTGGACCGTAAAGAGTCCCGCGGTGCCCATTACCGGAACGATTTCCCTGAGAAAAATAATAAAGAATACCTGAAAAACTTTTTTATCAAGCGGGAAAAAGGAGAGCCCAAGATATACGAACGGCCTGTAGCGCTTAGCCGCCTGAGGCCGGAGGATGTTGGATTTGAATAGACGGAAATCAGTAAGCAGTAGGCAGAAGGCAGTACGCAGTAGACGGTACTAGTGCAGTGCGCCCAACGCTTCTTTACATAAGTTCCGAAGCCGTCATTCCCGCGAAAGCGGGAATCCAGATTGAAAACACTGGATTCCGGGTCAAGCCCGGAATGACAATCAAAGTAAAGGGACTTTTGACGCAGTACACTAGTAACTTTTTCTGCTTTCTGCCTCCTGCTTTCTGCCTTCTGCTTACTGGCAAGAAGGGAGAAAAAATATGGCAAATGGAAAAGAATGGATGTTAAAGAGGGACGTCACAGATGCGCAGATATGGCGGAAGACCTTGCCCGGGATGTGGGCCTGGCTGTTGCAGAGGGTCTCGGCCATCCTCATCCTGCTCTTCTTAACACTCCATTTCTTCTTACCCTATCGTCGGCCGTTGCAATTCCTGCTGCTCATGGTGGTGGCCTTCCACGCCTCCCTGGGGCTGAGGGTCTTTCTGATTGACCTGGGAGCAAATGTGAAGACGCAGAAGATCCTCTTCATCGTCTTCCTGCTCCTGGCTGCCTTTGGAATCTTTTTCATCTGGAACTATCTGCCTCTCGGTGGATAGCGAACGACTCACTATGCCCTGAACACCATGGGGTACAGGGCTATGCGCATGGCGTTTTAATGATGATGGGGAAAAATGTTCTACACTTTTAAAATTTTCCGTTTTGATCCAAAACAAGAGAAAGAGCCTCGTGAGCAAGAATTTTATGTGGACTTGGGAGAGGCCGAAAAGGTTACGGTGTTGGATGCCCTCTTCAAAATCCAGCAAACTCAGGACAAAACCCTCTCCTTCCGTTATTCCTGTCGCCTAGCCATGTGCGGTTCCTGCGCCTTAGTGATCAACGAAAGAGAGGGGCTTGCCTGCAAGACTTTGGTCAAAAACCTGGGCTCCGGGCCAATCTCTCTTAAGCCGCTGAGTCATATCCCCATTATCAAGGATTTGACCGTGGATCTCAAATTCTTGATCAACCGGTTGAAAAGATTGGAACCCTACTTCATCCCCAGAACCCCATCGCTCGAACCGGTAAAGATTAAACCCACCTCCAAGGAACGGCAAATCATTGGGTTGAACACAGAGTGCATTGCCTGTGGGTCCTGCGTTTCGGCTTGCACGATGATGTACTGGAACTCCGAATTCATCGGACCGATGGGCTTGAACCGGGCTTTTTGCCTGATCGCCGATTCCAGGGATTTGACCGGGAAACGACTGGATCAGGTCGCCGGGGAAGATGGAATTTACCGCTGCCACATGGAATTCAACTGTACCGATGTCTGTCCAAAGCACCTGAGTCCCACTCGGGGCATCCATTATTTGAAGCGGCAGACTTTCCGGGAGGGAATGAAAAAATTGAATCCATTTCGAAGAGGCCAGAACGGATGAGACCTTGGCCTAATATTCTGCTGCTGGGGGTAAGTTTGGCATTCCTCGGGACCATTTCTTCTTCAGCATCTGCCAAGACAGCGGGTTATTGCCTGGAATGCCATTCTCAAAAGTTTGTCGAAAAATTTTCCCAACACTTTGAACGGTCC
>Ga0315285_10003413_pt1 | contig 16562 bp, 18 predicted proteins | sample YL17G09_36_MG_FD_203698 | JGI IMG/M metagenome (GOLD analysis project Ga0315285, IMG submission 203698) | Sediment microbial communities from Yellowstone Lake, YNP, Wyoming, USA - YL17G09_36 | ecosystem: Environmental > Aquatic > Freshwater > Lake > Sediment | place: USA: Wyoming | collected... | reverse complement strand
TTGAAAGCAGTTTCAGGCACACCGTCATCATGAGTCTCATCTTTGGCACTTTCGCGGCTGGGATAGGTTTCCTCATCTTCCACGTAGCAAAGAAGTACCGACCAAAAAGTTGGGAAAGGGATGGCGAGAGCTACTCTCATGCCTGAGAAAGAGGAAGTCTCGATTTCTACGTCATGAGTGAAGTATGGAAAAGAGGGGGTGAAAACAGTCTTGAAGATCAATAAGAAAGCTATGGAGATCCTTCTGAGCCTCATCATAGTGATCATAGGCGCCCTCTGTGGCGTAGGGCTCTTCATCTGGGCCACGACTCCCCCTCTCAAGAAGTCTTGGCTTTCGGAGTGTAGTAACTATCCTGTCGGAACTCGGCCCCCTGAATCATGTAACGTCTTGATCTTGCCCTTGACGATGATTGCAGTCGGCTTGCCGCTTGTCGTCATCGTGGATATCGCAGTTGGATGGAAGAAAGTCTTTTCAAAGGTCTTCGAAAAAAAGGGGAAAGACAGCCAGAGCTGACCTGAGCAGCCTAGCTTAGTCTCCTACACCGTTCCAGCGGATTCCCTGACCAGCAGTGAACACTATCGGGTTGCCGTTATCCCAGAGGCGGTACTCAATGTTGCATTGGGCGTCAGCATAGACGCCATTGACGAAGTAGCCTCGTGGGTCGTAGACGGAATTGGAGGGGCTGTACCACCAGTATCCGCCTGAGGAGTATGCGTTCGTGATCAAGGTGGGGTACATGGCTCAGCTCGATAGTAATTGCCTGTATTCCAATCGCGAGGCCCGAGCCAGTTTGACCAGTAGTAATCGTAGCCGTCGTCTCCGTCCATTTCTGGATCCTGCTTGAACAGGCGGATTCGTCTCATAGACGAGTTGAGGTGGGCTGGGTTCATTCCGTCTATTCTCTCGATCGTCCCTTGCTGGGATGTCTACTGACCGCAGCGTCAGCGATGAGCGCGTAGATGAAGGCATGGAGCGCGTCGTCAGCTTCGCCTTCGGCATGCATGTAGTGATGATATTTCTTGCCCCGACTGTTTCCTGCCCTTCCATCTCGACGCACGTGAAATGATCCACAGACCACTCGACTAGACTGGGCTGTCTCCATGGAAGTACAAGTTTCGGCGTATGTGCGCCAGCTTCATTCTTGTGCTTGACGAGTCTGATGGCTCTCTAGTCTTCTCCGAATAGGTCCTTGACAACTAGGGGCGTCTCTCTTGCATAGCAGGCCAAAGCGAGCGCCCACAGGTAATCATCATGCATGCCTTCTTTCTCCGACGACTCGAAGAGCAGATTGCCCGTCTTGCTCACCTGGTAGCGGAGCGAGTTGATCTGCATGATCAGCTTCTTATCATTCGGAAGCCTGATGCATCTCGGCGAGAAGCTCACGAACACCGTACCCAGCCCTGAACCCCTGTGGCATGGCTAGCGCCGCTTAATTAGACGCCTCTCTCTAGTGATACAGGGGAAGGAAAATGATAGCTGGCCTTAGAATTGCTAACTTCAGATCCATCAGAAATCAAAAGCTGAAGCTTGCCCCTATCACAATTCTCTACGGTCATAACAGCGCAGGCAAATCGAGCATACTCTACTCGGTCGCTGTCCTGAAGAACGTGGTCCTCAACCCCAATCAGCAGTCTTTGGCCTTCTTTAACCTAGGTTTCGCTAACCTCGGCGATTTTCAGAAGGTAGCGTTCGACCACAAAGATGAGAATTTCGTGAGCTTTGAGGTTGAGGTTGACGCGCCCGATGGTGCCAGAATAAACTATGAGGTCTCAATCCGCGGTGCTGAAGGCAAGTTTGCTCTGAGAGCCAACGGTAAGTTCAAAGTCGAGCTCAAACTGGCCATAACGCTGCCCTACCCTCTGAACCAACAAGACAGTAAGGACATCGAACTTGATGGAAGATCATTCAGCGTCACATGGAATGGCGTTACGGCGCAAGTGACCCCCAAAGAACAAGACCCCGAATCGCTAGAGAAGGCGCAGGAAATCGCACGGTCATTGAACAGCCCCATAGAGGCCATTCGAAAGATAGACTTCGTACCCCTAAGGCGTGGCTTTTCAAAGCCTCACTACAGCCCGGTTGCGCAAACCCCGCTGCTCTTGACCGAGGACGAAGTGGCCACTTACCTAGCCAACAACATGTACCTTCAAGGTAAGCTAAGCACCTATCTTGAGCGGATTCTGGGCAGGGAATTCAGAATTCATCTTCCGCCTGGTACGGCTATGTTTTCCCTGTATACCGTAGAGAAGGCAACCGGCCTAACCGTTGAAGTGATAAACGATGGGTTCGGAATCAATCAGATCATCTGGCTCCTAGCAAAGTGCCTACGTAATGATGCAGACACAATCTGTATAGAAGAACCTGAGATTCACCTTCACCCGACTGCCGTCAGAGCGCTGGCCCAAACTCTAGTAGGAATGGTTAGGCGCGAGTCGAAGAGCTTCCTAGTCTCTACTCATAGCGAGGCTTTGGTCATGGCACTTCTAAGCTTTGTAGCGCAAGGAGAACTTAAGCCCGACGAGCTTTGTTGCTATCTCGTCAAAAAGGAAGAGAAGGAGACCGTCCTTGAATACCAAGAGGTTCGAGAGAACGGACAGATAAAAGGAGGGTTGACCTCCTTCGTCGAGGCTGAGCTTAAGGATTTGAAGGCCTTCCTTAGAGCGCAGGAATAGAATGCCCCTCCTAATCATTCCTGACGAATGGCTTGTCCATGACCTCAAAGGCAACAATGGAGAAAAAGCGCAAAGGGAAACCCACAGCTTCTTGGAGAAGGTGTATGCCAAATGCGACAAGCTGGTCATCCTCGAGGGAAGCCCTTTTGTTAGCAAGGTCTACAAGCTCCTTTTCAAGGATACCCGGCCCCATGTGCGTCTGATGAGTAGGTTCTTCAGTTGTAGCTTCTTGCAGAATTCTGAAAAATGCATAAAGTTGACCGATGCCAAAGGGCTACCAACAAGCCTTCAAGACATAGTTCCATGCGAGGATCGCTACCTGTTCGAAATAAGGGAGACTCTACAGGAAGGTGTGATCGTAACCACAGATAAGAGTTTAACAAGTCTTCCAGAAGTCAAGTCCCGTGATGATTTTCTAGAGAAATACGACGAGGGTTCGGGCTCGGCGTCCAAAGATGGTTAAGGGGAAGATCATCGCTCAAGCGAGATTTCATACTCGCTTGGATTGGTGCTAGGCTCGATATTCTTTTTTCCATCGTTCTATGGACTGGCTATCATGACGGTTGGCTTTGTCGTACTTCTGTCCGCGATGTTATGGAAAATCGGAGCGGATCCCGCCGAAAGACCGGAAGATAAATTCAGACGTGATTTGCGTTCCCTGATGATACTGGTGCTCCTATCATCTTCTGTGTTGTTTGCCTGCTGGGTCTGGGTTCTTGTGAACGAGCTCACGGTGAGATTGGAGGTGGCACTTGTCGCATCGTCCGCTGTGGCGGCCACCATTGTTAGGCAAAACAGGCAAAACCTTGGATAAGACAGTAGCCACGTGCTGAATCTGGCGATAATTCCTAGGCACTAGCTACTGCCTTCTAGCTCCGCAGTTTGGGCAGAACACGCTCGCTTGCGGCATGAGACCTCCGCAATATCGGCAGGGCACCATGACTACTTCCTTGATGACCTCACGCTCCTTTATGATCGTTGTAGGAGCTTGCGTCGTGGGAGCTGGGAACTGTGTGGGAGGTCGTCGGCTTGGACCCCGGACTATCCGTACGATCACGTAGATAATGATGATCAGAACAACGAGAGCTATGATCCATTCATAACCCACAATTGCCATGCGGTCCACAAACATCACAGATCGTGTTTAGACGATAAAAGATCGTATGTTCTTCGCGAAACTCAATCGGTAGCCACTAATCGGCGGGGACAAGCGTCGTCGTGTAGGCTGGTGTGGGCGTCCGAATTTGAACCGTCATGATGAGGAGTTGGAGGAGGCGTTCGTCGTCGTCGTCGCGCACCAAGGTACCCACACACACAAATCACTCCCCTCTCCCAGGGGTTCAAATTACGATACCCCCACCAGCCTACCACACACACACCACTGTCTACAGCCTAGCGGCAAGACACCGATAGTTATCTAGTAGAGATCACTTGATTATGACGTATGATTAGGAGGTGATAGAATGCTAGATGAGGGAACCGTCATCAAGATAGTTACTGTTGTGGGCATCGCTCTCTTGGTCATTTTTGGATATAGCACGATTCAGAATGTCGCGGGACCACTATTACCACCAAATGCAAATTTCGGAATCGCGGGGATTCTTCTCGTTCTAGGAGTTTTGGGCTACCTTTGGGTTCGTCGCAAAGCCGAAGAAATCTGAAAAAAGGATGGACAATGTGCCAGCGAAAACTAACATGAAAAAGAGCCAAGCAACCGCAAGCAACATGTATGCATTCTTGAGCCCTAGAAGACCGTAGAGAAGCACGGCACATCCTACCGCTCTTGTCAAGACTATCGAAGCGTTCGCGCCTATTCGTCTTGTGAGAAACGCTACAATCGGATTCAACTCATGAACGGCACGATTGAAGCCTATCTTCGTCACTGCACCATCCAACAGTAGGGCAAACAGAGCTAGAGTGAATGCAATTATGAGAAGCGGTGAGAAGCCGAAGTCGAGCAAAACTGACGGGACGACAATTCCTGCCATGCCTGTCGCAAGAAGCGTCGTCAGAAACGGACCTAGAGTCCTCAGCATTCTTCTCCCTATCCCTGTCAGCCTAGATACCAATGAGCGATGCTTTGCTTTCAAGCTCCAACAACGTTTTCTGACAAGAATTGCCTATAGGGTTCCAAGCGATTGCGTTCTACAAGATTAGATAGCACACGGCGGTTTGACCGCAAAAGAGATGAGTGAAATCGGACTACATATTGGATGTGAGATAGCAAGATGTGGTCAGACCTACTTCATAGGAAGCTGTCTCAGATGCGATGTCAGAAATGTGGTAGGCCTCTCGTTAAGAGTCCAATGGGTACAGTATGTGCAGGATGCAATGGTCCTGAAGCCTACTGCAATTGTCGAGAACGACTTGGCACCGTCTTCTGAGGCTCTCTGAAGCACACCACGCGATAACGCAATAGTGCCACAACATGGTCAGTGCCTAGCCCGTCATGGAGATCGAGCGCGACCCCTGTTGCAACCAATATTGCTGCTATCGCCAACAACACGTACGTACTCTCAGGCTAGGAAGGCTTTTCACCATGAACCGACCCCTCATCTACATGATATGATTTGACCAAATCAAAGAGATTCAGAAAGTGCCTACAGTGTGGCATGACATTCAAGGCTATGACTGACCCTCAGTGGAACAATGTGCTCCGCCTGCATCGGCGCGGGCGGAAACACAAGCAACGGATAGCGGCAAGATCGCGCCACAGAAGTTAACGGAACCCTCACGGTTCCCAGTAGGTTCGTTTTCCCCGCTCCCACAGCTGAACGCATGGGCAGCGATGAGCGCGTAGATGAAGGCATGGAGCGCGTCGTCAGCTTCGCCTTCGGCATGCATGTAGTGATGATATTTCTTGCCCCGACTGTTTCCTGCTCTTCCATCTCTATGCAAGTGAAGTGGTCAATGATCCATTCGACTTCAAGTGGCTCTTTCCACGGCAGAATTCTTATCTGGGGGTTCTTGCTAATCATTTTGGGCATAAGGATTGAATGAGGAATTAGCTCCAAACAAGCTCCTTGACAGTGACCCCTGGGCTATCTTGCTGACCACTGTGAAGAAAATCAAGGACGCGGTTCATAAGAGCATCATGCTCACGGAGCTGGAAACTAAGATCATTGATAGCGAACAATTCCAGAGATTGCGGCATATCAAACAGACCGGCCCCGCGTATCTACTTTATCCTACAGCGCTCCACACAAGGTTTGATCACTCAATCGGCACGCTCCACGTTGCACAACTCATGGTAAGTTCAATCAACAAAAGTGAGAGAATACCACTTCTCAGCGGAAGAGATGTATTCATAATTCGACTTGTTGCTCTGCTGCACGACTTGGTCCATCTTCCGTTTGGACACACTCTCGAGGATGAGGGGCGTCTGTTTACTAGCAAGCAATGGCAAAGCAAAATCAGACAAGGAAAATTCTTTGAGCCTGTGGCTGAGATCATTAGAGAAGGCGTTATTTCTTCGTTCACGAGATGCGGGAAAGAAAACGAGGGCAAGTTGCAGTCTAAACTTGTGGTGGAACAAATCAGGCAGACGCTCATAGCTGAAGAGGATGGCAACGTCGAAGGTTTGGATGCACCTTATGTCGCCGACATCGTAGGCAACACTATTTGCGCGGATTTGCTTGATTATGTGAGTCGCGATGTCTTCTTCTGCGGTTTGTCGGGTGGATATGATGAACTAATCTTCTTCTACATGACACTAAAGGAAATACCCAATAAGAAAGGAGAGTTGAAAAAGCGGCTAGTCATTAGGCTGTTCAAACAGGGCAAGAAAGAGATCGAAATCAGACCGGACGTTCTCACTGCGCTTGTGGATTTACTCAGGCTGCGCTACTCAATCGGCGAGAGAGTCTACTATCACCACACCAAGAGAGAGGCATCTGCCATGCTAGTAAAAATGGTGGCCGCGGGGATGGAGGCAGGTCTTGTCACAGAGGAGATGCTGTGTGAACATAGCGATGACTCATTACTCTACTTCGTTCGAAAGTTTGAGAAAGACGAAGCACTCGAGGAAGCCCAACTACCTTTGGACGTGGCCCAGAAGTTGGAGAAATGCTTCAGCGGAAGAAAGCTCTACAAGCCCGTATACAAGCTCTCCATTGTCGACTACTCCCAGAGCGATAAAATTAATGAACTGATTAACGATTGGAAGAAGCGCTATGACACAGAGGAAAAACTCTGCGAATTGGTAGGATTGGAACACGGTGACATATTGATCTATGTTCCAAGCGAAAGAATGGGCGCCAAGCAAGCCGATGCGCTAGTGCAAGTTCCCTTCAAGTTTGATGGGGGGGCTGACATTTGCACCCTGAATCAACTTGCGAATAAACGAGTCAAGGACGCCAATTTGCAAGATATAGTGGATGTTCTGAAAGCAGAACTCGAGGCCCTGGAAAACAAACATAGGGTTCTTTGGAAGCTCTCGGTGTTCGTCCACCCAAGAATAAAAGAGACACCACAAGCGGCGGAACTCTCGACCCTTTGCGAACAGTGGTTTAACAACAAAGCCCAATTCGAGTTAGTACATCGCTTATCTGAGAAGCAAGGGATTCAATTGAACTCAACCGCAATTTCTGCAATCTGTGAGCAAGCAACGAGCACAGTTCATGCATCCGACGCGATGTCGCGACCGGGAGACGAAACTTTGCTTTCCAGATATTGTGACACGATTGAAACATTGATTTCGCTGAAGAAAAGGCAAGCATGAAATGATGGAACTGAACACTGAATCCATATGGGTGACGCTTGCCAGACTATACTCTGATGAAACTCAGCTAGAGCGACCCCTTACGGGGATAGAGCAGCATAGGAAAATCGTGCTGGACTACGTTTGGAACGAGATGAAGCGACATGCAGAAGACCGGCCCCCATTCATTGCAGATGACCGATCACATTTCGTCAAGTCTCGTAGGGTGACGATTGAAGATTTCGACGTTAAGAACTCTCACGGATGCTTGCTGCCTACCTCTCAGGGATTCACGCTACTTGTCAAGAAAGGCCTAGACGATTTTCGTAGACGAGGCGTATTAGCTCACGAGTTAGGTCATACATTTCTTTTTGATCTTAGTCAAACCCCTCCTAAGATGTACAATTCTCAAACGCTAGGACCGGAATGGAGAAATGTTGAAGGGCCTGCATATGAGATTGGAAGGCAGATTTTGCTGCCCGAAGCCTGCCTGACCGCACAAGAGTACGGGAGAACCCCTTCAATTGAAAATCTATACGAGTTGAGAAGGATTTTCAGAGCTTCAAGTTACATTTTGTCAAGACGACTAGTCCATGACCTTCACCTATGGGATGTCTGCGTCCTGATAGCCGAGAGTGACCCGGCAATTTCAGTGAAAGGAAAGTTCAGAGGACGGTCTTTTAGCCATTTCAATATTAGACAAAATTTCGAAAAAATCAGACCCCTACTGGTCGAAGCATCTGAGAATGTGGGCGAGGTCAATGACAAGACCCTTACGATCGGACAAAGAACGTATGACGTACAATCCAATTGCACAAACCTGGGCACAATCGTATCTATCATAAGAGAAGCGCGGTCTACGTGAAACATGTATGAGTATGTAACTGTGTCCCTCCTTTGCGTTCTGGAGAAGAGGAAAGCAACTCAGGTAGAGATAGTCTAGCCGCGAAAGTGAACTGATCCCAACAGGACATGAATCCGAAGGCGCGCTTTGGCTAAGGAAAGGGAAGAGATTTAGTTGCTCTTCACACTACGTTGAAATACGTCTGAGGCGAAGCCCTCTCGGACGATGGCCCAGATTTTGAAGGTCTCAGACTACCTTGCGGACCCCGTCGCTATCGGAGTCATACATGAGCGCCTCGTCGTCGACATCATGAAGACGCAATCGCTGTACGAGTGGCTACTTCAGCGATGGAAAGAAAACGCCGAGACCAAGACTATGCCGTTTCCTTATGGCCAACCATCCGCTACGATCCAAGGAACCCTGCAACAGCACCTCGATTCGGAGAGACGAACTGCCAACTTCGCAGGCACGATCTTAAGCTATATGAGTCAGTTGTCAAGCGGACGGCTAAGTGGTTCTTGCCCCAAACCTATTGTCGACTGGAACCAGAAACTCCCAGCAAGATCTCCTTTCGGATTCTGGACAGAGTCCGACTTGCGGGCAAGTGTTGTGGATGCCGACGTTGGAGACGTTCTGTTGACGGCCTTGACCAGCAGCGAAAGGGAACTCGTGATCGATGCGTTCTCCTTGAACGGGAAGCTAATAGGTGAGTACGAACAATTCATCAAATCGATTCCGGGACTTGGTTCTGACTTCAGCATTGTGAGCAAGAAGACACGGCATTCTGCGGCTTACAGTTTGTTAGTATATCCGCATGCGACGTCTCTATGGTTGAGGACGGATGCTCCCCGATACATACCGGATACATTGTTGAAGTTTGTGTCCGGCGCCTTGAATTACATATGGCGTCGGGAATGGCGTACGTCAGTCGTTCTTTCGGCTATTACCGTTGAGTTCATACTGGCCGAAATATATGAGGAAGAACATACGCGCCCAGCGCCTGAATCTCCGCTAGGTGACCTGTATCGTGAGGTCAAGCAGAAGCACAGGTTCCCGGAGAGTATTGCGAAATCGATCGAGGAGACCAATGACATTCGAATAAGAGCTGTGCATCGCAGTACACTCGAAGCCTCAGAAAGAGAAGCAATCAACGCCCTAAAGGGAGCGGTGCAATTGACGCTTTATCACTGCATAACCGTATAGGCGAATGGATTGGAACTTGCAGGCATCCAAGTCGAGGGTGAAAACAAGTGGCTAACGCTAATCCAAAACGCTACGTTGACAAGAAATTTACAGGACAGAAACAAAGTCTTGGGGAATGCGTAGTCTCCTCCCAAACCTAGCCGTGAGAGGTTTCCGGTATTCTCTACACGTAAGAACCACCCGTAGTTCGTAAACTCCATCATCAATTCTTGAGGAAGCAGGATTCATGACATGCACTTCTTCGCTTCCAACATGATACTCGAATAGTCTAATGTCAAGCCTATCACTAGGGACCATTTCCGCAATCTCAAGAATGGGGTTGCCGTTGTGTCGGCCTAGGACAATCGGAAAGTATGGGCGACCGTTCAGATAGACTTGCAGTCCGACTTTACGTGCCGATGCCGAGAGAAGGTTTCCGCCCACGTTTTCAACTTCGAGGTTCAAAGTGGAAATCACAATCGACCCGGCCCCAATCCCAGACAGACTAACCACATATCTCTCCGGGCCTCGAAATCGCAAGTCGAATTTGGGACTCCAATGATACCATCGAATCAAGAAAAGAGCACCTGCTAAGACAATGCCAGTTCCCACCAAAAGCTGCCAATACGATGCAGCTATGGATAGGAACTGGGAGAGAAGGTCAGACAAAGGTTTGCCACAACGGTGGAGAATGCCTTTGCTGCCTTCAAAGATAATGCTTTCCTACAGATCTGACGAACGGTAACACTCTGTCACGAACCTGCCAGATCACCGGGGCGCAACGCAAACCCCCCGACCCGTTAACAGGCTACCGAGACGGGGCTTACCACCCACCGAAGTTAACAGAACCGAACGCCGCAAGCCACCCGACGAAACTTGACAGTAGAGAAAAGCGGAGGCAACCGACACAGACTTGACAGAATCCTATCCGCGCCCTCTTAGGAATCGATCTCGATCGGTTTCTCTACGATAGTCTCGATAAGTAGATGGCGGTTCGAAGATGGCGGCGCCGGGCTGCAAGTGTGTCCGGCTGATGCGGAATGCGATTTCGAGCGCGTCGAGAATGTCGTTTCTGCCCTTCGGGAATTGTAGGTATTCCATCATGAGATCATCCTGACCGGTTCTCGCGATGCAGAGTGTCCCATTCTGGAAGTATGGAGCTAGGCTGAGGATGCGCAGCATCTTGTTTCTAGTCTGCTCCACAGGGATGACAGGTATGAGTCCGCGTTTGACCCATTGAGGGAGCGCTCGCTGGTAGGCGACGGCTTCTATGCCTATCTTTTCTGGTTTCCATGCGAGGGCTTGGCTTTCAACCGCGGCTACTTGTGCGGGAAAGTCTAGCTGCTTCTTCTCATAATCGAGGATGAATCCTTGGCCTTCTTTGGTGATTCCTATGGTGAGACCTACGGTTGGGTGGGCGGTTTTGGATTCGCTGATTCCGAGGTCCCATCCTTGGAATACTAGCATCTCGTCTCGGTTTGGCAGCTTGTGGATCTTCTTCGCGGGATCATCAATTGTAGGATCCCAATAGTGTAGCCAATCCTTCTTCAGTTCGGTTCCTTCGATTGGGCTAGGATTGTGGAGGTATTGCGCGCTCCACATGATCGGCCCGACTTCGGCTTTCTTTTCTAGAAGCGTGGTGAGAGGCCACTTCGCTTTCCATAGGGCATTATTGGCTTCGTCTATCGCCGGTAAGACGAGTTGAGTGCAGCCTTCGGGAGATACTTCAGGCCATACTGCATCCCATTCCTCGAGGAGCTCTGCGTAGAGATCAAGGTAGCTCCATCTGGTTGCGACAACGATTAGTCTACCGTTCGGTTCTAATCGTTCGAGGAGTTCTTTCTTGAACCATGTATGCAGCCTTTCCCGGAGTGGTTCGCTGTTCGCCCAATCTTCATCTACGATGTCATCGCAGATTATCTCATCAACGCGGCGACCGATTATGGCTTGCTCGACGCCTATGGCTGTAATAGAAGGATCCTTCTGCGGTAAGGCGGTCGGTGATCGGGAGACGATGATTTCATGCTGGGACCATTTATTCGGATGGTATGGTTTGAGGTCGCCGAAGACTTCGATGTATCGGGGATGGGCCATCCAACCGGTGATTTCGCGGACGAAGGACGCTACGAAATCGCGGGTATGGCTCGCGATGATGAACCGGAGGTCGGGATTCTCCCCCAGGCGCCAGAGGGGATAGTTGATAGTGCTCGAGGTGGATTTGCCGTGGCCGGGAGGGAGAATTATGATTGCGCGTTTGACACCTTGGTTCTGAAGAATCCTGTAGATCTGCTCATGGAATGGCGCATTGATGTAGCCGAGATGTTCCGTGAAAGCGATGAGGTCAGCTTTGGCCAGGGCTCGATACAGCACGTCGGAGTCTAAGCTCTTTTGCACGCTCCCAGAGTTTACGTCTTGCATCCTCAGGCAACTCGGATACGAGTTCTGCTAGATCGCTCTCATGAATCATGCCGGGCGGGGCTATTTGGGCTTGAATGATCTGCAATGGAGCCTTCGTTATCCAGCTTTGCCCGTCCCCGTAGAGTCGCAGCGCATTATTGAGGCATCCTCCGGTTCGAGCATCCATCTTGCTCTCATACAAGTCTTGGATGAAACGATTGATGAAGTTAAGCCACTTCTCGCGCGTCTCTAGACTATGCTCTTTCGGCCATGAGAGAGGCTTTCGATATGGCGGACGCCCCCTGCCTCCGGCACCGGGCCGCCTTCCACCTGAATGACCTTGTGTACCGACCATCAGTAACCCTTCAACCATTCTCCGAGAGCCCAGATAATCCAGCGTTTCCGCGATCTGTAGCCTCTCACGGCATCTATCGCTCGGAGCATTCGAGGACCGATTACGATCATGATTCTATTCTTTCGGTAGACCTTCCTCAATCTTTCTTCACATTTGACTTATTTGTGGTGCGGAACGGGTAGAAGACGCTCATGGCTGGTCAAGGCGGGCGCATCGTTTTCATTCTCTTAAGGCTTATTGCAAAGCGAAGCAGCGCCTATTCCAATGAGCTTGCCCTTCTCCCACATGCTGATTATGACTTTCAGGCGGCTCTCATAGAAGCCCGTGAAGACCTCGGTAGCCAGTTTCTGATCGATATCGTCTAGCCGCTCGCGGAGAGACGGATCCAACCGAGTGGGTGGTCTTTCAAATTGGACGGTCTCAGGGAGAGGCATCATTTCGGCCTCAGGAGAAGAAACGTATTCAGGCGATCGATGGTCTCGTTGAGGCGATCTACGGCGGATCCGATTCCTTGCATCACGTGAAGATGGGTGCTGATCTGTGATGCGAACTCTGAGGCCACCTTGGTGTTGCTCTCTATGGCTTGCGTCTGGCTCCGTTGGAATTCTAGTAGGGAAGGAATCCATGTTGGCCAATTCTCATGCACCTCTAGGCATTCTGGGTGGCTTGCATCCGCAAGGATGGATAACCCCCGCGAGTTACGGTAGAAGTCAACCTTGAACGGTGTCAACGGTCCGACTTGGAAGGTTCGATGTCGTCGTGCAACTTGCAAACCGCTGATCATAGCCTTGAAGGAATCACCAAGATAGGCGCGTGTAGGCAGGGCCTTTCCGAAAGCATCCTCCACGTGGACTCTCAGGTCTTCGAAGCCTAGGGGACGACGTGAGAGGATCCTGCAAGTGCCACTCTTCGGATAGACACGGACTGAGATATTCTCATCAAAGTACTGCAATTGCCTGTTCCGATTTGGCGACCGATACCAAGCACCTTCAACCCTTCCAGCACAGGCCTTCTCCTCAAGAACGGCAACAAAACCCGCAGGAACAGGCTGCTCGAACCCAAACTCCAACCTGTGAACAGAAGTTAGGGGCTTTGGGAGTTGCCCATGAGAGTCCGTAACGGCTACAGTTGACTGCATCCAGCGAATGGTGTCATGTTTTATTTTGCGGGCTCTCCCGCCATACTTCAAGTAATCTAGGTCGAGTGCCCTGCAGCATTCCTTCGCTGTCGAGTTCGGATATTTGTAGAAATACTCCTTAATCTTGTGAGAGAGTGCGGGGTCGTTACGAGCGTTACGTAACGTCTCAATTCCGACTCCCATCGATCGGATCATTCCTCCTCCCGTCTGAGAAGTGCAAGGTAAACGGGAAGTCTGGCCAGAAACTCACCGGTCGGAATTCGATCTTTCTCCATGAGCAATAGGTCACGTAATACGGACTGAGGAGGTAGCTTCGCGGCCACGAAGTTTCTCAAACGGGTGATATCAAGCTCCTTCGTGCCAAGTTGCGAGTCCAATACAATCGCTTCTTCATTGCTTTAGTTGTCTGAATCGATACCCCTGTCGCTAGTCTTATAACTTTCGCTGTCTAAAGTTACTTTAGATCTTCATGCCAAGAGAGTGGCTCAGATATTCTACACGCGCTAGGAGGAGGGAGGCGGCGGCGAAGATCCGCGAGTTATTGCCGGAGGATGGCTCAGAATCCGGATGGGGGGACTTGGAGAAGAGGGCGGTTTCCGCCGGGATAAGCTCCGCCACTCTGAGCTTTCACCTCAAGAGATTGGGTCGGCTGGGCCTCGTTCGAAGACGTGTGGACGCATCCACCTATCCACCTAGGACGTACTATTCACTTGCGGTTAAACGGTCACAACCTCCGCCAGAGCTAACATCCCTCCAGAATCAGCAAAGGTGGCTCGAATCTTCAGTAAAGGTGGGCACAGCAACTGAGGACTTCTATATGATCCTTAGAGGCTACATTTTCCGCGTAGTCAGCTCTGCCGCAGACATACTCTTTGAGGCCTTAGGCATTAGGAGAGAAGCTCTCTTCTTCATGGATATTGATGAATTGAACAGGAAGACCCTCTTGGGCAGGGAGAAAGCCCATGAACGGGCAGATGAGTTAGTCGATGCTTGGCTCCGACCCGGTATCCACGAGACCATAGATCTCTGCTATGTGCGTAGCCCGAAGACCAGAAAGCCCCTGATGGAGGAGATCAGGGATGCTTGGCTGCTCTATCCCCTGATACAGATGCTGCTCACGGACAGCAAGATACTGGGAAGTTTGGAAAGAGACTTGGCTCAGAAAGCTAAGCAGGTGGGCCTCCACATCCCCAGCGTCGAAGGCTTCAAGTCCCCGGTTTGGCAGCTTCTAACGATGCCTCTCGCAGACCTCGCCAAGATGAGCAATGAAGAGTTTCGCGCTAAAGAAACTGAAATCTTGAGGAACTACGACGTGTATGAGGGACTACTTGAATACCTGAGGAGGCAGAAATTGAGCCGGAAATATAGTCCAGTAATGGACACGACGGGCTCTTTCGACTCAGCGAGCACCAGTTGTGTGTCGAAGTGAAGCAGGTACGGCCGACAAGGATAGCCTGCTGCCGGTTATTGCCAAGCGAATAGGTAACCTACGTTCACAGCGGCTGAATAATCAGGCTGGAAAACGCCAGTTCAGCCTACGATTAGTAAGGAGGTCCAGCTTCGAATGTTGAACCCATTCGATATCATGAGACCGGGAACAATAGACGCAATCAGCTAGGCGTCAAGGTTCGAGAGGTTTGTCAACGCTGTTGCGTTGGGCCATCTTGGTGAGGCGCTTCATATGACGCCTCCAGCGAGTTTGGATACTGAACCGATGGATCAATGAATGCTTTTGGGGCCTTCGTCCTGAAGCAAAAGGACTCTCAATAGGAGTAACTGCTTCTTGAGTTTGGTTAGAAGGGCATCTTGATGATTGTCCTGTCGTTGGGTATCGATGCCACGTACTCCCAGCCTTCTGCGAGCCATCGTTCTACATCGCCGACCGCTACGACCTTTTGCCTTGACCCATTGTTCGCCATAACGCCCAGGAGGCGTTGCCTGACCAAGTTGTGAAGTTCCTCGTCACTCATGTTAGCCACATCATATTTTACGAGTTCTTCCTCGCTGAAGCCCGCGACTGCTAGGAGCTGTTTCTTGAAGGCTTCCTTGATCTTCTCTTCTCCGACCTCTGCCTTCGTGGTTTGGAGGTAGTCTTGGCTTCGCTTGTAGGCTTCACGCATGTCCTCGATCACAGACTCGGGCAGGCGGTGCTTGTTCGTCGTGTAGCGGTTCTTGATGTCGCCCTTGTGCCCCATCCAGAATTGGCGGTAGTCGCGGAGCACTAGGCCTTTGGATTCCGCAAGCATAAGCTGCGTGTCAAAGTACGATCGGAGCACGTATGGACGCCATGGCAGCCCAGCGCTCCTGATCGGAGCACGTATCATGTCCCCGATGTTCACGGTGCGGATGAAAGGTTTTTTCGCGAACTTCGGTATCACGACCGCAGAGTCAGGGGTCAGCTTCTCGCCGTCCAGTAGCCGTTCATCCAAGTAGTCCTTCAGGTAGCCGCAGGCTTCCTCGGTTAGGAATGTGAAGTATTGGTGGCGGGCCTTGCTCAGGCTGGAGCGAATAGTGACCATCGTAGGTATTTCGTCGAAGGTTAACTTGTCGCCTTTGAGTTGAAGTTCGGGTAAATCACGTATTCTCAGACCATCGTTGCCTTGATAGTTGCCTATGGTTTGCAGCCTGAGTCCGCCGTGAGCCACCAGGGCGCATGCAGTGCGGGCCTGCTTGCTGGCGGATAGGAAGATGCGTCTGAGTTCATCTTTTGTGGGCACACGTTCTTCTTTGAGGGTTGGTGTCTCATGGGCGCCTGTTATCTTGATCTTACGCTTCAGCTCGATACCATTGTAGGCGAGCCAGGATTTTATGACCTTGATCGTGTTGTGAATGTAGCTGCCAGCATACTTCTCCTGGACCGCAGAGACGTAGTCCATGAGGAGGTTCTCTATCGCCGAGGGCCGCTTGGATGCTAGCTTACGTGGCGTGAGCCCACTTGTCTGGCAGAAGTTTCCGAGGTTTCGAAGGTAGATCTCAGCAGCAGCTGGTGAACCGCGAGCGATGTTATCGTACCACCGCTTGACGTTTTTGTCCTCTAGGAGGTACGCGTATTTGGCGCGTGGACGAGGATTCTTGATGTCTGGCAATGCTTGTGCCTTGCCACGTTAGGAAGACGTCTGTTCGTATAAAAAACGTGTGGTTTTGAACCCAGAATTTGGTGCGGCCGCCGGGATTTGGACCCGGGTTAGAGGCTTGGGAGGCCTACGGCGGGGCCATGAGCCCGTCTCCGTCTTAGACCAGGATGCCCACCGCACATCGGCGGTTCTGGACCACGG
>Ga0315285_10003412_pt1 | contig 16565 bp, 25 predicted proteins | sample YL17G09_36_MG_FD_203698 | JGI IMG/M metagenome (GOLD analysis project Ga0315285, IMG submission 203698) | Sediment microbial communities from Yellowstone Lake, YNP, Wyoming, USA - YL17G09_36 | ecosystem: Environmental > Aquatic > Freshwater > Lake > Sediment | place: USA: Wyoming | collected... | reverse complement strand
ACCTTCACCCAGGTGATGAACACCGCCTTCCCGGGCGGCCTGCTCAGCGTCGAAAAGACCGTTGAGATGATGGATCAGGGCTGCTACAAACCCTGATCGCTGTGCCGCTCGATTCCTACAGCTCGCCGAGGGGAACGAGGTCGCCAAAGGGCACCCGTTCCCCTCGCTGTGTTCATCCTTTTAGGAACCGGGCTGCGGCCGGACGCAAAGCGAGGACACCGATGTCGCTGATTTCCGCACCCCATGAGAAAGCCTCTCTTGTAGCCCGCCTCAGGGATCGCCTCCGGGGGGGCTCTGTGCAGTCCCCCTGGGCGGCGATCATGGTGTTCCTGTCCCCGGCGCTGTTGGTATACGCCGCCTTCACCGTCTACCCCGTCATTCGCACCTTCTATAATAGCTTTCATACGATCAAGCCGCGGGGGGTCGAGGAGTTCGTCGGCCTGGCGAACTTCGTGGCATTGTTCACTCGGGACTTTGTCTTTTGGAAGGCGGTAACCAACACCATGATCTGGGCCACCATCGCGCCAATCGTGGATGTGGTGACGGGCCTGCTCCTCGCTTTGTGCCTGTTCGCCAGCGTGCCGTTTGCCCGGTTCTTTCGGATCGCGTGGTTCACTCCAGTGCTGATCACCTACGTGGTCGTCGGCATTCTCTGGATGTGGATGTATAACTATGATTGGGGCATCGTGAACGGGCTCCTGCGCTGGGTCGGCCTCGGGGCCTGGGCCCATTCTTGGATCGGCGACCCAGCGACTGCCCTGTGGGCCCTGATGTTTGCGCATGCCTGGAAGTGGGCCGGCTTCAACATGGTCGTCTGCGTTGCCGCGCTCTATGCCCTGCCAACCGAGGTGCTGGAGGCGGCAGAGATCGATAACTGTGGCTGGTTCCGGAAGCTGATCTTCATCATTATCCCGATGGTGCGACCGACTTTGCTGAACCTGCTGGTCCTCGCCTTTGTCGGAAAGATGAAGGTGTTCGACCTCGTCTGGATCATGACCAAGGGCGGACCCCTGTGGTCGACGGAAACCGTGTCCACCTATGTCTACAAGCGCGCCTTCGAGTGGAGCACCTTTGACCTTGGGTACCCCTCCGCAGTTGCCGCCGTGTGGTTCATAGTGGTTCTGGTGTTCGTCCTAGGGCTCACCTGGCTGTTTCACCAGCGTGAGCGCCTGGAGTACTGAGCCATGCGAATCCCACGAGCGTGGAAGCAGGGCCTGCTGCTGATTGTTCTCTCCCTGTACACGGTGTACTCCGCTGGACCGTTTGCCTGGGTCGCCATGATGTCCCTGCGGACGACTTCGGAGATCAGCGCGGATCCCTATGCCCTCCCGGAACGCCTTCACTGGGAAAAGTACGCTACGGCGTGGACGACGTCGCACTACGGGACCTATTTTTGGAACAGCACGGCCGTCGTCGTGGCAGCCGTGGCGCTTCTGACGATCATCGGATCCATGGCGGCCCATTGCCTCGCCCGATACCGCTTCCGCGGCAATCGGTTGATCTACTTCGTGATCTTCAGCGCCATCATTTTCCCGCCGCAGGTAATCATCATCTCTCTGTTCCAGGTTCTCGTCGAGTACGGCCTGTTCAATACCCGAACGGGCCTGACCCTGGTCTACGTCTCGATCCAGCTCCCGCTGACGATGTACATCCTCGAGGGATTCTTCGCGCAACTCCCGCAGGATCTCTTTGACGCAGCGAAGATCGACGGCTGCTCCGATTTGAACATCTTCTGGCGGCTGACACTCCCGGTCGGTGTGCCGGCGATCGCGACGACGGTCATCCTGAACTTCATCAACCTCTGGAATGAGTTTCTCTTTGCCGTGGTACTGATCACCGACGAGGAGAAGCGGACCCTGCCGCTCGGCATCATGAAGTTTATGGGCGATCAAATGCAGGACATCGGAATGATCTCAACCGGCCTGATGATCGCGATCATCCCGGTCATCGTGATTTACGTATTGTTCTCCGAGAAGCTGATCCGAGGCATGACCGCGGGCGCAGTAAAGTAGAGGAGGCAGGCCACAAGAGGAAGGACACATGAATACCGGCTGTCGGATCGACTGCCACGCGCACGTCATCGCACCCAGCAGATTCCCCTATGCCGATGGGCCGGGATACAAACCCCGCCCGGATGAGACGGGGGACTGTGCTGCGTTCCAGGGTGTCCTCACCTCCCACGGGATCAGCCATGCCCTCCTGGTGCAGCCGAGTTGCTACGGGTACGACAACGCCTGCATGCTCGATGCAATGGCTCGAAGCAACGGGCGATTCAAAGGCATTGCGGTCCTCGCGCCGGAGGCGACCGACGAGGAGATGCTCTCCCTCAAGCGGAAGGGCGTCGTTGGCGTCCGCCTCCATCTGATGCGGTCGGATCCGACTGCCCTGTCTCGGCCCGATGCCGGACGCTTTTTGGCCCAAGTTAAGGCTCTTGGTTGGTTCGTGGAAGTATATGCCACCGGCGATGTCTGGTGCGGGATCGAGCGGATCCTCCGTCAGAGCGGTGTGACGGTCCTCATTGCACACCTTGGTGAGCCGGATCTGTCGCGCGGGCTCGGCCAGCCCGGATTCCAAGCTGTGCTCGGACTCGGACGCGAAACCGACGCCGTCATGAAGTTGTCGGCACCTTTCCGCACTTCGGCGCAGGCCTTTCCATATGAGGATGTCGATCCATTCGTTGCGGCGGTCATCGACGCTTTTGGTCTGGACCGCTGCGTGTGGGGCTCCGACTGGCCCTTCATCAACACCTCACAGCAAGTCGAGTATGGCAGGCTTCTGGAGATTCTGACTCGTTGGCTGCCCGATCCGGGCCATCGCAATCGTGTGCTATGGCATACCCCAGCGCGACTCTTCGGCTTCTCATGCGATGCTTGATTGGGCAAGCCGGCAAGGCAATCTGTTGATTGAATCAAAGATGCAAGGAGTCTCCCTATGAGCACGCAAACCAACATGATCGGCCGCCCCGTCGGGGATCTGGACACCCCTGTCTTGCTGGTGGATCTGGACAAGCTGGAACGGAATATTGCGAAGTTGCGGCAGGTGATCATCGCAGAGGCGGGGATTGGGTGGCGTCCCCACACGAAAGCGATCAAGACGCCGGCCATTGCCCACAAGCTGCTCCAGGCCGGGGCCCACGGCGTCACCTGCGCCAAGCTGAGTGAGGCCGAGGTGATGGCGGCGGCCGGGATCCGGGACATCCTGATTTCAAATCAGGTGGTGGGAAACGCCAAGATCACACGCCTAGTCCATCTCCTGCGGCACGCCGACATCATCGTGGCCGTGGACTGCGATGCTCACGTGAAGGCCCTCGATGCCGCCGCCCAGGCGGCGAAGATGCGGCTCCGAGTGGTGGTCGAGGTGAACATAGCGATGAACCGCGCCGGCGTGGAGCCGGGGGAACCGGCCGTCGCTCTGGCCAAACAGGTGGCGTCCTGTCGGAGCCTGCGTTTTGCAGGACTCATGGCATGGGAAGGGGGTCGGCTCGCAGAAATCCCCGAGCCCGATGAGAAGCGAAAGAAGATCGAGGCGGCCGTCGGTCTCATCACGGCCAGCGCCGAGCGCTGCCGGGCAGCGGGCCTCCCCGTCGAGATCGTGAGCTGCGGGGGGACCGGGACCTACTGGATCACGGCCAGGCTCCCGGGCGTCACCGAGGTCCAGGCTGGTGGAGGCATCTTCTGCGACGTGCACTACCGGAGGGATTACGGCGTACAGCACGAATACGCCCTCACTATCCTGACCACCGTGATCAGCCGTCCGACGCCGACCCGTATCATCTGCGATGGCGGCTGGAAGACGATGGCGCAGCAGCCGGCCCTCCCGGAGCCTCTCGACCTGGGGGAGATAAAGAGCCTGAAGCTCTCAGCCGAACACGCGACGATTGAATTAGCGTCTTCCCGATCCACGCCTCAAGTCGGCGATCGGGTGGAGTTTGTGGTCGGATACTCTGACGCCACTGTGTTTCTCCACGACCATCTTTATGGGGCTCGTGGTGGGTGCCTCGAAGTGATCTGGCCTATCCTGGGCCGCGGGATGACGGAATAGATTTCCGCAACTTTCTGCCTCAGCAAGGTCGAATTTAACCCCAATCCGAAAATTCTCAACCGCCAAGGCGCCAAGAACGCCAGAACGAAAATGGATCATTGGGGGGAACGAACCGAACTTCTGAAGGCCCCAGGAGCCGGCCCTCGTGTTCTTCGGTGGAAGGATCGGAACATCTCAACCTTGGCGACCTTGGCGTCATGGCGGTTCAAGATTTTTCTCGCTTCAGGGTTAAATCAACCCAAAAAAGGGGGAGGTCATGTCGAGGCTCAGCGGGAAAGTGGCCATGGTGACCGGGTGCAGCGGGGAGCGAGGCATCGGCCGGGCAGTCGCGCGTCGCTTGGCTGCGGACGGCGCGGACCTGGTTCTCACCTCGAGCGGCGTACGGTTAGCCATCAACAAGCCGACGAGCGGATGGGGCGGACTGGAGGCGGTCGCCAAGGAAGTGCGGGACACCGGCCAACGAGCGCTCACGGTTTCCCTGGATGTCCGGTCTGTCTCCCAGATCGCCGCCGCCATTGACCAAACCCTCCAGCAGTTCGGAAGGCTCGACATCCTGGTCAACAACGCGGCCGCGCCGGCGGGTGCCGATCGGGTGCCCGTCGTGCAGCTGTCGGAGGAGGCCTGGGACATCGTCCTGGACGTCAATCTGAAAGGGGCTTTTCTCTGCGCCAAGGCCGCAGCCAACGTCATGCTTCGTCAACACATTCGGGGCCGAATCATCAACATCGGATCGGACAACAGCAAGGTCGGGCAGCCGAGACTCGCGGCCTACTGTGCATCGAAATTTGGACTGGTGGGGTTCACGCAGGCCCTGGCGATGGAACTCGCGCCTGCCGGGATCACCGTGAACACCGTCTGCCCGGGTCCGGTCGACACCGAACGGGTGGATCACTTCGGGCGGCGTGAGGATGGAACGTACGACGAGGGGCGCCGGGCTGCGCGCATCACGCAATTGTCTGCGGCCACCCCACTCGGCCGCCTCGCGACTCCGAAGGACGTAGCCGACCTCACCGCATTCCTTGCCTCGGATGAGGCCGAGTACATCACCGGGCAGGCCATCAATCTCGTCGGTGGCCTGATCATGCATTGAGAAGATGCGGCTGGTCGCGGCGGAATGAGAGGAGTCGGGGACTAACCACGCATTCCTCCGCGAAGAGGGGAACCGACTTGGCGAAGAAGCGCATTACTCTCATACATGCCGTGCCGACTGCAATCCCGCCCATGCTGCACGAGTTCCGGGAGCAGTGGCCCGAGGCCGAGGTCCGAAACCTGCTCGATGACGACCTCGTGCCCGCCTACACCCGAGAAGGGGGGCTCACGCCCCATATCGTCGAGCGCATCTGCGAGCTTGCACTCTACGCTGCTCGCACGGGCAGCGATGGAATTCTCTTCACCTGCTCGGTCTTTCCCGAGGCGGAGGACATGGCGAAGCGTCTGGTGCGCGTTCCACTGTTGAAACCGGACGAGGCCATGATCGCGGCCGCCCTCGATGTCGGCAAGCGGATCGGGGTGATGGCCACGAATCCCCCCGCCGCTCCGGCGGCCGTCGCCCAGCTCAATGCCGGCGCGGCCGCCCGGGGCACGGACATCGAGGTCATGACGGCCGTGGCGGAGGGCGCGTTTGCCGCCGGCAACGCCGGCGATTCGGCCACCCACGACCGCCTCGTCATCGAGGCAGTGGAACGGACAGCGGGCATGGTCGATGTGATCTGCCTTGCCCAGGTCTCCATGGCCATGGTCCGGGCCCGGGCGCAGGCCAAATCGTCCGTTCCCGTCCTGACCACCCCCGCCACGGCGGTGGCCCGGTCACGCACACTCGTTAGCGGCGGGACTGCTTCATAAAGTCTGCTCTGGAGGAAGAGAGATGAAGCTGAGTTATGCCGTAGCCTTGCCGGACTGCCAGGCTAAGAAGATGCAGTGCTTCCGTGGTGATCTCGACACGATTTGCGGTCAGCTGCGAGAGCTGGGGTACGACGGCGTCGAGCTCTTCGCCCGGAATCCGAAAGGATTGGATCAGCGAGCCATTGTCCAGACGATCCAGCGGCATGAGCTCGCGGTGCCTGAATTGAGCACCGGCCCGTCCAGCGAGGACGGGCTGACGCTGACTGATCCGGATCCCACGATCCGAAAGGCCGCCCGAGAACGCCTTCGGGATTACATCCCAATCCGAAATTACTAACCTCAATCCGAAATTACTAACTGCCAAGGACACCCAGCGCTAGCGCTGGGTACCCGGAACGCCAAGGCCGAAATGGCTCGATTGGGGGAAACGAACGAAAGTTCTGAAGGCCCCATGAGCGTGCTTTCGCGTCCTCCGGTGGAGAGATCGGAACATCGTCTCCTTGGCGACCTTGGCGTCATGGCGGTTCAATCGTTTTTCGGATCAGGGTTAACCGCCAAGGCGCCAAGAACGCCAAGCTGAAATGGCTCATTCGGAAAAACGGACGACACTTCTGAAGGCCCCATAAGCACGTTCTCGCGTTTTTCGGTGGTGAGATCGGAACGTCGCATCCTTGGCGGCCTTGGCGTCATGGCGGTTCAAAGTTTTTCTCGGAACAGGGTACATTGACATGGCCTCCCATTGGGACGCGCAGATCCATCTCGGACGGATCCGCGGGAGCGTCCCCGAGGGACCGGGGGCCGCGGACGCCTGGAACCTGATGAAGGAGGGATTCCTGGAGGCTGCTGAGTACGGTCAGTCGCGGGGCGTGCGGGTTCTCCTGGAGCCTCAGTGCCGGTTCCAGGGCAATACCTTGCTTTCCGTCCTCGATGGAATCGCCTTCGTGCGGGAGTTGAATCATCCCAACCTGGGTATCGTCGCCGACACGTTTCATATGAACATCGAAGACCCGTCCCTCCCGGCGAGCCTGATGGCGGCCAGGCCCTACCTGACGCATGTTCACTTTGCCGACAGCAATCGTTGGTACCCTGGCCCGGTCACATCAATTTCCGCGAGGTGCTGGAGGCCTTGCGGTTGACCGGCTACGACCGCTTCATCACGATGGAGATGGAACAGCAGGCCGACTCACCGACGGCGGCCCGCCGGGCCATGCAGACGATGCGGGCGTTCTTGGACGCGCTGTGATGATGGCGGAACGGTCCCATGCGGTGGCCCCGATCCCGGGCGACGGGAAGCGGCCCGAAGATCAGCTATCTGACCGTCTCGGTCCTCGAGGGGACCAGCCACAAGAGTTTGGAACTGAAGGCATGGGATGCCTGGTATCCTGTCTCTGAGATTCGGTGAATACCAACCAGCGCATCGGCGCCCCTAGCGCTCTGAATTGGCGGCCAAGCCACACATTTCCGCTGTACCACAGAGGCAGCGCGCACACAATGGAAACCCGAATACGTCGGATGGGTCCCCTGAGAAGAGCCGCTCGCCGCACAGTTGGGCGGCTGGCTGGTGCGCCGTTGGCAAGGAGCATGCAATGATGCGCTTGATCGCCGTCATCCGGGGACGCCGGATCGTCCTTGCTCTGGCGGTCACTCTTCTTGTCGCCTCTCCGGCGCTGATTGGCCGAAGCTGGGCGGATGACACCCCGGAGGAGCGTGCCACGCTCAAGGGAATCAAGGCGGTGAAGGTGGTGGTGAGGGACCTGCACCCGGATGCCGAAGCGGACGGGCTGACGGCGGGTCAACTCCGGACCGACGTGGAGCTGTGGCTGCGGAAGGCTGGCATCACGGTGTCTGCGTCGGCCAAAGCCTCGATCAACGTCACCGTCAACACCTCGGGGCGCGAGAGCGGCTGGTACTTCTTCGTGATGGAGGTCAGCCTCACCCAACCGGTCGCGCTCGTCCGCGATCGGAAACGCATCATCCTGGCCGCGACCTGGCGCGTGGGGAACTTCGGAGACGTGGCCGCGCAGGATCTGGCGCGTTTCGTGCGCGAGACGGTGGCCGGCCAGATTAACATGTTCATCCGGGCCTACCGCGAGCAGAACCCTGCGCCGTGATCGCCGCAGAGCCTGGCATGGTCGCGGTTCGGAGGGAGCAGCCGGTGCACTGCACGGCAGAGAGGCTGTGAGTCGCCCGGGACGGCCCCAGGGCAAAGGAGGTGGACCACCAATTTCTCTGCGGCGTGTGGAGCTCACGCGGGGGGTGGGTCTGTCATCACCAAGAGAGCTGGCAGCTTCAGCCTGATGGACGTGCCCATCAGGCACCGCGGATGACCCGCCACCCACCCTTGATGGGAACAGGAGGGCGACGCTCCCCCCGGGACATGTTGCGTCGGTGGCGGACCCGGGCGGCTGAGGTAGGGAAGGAGGGAGATCGCCAGGTGCCCTGAGCCGGAGGCCGGGACGTCAGGAGAAGCCGATCACATCGAGAAAAACAGGAACACCCCGAGGGCGACCACCGCCACCCCTGATCCAATGAGGATCAGTGGCGCGGGGTTCGTCAAGGGGAACACGATCGGCACCACCACGACCACGCATCCGAGAAAGGCGATGAAGAGCGAAAGAAGCCGTGGGAGATTGCTCTTCCTCTCGTCTGTCATTGCTGCCTCCTTCCCCCCGCATGTATCACTGCGTCCGCTGCGCGCTGGGCCGCATGGCCCAACACAATGATCCATCGTCGAATGCTGTGCCGCCGTCTTCCCCCCTCGCTGCCGCCGTGCGGACAATCTCACCAGGGTCCCGCTTCGCCGGCTGTCTCACACGGGCGGAGGCGAAATAAATCGTCGACGGTTCAAGATGCCTGCGGCTTCACCGCCTCCAAGCTCTCTTCCAGTTGCTTGATCGCCACCAGCAGGCCCTCAAAGAGGGCCATCACCTGGTCCCAGTCGCCGGAGGCCGTTCCGGCCGTGATGGCCCGGACCAGGTCGTCCCTTCGCGCCAGGAGATCCCGGAGGACCGCAACCTCTACTGGAATCGTGGCCATCCCGGAGTCTCCGCGGCCTCAGCGAACCGTGACTGCTGGCGGCGGCGCCGCGAACTCGCCGACCAGTGCGTTCCAGAGCCGCAGCCGCCAGAAATCCGCCAGCGCCTCATATTCGTGCAGGACGTCCTTGGCATCCAGCCGATCGTGCCACCATCGAGCGGGATCGAAGGGATCGTTCGGAACTGGCCGCATGATCAGGCGAACCCCCGGCCCCAGGCCGGTGGAGAAGATCTTGTACGCCCGGGTCGTATGGCTCTTGGACGTGACGATGATCATGCTCTTCACCGGATGCGTATTCAAGAACCGGGCCGCCGTCTGCATCTCCGACCGCGTGCTGTCGGCCCGCTCCTGGATGGTCAGGATGGCGCTCCGGGGAACGCGAAGCGCTTCCAGGATGGTAAGCGCGTTCTCCTGGCTGTCGGGGAACCGGATGCCCAGCCGCAATAGTTCCTCTGACCCTCGCTCCCTCAGCTCCCTGGTCAAGAGGATCTTGGGGGCATACCCCTCGTGGTAGATCCGCGCCCCTTCCGGAACCCGGAGCAGGGGTTGGCCGGATAATACCAGGACCAGGTTGGCTTTGGCCAGCGGTTGTTCCGTGATCAGATACCGGCCCACCACGGTGAGCAGGTACGGGCTCCCGAAGTAGAGGCCAATGACCAGAACGAGCGTCACAGCGAGAAGACGGCCGAGCCGCCAGATCAGCCGCACCATGCCTCCTGACGCGAGCGGGCGTCCCCCTGCACTGGGCTTCCCATCCCGATCCCCTATTCCTCCTTCGCGAGCGGGAGCGCCTGCAGGTGATGCTGGAGGTCCAGGGCCCAGGCAGACGTGGCGGCCGCCTGCCGCAGAAAAGCTTCCAGACGCGACACCGTAGCCTGCAAGAGCGCCAGCAAAACCTTCACCGCCAGCGCCGGCTGATCCGCCATCAGCACCTGGAATTCGCGCCGCCCGATCTCGAACACGCGGCTTCTTCCCACACTCCGGACCGATACGGGCGATGGGTCGTCGTTGAAGAACGTGAGAAAGCCTCCGACGTCACCGGGCATGAGGGTCAGCATGACGTTGGCGCGCTCCCCTCGGACCCGCTTCACGTACTGCAGCTTCCCCTGGAGCACCACGTAGAATATCCGGCGCTGCTTCCGCGTCCCTTCGGTCGCCAGGAATTCGCCGTCGTCATAGGTGCGCAGGCTGCCCAACCGGGCCAACTGGCGCAACTCCGGGAGGGCGAACTCCCGGAAGAAGCCCAGCCCTCGCAGCAAGTCCGGGTCTTGGGCGGGGGTCACAACTCGACGGGGGCTCATGAGGTTATCGTCATCAGGATCAACGCGACCCAGGCGATGAAGCTCGCCACGGCCCAGCGGAGGCAGCGGTTGATCCGATCGAACTTGCTTCGCTCGATGGCCATGGCGGCATAGAGTTCGTGGACCATCTCCCGGAGCACGGCCTCGTTGCTCAATGCCCGGAGGCGGGTGAGATACTCCTCAACCGGATACCGCAGCACGTCGTGGCACCAGTAGAGCCGCCGGTGGTTCGGATTGTCCACAGGAGATCGCAGGCGCGGAGCGATGGTCCGTAGGCCGTAGAAGAGGGACAGGATCATCGTCGCCAGGAATAGTAGGAAAAGCAGGATGAACAGCGAGCGAAATCCCCCGGCCTGAACCCTGCCGCCCAGGATGAGCAGAATGCGATCGCCCCGGATGCCAAAAATGGAAAGGATGATGCCGAAAAACAGGAACACGAAGCTCGCCTTCTCGTCCGAGAATCGAATCATCCGCTGGGCGGTATTGTAGGCCGACATCACGAAGCTGAGGCGAAGCGGCAGACTTTCAGTCGACCCTTCGGTCGCCCCGACGGACCCAGTCCCCTTCTGACCCTCTACCTTATCCACCACCGGTATTGGTCCGTTTCCTGCAAATTCAATCCCCGACATGCCGAGAATCGGTCACTTCCACCCAACTACAAGTGGGGAGAAACGCATGAAAACGCGAGAATATCTGGCAATCAAACGCCGCATCGACGATTTCGAGCTGTCCGAACAACTGGCCCGGACGAAACTCATGCAGGGGGCCAAGGCTGGAGACGTCACGGCTCTGTCCCTGCTTCGCCAACGGTACGGCCTTCGCCTCCCCCTGGTCGAGGATTCGCTCAACGTCCCTCTCCCGTGGCGGCGGACCAACGGGAACTGACGCCCGGCCTGACCCCTCATTCCGCCCACAGGAGGAGTTACATGTATAGCACAGTGATGGTTATCATTCTGCTCTTCCCTTGGTCCATCCTCGGGATCATGCTGCTCGGCGCCCTCGGTCGGCGCCTGCGCAAGGTGCCCGTTCGCTCCCGCTGAGCCTTCGTTACGCCGGCTCGGCGGGTCCCCGCTCGCCGGGTACCCGCTTGCGGGTGGCAAGGCCAGCGACATTGTAAGCGCATTCATTCCAAAGATCGAGTCCGCTAACCCCACCGGACCGACTCCCGTTTTCTCTCCCGCCCCCTCACCTCATTTCCAATTTCGGATTTCAGATTGCCGATTTCAGGCAAAGCTCATCCCCTACTACCTTGAAGCTTCTGGTCCAATCCGAAATCCGCAATCAGGTCTTGACCGCCGCCACCAGCCGCGTCGACGCCAGCCGGGGGAAGCCGGGCAGCGTGCCGACCACCGCATCCACTCGCTGCAGCACGGTCGAAGCCAGCCGCCAGCCCACTCCCACTGCCTGCGGCATGCCGAAGAGGACGGCCTCCGGCAACAGGCAGTGGAGAATATTCACGCCGCGGATCCGGATCACGCGCAGGCCGGCCTCCCGCAGGATGCCGGTGAGTTCCGGACCCGTGAAGGTCTTGCAGGGGATGTCGCGCCAGATGCGGAGGTGGCCCACCCCCCGGGCCGCCCTCGCCCGAGCCCGCTCCTCCGGATTGTGCAGGAGCATGTCCAGCTCCCACTTGCCGTCCACCTCGAAGGCCATGATTCCGCCCGGGGTGAGGACGCGCGAGCTCTCGGCGAACACCTGGCGGTACGCATCGTGGACGTGAGAGATCACGTCGCCGTAGGAGAAGATGGCGTCCACCGATCCATCCTCGGCAGGAAGCTCCACGATGCTCTGTTGGAGGAACTTCACGTTGCGAAATCCCGCCCGGGTGCAGCGGGCCTCGGCCTGGCGGAGCGACTCGGCCGAGAGGTCAATGGCCCACACCTCCTCCGCGTGAGGGGCCAACAGGACGGTCTGCTTTCCCGTGCCGCACCCCAGGTCCAAGACCCGTCGGAAACGGCGACCGCGGGAGAGCTGCGCGATCTCGGCCTCGTACAGGGGATCGCACGCCAGGAAGTAGAGCGCCCTGTCGTAACTGCTGCCGACCTCCTCGTAGAACTGGGCAACGCGCTGCTCGTCCATCAGCCCCTTCCCGCCACGGCGATCTGCCGTGCTGCCATTGCCCCGTCGGGCCGGCCCGCTTCCGCGCGAGGATTCGCCGGTCTCCAGCCCATCCGCAGGCCCTCTCCTCGGCCGCCACGTGGGCCTCCAGGATGAAACCTGCTACGGCCGCTGGCACAACTCGGGGAAGCGCACCTTTCGCTCGAAACAGCAAAGGCACAGCCCCATCTCATCCGCCAGGGAGCAGCGCACGCACGCGTAGGCCTTGCCGCAACTCGCGCACGTGTGGGCGACCGCTGTCGGCGCGCACCGCGGGACCCTGGGGCGCCCCTTCGCTCTCATGCCTCCACGCGGAGGCGCGCGCACGCCTCCCGGAACGCTGCCGCCGTTGCCTCGACGTCCGTGAGGAGCCGCCGCAGGATGGGGACCAGGTCCGGCTCGGCCAGACGCTCCCCGTGCCTGACCTTGTGCAGGGTCAGGTGGATTTCCTGGCGCACCGCCTCCAGGACATCCGGGCAGGCGAGCTCCCGCAGGCGCCGCTCATCATCGAACCGGTATAGGATATCACGTCCGGTTGCCAGGACGTTCATGCCTTCCGGCGGGATCGACCGGGGCGCACCCCCGTGGTGTGCTCGACGAGGAATTGGACGCGCCCGTCGGGCGCGAGGGTCGCCTCGTTGCGGAATGTCCCTTCGCCCACCCGGTCCCCGCCTCCCGCCGCCCGTCAGGTCCTGTCCGAGAGCAAGATCCCTTCCCGGGCCAGGTTGTGGGCTGGCAGATCATGGACGACGATGTGCACCGCATCCGGCTTGGCCCCCGTGGTCCGGGCGATGGCCTCGGTCACGGCCTTCACCATCTCCCGCTTCTGCTCCACGCTCCGGCCCTCACGCAGGACGATCGTGACGTAAGGCATTTCACCCTCCTGTGAAGAGTGCGCTGAGCCCCGGCTCCACCCGGAGGCCGAACGGAACCGCCGGCGGCCTCAGTCCGAGCAGTCACCCCTCATCCCTTTTTTCCCTTGCCCTTCTCCAACGCCGCTGCCACCTTCTCCGCGAGGTGGGGATACTGGCGCAGGTAGCTTTCCGTCACCTTCAGGTCCAGCAGGATTCGGCTCACCTTCTTCAGATCCGCCACGCCACGCCTCCCCGCCTCACAGCCCAGTGGTCGCCGCCGGACCGCCACTCGCCACCGCTCCCTCCGCATCGGATACAGGCGGACGCTCACTCACCGCCGCCGTCAGGACATAGCACAAAACGGTCGCCCGGCGCAATCCGGGGAATCACTCATCAGTGAGGCGCAGGGTTGCGAATGAAGATTCCTCTCTCCAATACCCACGCCGGATTCCACGAGGGCGCATTCTAGACCGTTCACACCTGAGGAGCAATCAAGATTCGTCGAGGACATCAGGAGAGATGGAGAGGAAGGAAATGTTGCGGCTGGAGCGCCCTTGCCAATTTCCTGAAGGCCTCAGCGCGCGCATCCCCTCAGGTGCTTTTCAGGTATCGCGCCAAGGCGGCCCGCACCACTGCCGAAAGGCTTGTCCTTTCGCCCCGTGCCCGGTCCCGCACCTGCTGGAGCATCTCGCGAGGCAGCCGCAGGGTCGTGCGGCTCAGCGTGGTGCCACGACGGCGGCTCGGCGCCCGGACCGCCTCGGCCTTGCGCAGGTGGGCCTGCAGGCGAGCCATGGCGATATCCTCGGCGTCCAGGGGAACCACCAAGTGTTTGGGTCGACCGGAACGGGCCGCCCCCCGAGCGCCTGATGTCCTTTGCCCACTGCGCCGCGGTCGTTTGTTGGCCACGTGCTCGCCCCTCCGGATGCCCCGATCACCGCCGTCCTGCCGCCGCCCGCAAGAGGGCGGTCATTCCCCGACGCCGCCGGACACGGCAAGGCCCAGGCGTTGCGCACGCTCACACCGATCAACCGATGGCGTGCCGCCCCGTCACCTGCCCCATGCCGCCCTTGCGAATGATCACCCGGCTACTGGATCGCCGGGCGCTCGCCGGCGAGGTACCCGCCCCAGGCTTCCTTCCGCTGCTCGAGGTAGCGCCGCTCCTCCAGGCTGAGTCCCACCAGTTCCGGCACGGGGGACAGCAGGAAATAGAACGGCTCCGCCACGGTGTACTGCACGACGTTCCCGGCAACGTTGACGCCCAGCGCGATCATCCGTAACGGGTGCATCATGTACTCGGGGTGATCGACCCTCGGGAGGCCGCCGAGATCTTCCCGGCTCGCGGCCGTCGTGGTGCAGCCAGCCAGCACGCTCACCAGGAGCATGCCGATGGCTAGCATCCCCAGCCACCGTGTTTTCATGCCAGTCTCCTTTCTGTGGGCCAACCTCACCACCCCAGGACGCGCGCCAGCCGGCGCGCCCCGATGAAAAAGCTCGTCCTGCTGGCGCGCAAGAGCCAGAAGGCACCCCCCAGCGTCACGAGGAATCGCCGCTCATCTCCTGGCCCACGTCCGCAGCGTGGCCAGGACGTGGGTCACGATCGACACCGTCGCCGCCGCCAGCGTGAGGCGCAGGTAGCCGGCAAGCGTGCTCTTTCCGCCCAGGATGGAGAGGCCGACGCCCACCGTCAGAAGCATCAGGGCCGTCGAGAGCACTCCCAGCCCGATCATGACGAGCCGCATGCCGTCCCTCGCCCCGGGCGCCCGCACCGGCCACACCGCCTCCGTCACCATGGGGACGTCCTTGGCGGCGGGCCGCTCGGCGCCTCTCGGTTGCGGCCTGGCCGGCGCCCCCGGCCCGTCGAACAGCGGGCAATCCCGCTGATGGCCCCAGTAGGCGCAGGCGATGCTGCGGGGGTCGCGGGCCGGCTCACCCTCCTTCACCAGCAGGCGGCACCCGGCAAAGATGGGCACCGCGTCCCCTGCGGGATCCACGTAGCGGTGCCAGTCCGGCACCGTGTGCCGACACTGCATCGGGGTGCCCCATCACCCCAGGCTGTCCAGGGCCTCGTCCAGGCTCCGCGCCAGGCAGGTGAAGGTCGGCGTGTCGCGCAGGGTGAAGCGACTCGCCTCGGTGCCCCGCATCTCCATGACCAGGTCCAGGAAATCCCCGGGCTTGTCCGTCTCGAAGGCCACCACGAACTCCTGGTCGTCCAGGCCGAAGGAGTAGGTGGTGTTGAGCTTCACCGATCGGTATTTCGTCCCGACCTCGATATGCTCGTCCATCATGCCCTGGCGCGCGGCCTGGGTCATGCGGTACCAGTCCCGGGTCTTCACGAATGGGTAGACGAACAGGTACTTGGACTTTCCCGGCACGATGCGCGTCCGGTCCGCCGGGTGGTCCGGGTCCAGCTTGTCGATGTAGACGGAGCGCTTCGTCATGGCCAGTTAGCCCCAGTCCGAAATTCTCAACCGCCAAGGCGCCAAGAACGCCAAGACCGAAATGGCTCATTGGGCAAAAACGGACGAACTTGCCGAAGGCCCCAAGAACGCGCTTTCGCATTCTCCTCTTGAGAGGTCGGAACATCGTATCCTTGGCGGCCTTGGCGTCATGGCGGTTCAAGGTTTTTCTCGGATTAGGGTTAGAAGTAGGCCGGCGCGAGGTACGCCCCCAGCCCGGTTGTCAGGAGCTTCGTCGTCATCCGCTGCAGCAGGTCCAGATCGTACGTGATGCGCCACAGCATGAGGTCCGCGTCCGCCCGGATCCCCCACCAGGGTGTAAGGGAGGATGAGCATCTCCGGGGCATACTCTTCCACGACCCCCTTGAACTCTTTCTTCCCCACCTCTCGCTCGCGCTGCGGCAGGCGTCGCCACGCCGGGTCCACCCGGTAGAAGGCAAAGTTGACGTATTGTCGCGGCAACTCGGGCGTCTTTTCTCCGCCCGCAGGGCCGTGTCCGGTCCCGCGCCTGACCATCCAAGACCCCCGGACGCTGCCCCAGGCTTCGGGGCATGGGGGAATAGGCTGATACCTTAATGTTTACCTTCCCGTTCGTCAACCAAAATGTGCGCCCCTGCACGAATTTTCGACTTGGGGCTGATCCCTCAAAATGTCCGGGAGGCCCAAAGAGGACAGCCTAGGTAGCCTTACCGCCTATTGGCAATCCCCTGGTAGTCGCTTAAAGAACCGCCCGCACAGCCAGCCGACTGTCATGGAGAGGAACCGCCGACCGATGTCACAACTCTTCCGGGTAGCCACGATCCACGAGATACTGCCAGGTCAATCCAAGGTGATCCCATCCCAATCCGAAATTACTAACCGCCAAGGCGCCAAGAACGCCAAGCTGAAATGGCTCATTCGGAAAAACGGACGACACTTCTGAAGGCCCCATAAGCACG
>Ga0315285_10003411_pt1 | contig 16572 bp, 16 predicted proteins | sample YL17G09_36_MG_FD_203698 | JGI IMG/M metagenome (GOLD analysis project Ga0315285, IMG submission 203698) | Sediment microbial communities from Yellowstone Lake, YNP, Wyoming, USA - YL17G09_36 | ecosystem: Environmental > Aquatic > Freshwater > Lake > Sediment | place: USA: Wyoming | collected... | reverse complement strand
CCCATGCCGCCGGCTGTCAGTCCGCTCGACGGTAACCTCTGACTGGAGAGCCGGATGCGGGAGATCCGCCAGTCCGGTTCGGAGGGGGGAGTGGCGCAAGCCAATGCGCTGCTCCTACCCCTATCCTGCGACCTGTCGGGCCAGGGGTGCCGCGAGCCCGGGAGGAGGAGAGCCCGTCGCTGCGAATGAGTGGGCTGCGCGGGTCCGGTAAGTGCTGGAGAACCTCGACAAGAGACTCGATGGCGGGGAAGACCTTCGTGTCGGTGTGGAAATAGTCGCTGTACGCAGCGCGATAGACGACGGTGTCCGTGCCTCCCTCGTGCACGAGCAGTTTCTGCAGCGAGACCGGCGGGCGGACGAGGTACTGGGAAAGCGCTTCGCGAGCCTTGGCGGAACCCGCCGGGCCTCCCACAGGGCTGCGCCCAGCTGCCGGCCAAGGGATGCGGATCGATGCGTCTACGGAGAATCCAGAATGGACCCACTCGACCATGTTCTTAGCCAGCCGTTCGTTCAGGAGCTTGCGCTGCAGGAAGAAGGCGATGACTCTCTGGCGGAAGCAGGCGCTCATCTTCGCGAGATCGACAGTCGGGACATGGAGGAATCGGGCGTCTCGGTCAAAGTCTCCCTCCAGGGACAGGCCGTGCCAGTGCTGAGGTCTGAAACACGACGACGGCGGCGGTGCGGATGCTCCTGCCGGCGGCCGCTGTTGTGAAGTCTCGTCCCAACCCCTAGAGGAGGCGGCTGATTTACCCGTGAATCCTCCTGTCGTGACGGGGGAAGACCCGCGGCACCTTGGGCAGCGTGAATCCGAACTGCCTGTGCGGCAGCCGCAGCAGGAGCTGCTCGTTCATGTACTCGCCGAGCAGGAGGGACAGTGGCACTGGTGCAGGGTTTCGGTTTCAGCTCCCGCTGCGCGGTTGCCACGACCGTGGCCCACGACTGTCACCAAATGGTCGTTGTGGGCACCGATGATGCAGAGATGGCGCGCTCGCCGCCAACGAGCTCGCGGCGTGCAACGGCGGGCAGGTGGTGGTCAAGGACGGCGAGGTGATCGGCAGGGTGAGCCTCCCTATCGCAGGGCTCATGTCCGACCAGCCGGCGCCCGTGGTGGCACAGGCCGCGGCCACGGTGCTCCACGGCTTTGCCGCATGCGGCTGCCGGCTGTCCAACCCGAACATGCAGCTCTCCCTCTTGAGCCTGGTCGTGATCCCGGAGCTTCGCCTCTCCGACAAGGGGCTGATCGCCGTGAGCCGCCTCGAGATCATTCCCGTGCTTGAAAAGGTCGATGCGGCCCCAGTCGATGCCCCATGATCCTGTGCAATCTTAATAAGCCTTGAAGACAGCGCCGCCTGCCGCCCGTATGGCTTTCGCGAGGGCCGTATCTTTCGTCGCGAGGGGGAGTCCCTCCCTGAGCGCCGTATCCAGGTAGACAGCGTCGTAGGCGCTCAAGCGGTAGTTTCGGCCGAGGTCCCGTACGGCGCCGAGGTATCGTTCCCCCTCCTCCGAAGCCACTTCGATAGGTAGGTCCTGCAATGCCGCCACAGCGTGCTCCGAGTCCATGCGTGAGATCTTGCCTTTGCGTTCAGCCGTCAGGAGAATGTTCGCTGTCTCAAGCTTCCAGAGCCCGGGTGCGATGCAGGAACCTGAGCGCAGGGCGCTCAGGACGCCATCCCCGTATTCGTCTGCTTGGTCCTTAAAAATCCACCCCGCGCTGACCGAGGCGTCCAGCACGAAAAGCCGCTTCACATCCTGCCTCGGGCGATGGCATCTTCGAGATCAATGCCGAGGACCGAGCGACCTCGTATCTCAGCGAGGGTCGCGAAGGCCTGATCGCGCCGCGAGTCGTCCGGACCCGATGCCGGAACGAGTTTCGCGACGGCGCGGCCGTGCTTGGTGATCAGTATGCATTCTCCTCCTGCCGCCCTTTCGATGAGCTCCGCGAGTTTGGTTTTCGCCTCATAGCAGCCAACAGAAGTCATAAGGACCTCCTTTAGACCGGTCTTAAACTAATCTAATTGAGTATCCTAAGGAGGTCAATATGAATCGCCAAGGCAGCGCTCCTGGACAGGCATCACGCTTCCGGCCTGCGGATGATGCGCAGATGGCCCATGCAGCGAACGAGCTTGCGGCGTGCAGCGGCGGACAGGTCGTGGTCCGGGACAGCGAGGTGATCGGCAGGGTGAGTCTCCCGATCGCGATGCTCAACCCGTTTGTCGGAATCGGGCTCTTCACAGGCGTCGCCGAGGCGTTCCTGCGAAAGCCCCGAGGGTTCGCGATTTCGAGAACCTGCACACCGACGTGGCGAGCATCAGGGGGTTCTACACGAACCTGGTCACGCACATCCTCCTCGTCTTCCTGCTGTCGAACATCGGCGGCATGATCGGGAACTTCATCTCTATCCCGTGGATCACCGCGCTGCTGCGCGGGGGTAAATAGCGGCCCCCCCACCGTCGCTCCCCCGCTGTCGCTGCCCTGCCCCCCACCCTCCTCCGCGCTCCGCGCAGCCTTGCATCTGCGGCGAAAAATGAATAGCATGGCGCCGCTAGGAGGCGTGGGATGGCTCTCAATACAGTCGAGAGGATCGATGGACGGGTGAGGGTGAGGACGATCCTCGCCAGCGTGTCCGACAAGACCGGGCTCGCCGCCTTCGTCGCCGGCCTCCTCTCGGTGAACCCCGACCTGCGCATCCTCTCGACGGGCGGTACGCACGAGGCGATCGCCGCGGCTCTGGGCCCGGCCGCCGGGCGGGTCCTCCAGCAGGTCTCCGCCTACACGGGGCAGCCTGAGATGCAGGGCGGTCTGGTGAAGACCCTGGACTTCAAGATCTACCTCGGCCTTCTCTCCGAGACGTACAACACGGCCCACCAGGCCGACCTCGCGCGGACCGGGGCATCGGCCATCGACATGGTCGTCGTGAATCTGTACCCGTTCGAGCGGGCCGTCGCGGCGCCCGGGGCGACGGTCGAAGGCGCCCGGGGCAATATCGACATCGGGGGCCCCTGCATGGTGCGCGCGGCGGCGAAGAACTTCCACAGGGTGGCTGCGCTGACAGACCCCGCCGACTACCCTGGCATCCTCGCCGAGCTCGCGGAGAACAGAGGAACGCTCTCGCTCGAAACCCGCTTCGCCCTCGCGCAGAAAGCCTTCCGCCTCACCGCCGGCTACGACGCGGCGATCGCGGGGTACCTCGGCTCGCTCGCCGCCGACCGGATGAGAGCGGCCTACAGGGTGGGGGCCGGGGGATCGTGAGGTGAGCGCGCAGGACTTCAAGGGCGCCTACAGGCGCATCATGGGCGACCATTTCCCCGATCGGATGGAGATCAGCTTCGTCGGCGAGGGAGGCAGGCAGACGCTGAGCTACGAGAAGGCGACCTGGGTCATCGGAGGCGAGCAGAAGGGACTGCGCTACGGGGAGAACCCGGGCCAGGAGGCCGCCCTGTACCGGCTGGCGAACGGCAGCCTTTCGCTGGGCGAGGTCACGACCATCCAGCCCGGCCGGTATCTCGCATCCGACGCCGAGCTGCTGCAGTCGGGCAAGCATCCGGGAAAGATCAACATCACCGACGTCGACAATGCCCTCGGCATCCTGCGCTACTTCTCCGCCTCGCCCTGCGCGGCGATCGTGAAGCACAACAACCCCTGCGGGGCGGCCAAGGCCGCGACGCTCTCCGAGGCGTACCGCAAGGCCCACATGGCCGACCGTCTGGCGGCATTCGGCGGGGCCATTGCCCTGAACCGCGAGGTCGACGGTGAGACGGCGGAGCTGATCACCCAGACCTACGCCGAGGTCGTCGCCGCCCCCGAGTTCGCCCCCGGCGTCATGGATGTCTTCGCGAAGTGGAAGAACCTGCGGGTGATGCGCATCGCCAACATCGCGCGCCTGCAGTCGTTTGTCGGCGCGCAGTACGTGGACTTCAAGAGCCTGATCGACGGCGGCATCGTTGCGCAGACGGCCTTTGTTCCGAAGACGATCAGCGCCTCGGATTTCCTGCCCGCCCAGGCGCAGCACAAGGGGAAGGACTACCGCATTGCCCGGCTTCCCACCGAAAGGGAGCTTGATGACCTTCTGTTCGGCTGGCTCGTGGAGACGGGGATCACGAGCAACTCCGTGATCTACGTGAAGGACGGGGCCACCGTCGGCATCGGGACAGGCGAGCAGGACAGGGTCGGCGTCGCCGAGATCGCCCGGGACAAGGCGTACAGGAAGCTTGCCGACAGGCTGGCCTGGGAGAGCTTCGCCTCGCCGTACAGCGCCCTCGCGGCGCCCGAGGCGCGGGCTGAGATCGACAGGGAAGTCGCCCGGCAGAAGGGCGGCATCGCCGGGTCCTGCATGGTGTCTGACGGATTCTTCCCTTTCCGCGACGGGGTCGATGTCGGAATCCGCGAAGGCGTCACCGCCGTCGTTCAGCCGGGGGGATCGGATCGGGACTTCGAATCGATCGAAGCCTGCAACGAGGCCGGGGTGGCCATGGTGTTCACCGGCCAGCGCTGCTTCAAGCATTAGAAAGGAAAGATATGTACGAACGGAACGTGGCCCACATCGAGGCGCTGGTCAAGGAGCAGAACGACTGGCGGGGGGCCTGCATCAACCTCATTGCTAGCGAGAACGTGACCAGCCGCCGCGTGCGGGGCGTCATGGGCTCGGACTTCGCGCACCGCTACGCGGAAGGCCACCCGGGGGAGCGCTACTACCAGGGCACCGAGATCATCGACGAGATCGAGAGCCTGCTCAAGCAGCACATGAAGAGCCTGTTCCGCTGTAGGAACTCCGACGTGCGGCCCATCAGCGGGACGATCGCCAACGACGCGGTTTTCAGCCGCTACATCAGGCCCGGCGACGTGGTGATGGTGAACTCGACCCCGGGCGGCGGGCACATCAGCCACCATAGGGCCGGCTCGGTGGGCAAGTACACGAAGAACATCGTGAACTTCCCCCTCACCGCCGACGGCTGGCACATCGACGTGGACCACACCCTCGACCTGATGAGGGCCCTCGAGCCCAGGGTGCTGATCATGGGCAAGAGCCTGTTCCTGTTTCCCGAGCCTGTGAAGGAGATCGCGCCGTACTGCGCGAAGAGGGGCATCCCGCTCATCTACGACGCGGCCCACGTGCTGGGGCTGGTGGCCGGTCACCAGTTCCAGGACCCGCTGGCCGACGGGGCGCCCCTGGTGACGGGAAGCACGCACAAGACCTACTTCGGCTCTCAGCGGGGCGTGATCCTCTCCAACCTGGACGACGCGGAGTGGCGCAAGATCGACAAGGGCGCCTTCCCCGGCTCCTCCTCCAACCACCACCTGGAGACGCTCGTCGCCCTCGCGCTTTCCACCTACGAGATGCTCGAGTTCGGCGTCGAGTACGCGCGGCAGATCGTCGCCAACGCGAAGCACCTCGCGAAGAAGCTCTTCGATCTGGGGTTCAAGGTCCAGGGGGAGCGCTTCGGGTTCACCGAGAGCCACCAGGTCGCCATCGACATGAGCGAGTTCGGCGGAGGCGACGCGGCCGCCCGGGACCTGAAGGACAACCGGATCATCGTGAACATGAACCTCCTCCCCTTCGAGCCGCTCGACAGGGTCACCAACCCCGCCGGCATCCGCATCGGCGTGCAGGAGATGACCCGTGTGGGCATGAGGGAAGCCGAGATGGAGCGCATCGCGGAGCTTTTCAAGCGCTGCCTCGTGGACAAGAACTTCGTGGGAGACGAGGTGCGGGAGTTCCGCGCGCCCTACCAGCGCGTGCACTACTCCTTCGACCCCGAGAGCTGAGCCGCGGCTGCGGGCAGGGGCGCGCCACGGGCGCGCACTGCTCCGAGTTGTCCCTATCGCGCCAGAGCGAAGACCTTCTGCACCCCCGCGGCGTCCAGCCGGACGAAGTTGCCCACGTTCCCCCTGTCGACGCACTTCTTCGACATCTCTTCGAACCTGTCATCCTTCACGCCGAGCTCCTTCAGGGTCGTGGGGAGCCCAATGTCCCTGTAGAAGCTCACAAGCCGGCGGATGCCTTCCATGGCGGTGCGCTCGGGGGAGGCGAAGTCGTTCTCGACGCCCCACACGCGAACGGCGAACTGGACGAAGCGGCGCATGTCCTCGGCGCACACGTGGCGCATCCACGCGGGGAACAGGACGGCCAGTCCCGCGCCGTGCGCGACGTCGTAGATGCCGCTCAGCTCGTGTTCGATCTGGTGCGTGGCCCAGTCGCTGATTCTTCCTGTTCCCAGCAGGTCGTTGTGCGCGATGGTGCCGGCCCACATGATCTCGGCGCGGGCGTCGTAGTCGCGAGGGGTCTCCAGGACGACCGGGGTGTTGTGGATGATCGTCTTCAGCGTGACCTCGCAGAGCCTGTCTGTGAAGTCGACCCCGGAAGCGTGGGTGAAGTACCGCTCCATGACGTGGGCCATGATATCGGAGGCGCCGCAGGCGGTCTGGTACGGGGGCAGGGTGAAGGTGAGCTCGGGGTTCATGATCGCGAACTTCGGCCGCATGCACTCCGCGCCGGCGTCGCGCTTGTATCCCCCCTCCTCCTTGGTGATGACGGAGCCGTTGCTCGACTCGCTGCCCGCCGCGGGGATCGTGAGCACCACCCCGACGGGAAGCATTTCTCGAACCGTGGCCTTGCGTGTGTAGAACTCCCACACGTCTCCCGTGTAGGGCACGCCGATCCCGATGGCCTTCGCCGAATCGATGACGCTCCCGCCTCCCACGGCGAGGATGAAGTCGATCTTCTCTTTCCTGCAGATCCTGATGCCTTCCTGAACGAGGGAGAGCCTCGGGTTGGGCACAACGCCGGGCAGCTCGATCCACTTCACGCCCGCCCCGGCGAGGGATTTGCACACGGCATCGTAGAGCCCCGATTTTTTGATGCTTCCGCTGCCGTAGTGGAGCAGCACTTTGCGGCTGTACGCTGCGATCTCCTTGCCGACCCGGGTCTCGGTCCCCCGGCCGAAGACGATCCGTGTCGGGTTCTGGAATTCGAAGTTTTCCATCCTGTCCCTCTCTTCCTTCTCTGACTGGGCATCGTAGTGGAATGCCGGGACCTGGTCAATCCAGCGCGCCGAAGGCGTCGCGGGGCGCGCCGAAGGCTACCGCAGCGCTGCGCGCTGCTGACTTGGCAGGATCGTGGCGGGCCCCTGCCGTTCTTGACCAGGCAGGCGATGATGGTGCGGATCTCGGCGGGATCGCGGATGACGGCCATCAATGCAGCTGGAGCGCATGACGAGCCTGCTGAACCTGCCAATCCTCATACCCCCCAGCAAGGAACGGGAGAAAGCTTGCGCAAGGGGGCTCACGAAACAATCATCGCGATGCCTGCGATATGCCTGTCGTTATCCTTAGGTCCAAGTCGCCGTTAGAGGTAGCACTGCAGTAATAATGACTAGACGCACTATTGTGACTGGAGAGTCGAATCTGTATCACGCTTCTTGCTGATGAAAGCGCGGCAACAGTCATCCACGGACAGGAACGCATCCACCTAAAGCAAGAAGGCGTTTTACTAGGTATGAAAGCACGACTATTGCGGAACCATCAAAAAGGAGGTACTTTTGTGCGGATGAGCCAGGCCGACCTCACGCTATTCGAGACCGCAAAACCCAACGGCGAGGCTAACAGAATTGACCCGCTTGACCTTCCGGTTCATAATTGGTACCGCTTTGTTCTATCTTTCCCACCGCACTTGGTTCGGGACTACGTCCGACGCTTTGACCTTAACGAACAAAGCCTTCTTCTGGATCCGTTCTGTGGCACCGGAACAGCCGTTGTGGAATGCCAGAAGATGGGCCTGAGGGCTGTGGGAGTGGAGGCACTTCCAATGCCGGCGTTCGCATCGCGAGTCAAGGTTGATTGGAGTGTTAACCCAGAATTGCTCTTGCGTCATGCTACGGATATCGCCGAACGTACGGCGCAAGTTCTTCATGCGCAAGGTATTACGGATGATCCCGCCCTTTCCAGGTCGACAAGTCCGAATCTATTGAAGACGTTGCCACCTGACACCTTTCGTCTTCTTCTCAAAGATTCTATCAGCGCTGTACCCCTCCATAAGACCTTGGTCCTTCTTGACCTGATCAAAAACTCTACCAATAATCCGTTCCAGGACCATGAGCTACTGGCCCTTGCGAAGGCACTTGTTAGTCGCATTGGAAACCTCAAGTTTGGCCCTGAGGTTGGAATTGGCAAAGTGAAGAACGATGCCTTCGTCGCTCAGCCATGGCAGGCAAATGTTCGTTCCATGGCTAGTGACTTACGGTCAATTACCTCCGAACCGTGGCAACAAGCCACAATATATCATGCTGACTCAAGGGATTTGTCTGCAACTCTCACGCCCAGGTCAATTGATGCAGTTTTCACGTCTCCGCCATATCCAAATGAGAAGGACTATACCCGAACCACAAGGCTGGAAACGGTTATTTTAGGCTTCGCCGATAGTATGGCAGACCTTCGGCATTCGAAGAAATCTCTGGTGCGGTCAAACACTCGAAGCGTTTATATAACCGACACTGACGATGTTCTAGTGAAAAGCAATCCAACAGTACAAGAGCTAGCAAGGAGAATCGAACGCCGTAGACTTGACCTTGGAAAAACCTCGGGCTTTGAGCGCCTGTACCATAGAGTTACCAAACTCTACTTCGGCGGCATGACCCAGCATCTTGCATCCCTTCGGCAAGTGCTTCGGCCAGGTGCCTTCCTCGGCTATGTGGTTGGGGACCAGGCGTCCTATCTACAAATAATGATACGCACTGGACAAATTCTAGGAGAGATAGCCGAATCGCTAGGCTACAAGGTCGAATCTCTCGACCTCTTCCGCACCCGGTTGGCAACAGCCACCGGTGAACAGCTCCGCGAAGAAGTGCTGGTTCTTCGCTGGCCAGGATGATTGCAGGCATGGCCGCACGTGGCGCAGGTAAAGCAGAGAAATCGAACAGATACTCTGTCATAATCGAACGAGTCTTCTTCGCGCACTACAACGAAGGCGACAAGACAGTCGCCTTTTCACGGGATGAACTTATCAAGACGGCTCAGTCCGCTAACATACAGGTTCCGAAAAATCTTGGTGACCTCATCTATTCGTTCCGTTATAGAAGCGAGCTACCAGTAAGGATTAAGAAGAAGGCACCTCGCGGCCTTGAGTGGATCATCCGCCCATCTGGCAAGTCGCTGTATACGTTTGTAGCAGTATCTCAACCTCATATACAACCTAACCCGGCGCTCTCCATGGTAAAGGTTCCCGACGCGACTCCAGGGATTATCAGCATGTATGCGCTTAACGATGAGCAAGCCCTACTTGCTAAGATTCGCTATAACCGCCTAATAGACATATTCACAGGAATAGCCTGCTATTCTCTGCAGAGCCAGTTGAGAACTTTCGTGGACGATGTAGGACAGGTTGAAACCGATGAAATCTATGTCGGAATCGATAAGCGCGGGGCACATTTTGTTTTGCCGATACAGGCCAAAGGATCTAGGGACAAGATCAGCGTAGTTCAAATAGAGCAGGACCTGGCCATGTGTGCCCAGAAGTTCCGCGGACTGGTATGCAGGCCGCTGGCTGCGCAGTTTGTGCAAGACAATCTTATCGCGCTATTTGACATTCTAGAGAGCAACCATGAGCTTCGTGTAGCCTCAGAGAAGCATTATATGCTCGTAGATCCCTCCGAGCTAACGGAAGACGAATTGAAGCAATATTCCTCAAGCAGTTACGAGTAGTCTTTTCGCAAATTTCTAGGACAACCTATCTTGGAAGTTAAAAACGATTCTTGAAGAGTGCGTCTAACAAATCGCTTCGCGCCAGGCTAAGCCTGGAGAAGGGGGATGAAATGCAATAGCATTTCGAAACCTTCTTGAATGACCCAGTGGGAAACCAAGCCCACCTGGTAAGGGTGGCCGGCAGCCAGGAGCCATCCTTGCGTAGCATAGGGGCGACCCGTGCACGAAGCGTAGGAGGCGAGCACAAAAGCCGTGCGATTGAGCCCCGAAAGGTTATAGTTGCCGAGGACTTCGTTGTAGCGATTACGGGGGCAGCACCGATGTGCCGTACAGGCCTGGCACATCGGCTCGACCGGGGTCCAAGAGCAGGGCAGATGTGGGGTGAGGGTCATCCAGGAACCTGGGAGGTTTCGTTGGCTCCATGCCTTTTGAAGATGGACTGGGTTACCAGAAGAAATCCCCGGCCTGCGGGAGGGAGCGTTCACAAGCCCGCAGGAGCGAATAAAAGTGGACGCAGGCGATAAATGGTATTGCGCGCGTGAAGGAAACGAAACGCGGTGAGAAGGCGGCGAGACGTCGTAGTGTCTTCATAGTACCGATGAAGCAGGGGAACCTGACCTGATGGGACCCAGTGGAGGGAAGGGGGACATCGAACTGTAGAACCATCGGTGGGAAACACGGAGGGTGCAATGGAACCCAGGGCCGCGGGCACGAAACAGCGATGGATAGCGATTAACAGGATTGGACTGAGACGTTTCGAAGGTCTCAGCCAATAGCGAATCTATGGTTTGAAGAACCGCATGCGTTATGTGGTGCACCACATAACATGCGGGGAATCCGCTCGTGCGGGACTGTGGGGGCCTTGGGTGGGTAACCACCCAGGGCTACCCGGAGGAGATGACTCAATGAAGAGCAGAGAGAGGGTTGTGCGCGCCATCGAGTTCAGCGGTCCCGACAGACCCCCGATCTCCCACGGGATCCTCCCCGCGGCGCGGTACCGCTTTGGCGCGGCCCTCGAGGATATCCTCGCGAAGGTGCACGAGGACTTCGGCTGGGGCTTCCTGCCGGACATGGACCGGAAGGACCTTCCGGCGCTCTACCGCGGCGGTCGCAACTACGACGATTTCGGCACCCTGTGGGACGTGCCCGTGGAGGGAATGGTCGGGATCCCCATGGAGTGGCCACTCGCGGATTGGAGCCGGTCCACGAGTTTCCGCTGGCCGGAGTTCAGCGCCGGTCCGCCCAGCGGCAGGCTGTACAGCGGGCACATGGCTGGACGGAGCGAGGACTACTACGCGCGGGGGGCCTGGATCACCTTCTTCGAGCAGCTGCAGCAGCTGCGGGGCATGGAGAACCTCATGATGGACCTGGCCGAGGGATCGCGGGAGATTTTCCGGCTGCGCGACGACCTTCTTGCCTTCAACCTCCGCTACATCGACAAGTGGCTTGCGTTCGAATACGAGGGGCTGCACTTTGCCGACGACTGGGGCGGCCAGAAGAGCCTCCTCATTTCCCCTGAGCTCTGGAGGAAGTTCTTCAAGCCCGTGTACAAGCAGATGTTTGAAAAAGTCACGGCCGCGGGCATGCACGTGCATTTCCACTCGGACGGATATATCATCGACATCATTCCCGACCTGATCGACATCGGGGCGAGGGTGATCAATTGCCAGGCGAACATCATTGGGCTTGATGTGCTGAAGAAGACGTGCGCCGGGTCGGTGTGCTTCCGCACGGATCTTGACCGGCAGCGGATCGTGCCCTTCGGGACCCCTGCGGAGGTGAAGCGCCACGTGCGCGACGTCTTCGACCACCTCGGGACGCCGAAAGGCGGCATCATCGCCTGCGGGGAAATCGGCCCCGATATGCCCCTGGAGAACATCCGGGCGATGTACGAGGCGTTCATGGAATACACGTACTAGAGGAGCAGGGAAAATGAAACTACGCCGGAGGTTTGTTACTGCTTTAAACGGCGGCCCTGCGCCGCAGGATCCGGAGGGTGCTTTACTCGGGGACCTGGACAAGTGAGCGGCGCTGCCGGCCGATCTCTGCGGACGCCCGGATAGCGGCAATGCCCCCGGCGCCGCCTGTCAGACCCGCCGGTCAGCGGGGTAACTGAGCCCGATCTCCGCTCGCCATCGATCGAGGAGCGCCATGTTGCTCCGGCTGTCTTCCCAGGTCACGGCGGGAGGTCGGCGGCCGGCGACGGCCTCGGCCACTGCGTCCGCCTCGTAGCTGTACAGATCGCGGTCCGACACGATGGAGATCTCCTGCGGAGGCCGCCCGTCGTATGATCCTCGGATGATCTTCTCAATGGGCCACGGGGTGTCGAGGGGTAATGGCATGAGGGCCGTGCGCGCCGGGGACGCCGGCAGCCACGGGTTCGGCACCGAGATCCAGCCCCTTGTTCCGAACAGGCTCGCCTCCGCCGGCATCTGGCAGGCGATTCCACAGGCGAGCTCGGCCAGGATGCCGTTCGGGTATTCGACGGTCGCCATCGCATAGTGGTCGACCCCTCCCGGCCCTATCATCCCGCACGCCTTCACGGTGAGCGGGTCGGCGAAGGGCTTCCCTGCCGCAGCCCCGGCCAGAAGGCGCGACAGCGAGGCCGGGTAGCAGCCCACGTCCAGGATGCTGCCCCCGCCGAGACTGTTGTCGTACAGGCGCGAGCCGGGCTGATACGGCGCCTCGAAGCTGAGCGCGGAGCGGATCATCCTCAGCTCCCCGATGGCCCCCTCCTGGACGAGCTCCGCCAGCCTGAGGGTCTGGGGGTGGCAGCGGTACATGAACGCCTCCATCAGGAAGACTCCACTGCTCCGGGCGGCATCGAGCATCGCCGCGGCTTCCCGGGAGTTCATCGCGATGGGCTTTTCCACGAGGATGTGCTTCCCGGCCCGCGCGGCATTGATTGCGCACTCGGCGTGGGAGGGATGGAGGGTGGAGATGTAGACCGCCTCCACCTCCCTATCCGCGAGCAGGTCTTCATAGCGGGCGTATGGCCGGGGAATCGAGAAGTCCTTCGCCAGGGACTCTCCCCGCCCCTTCGTGCGGCTTGCGACCGCGGCAAGCTTCCCTGTCTTCGAGAAGCGCACGCCGTTCGCGAAGACCCGCGCGATGCCGCCCGCGCCGATAAGGCCCCAGCTCAGCATGAAGTCAGGCCGAGGCCTTGGGCCGCTGGAAGGCGCTCAGGAGCACCGCGGCAAGGATGATCACCCCGCGGGCCACATCTTGTAGATACGGGTTGACGCCCAGGAGCACCATCCCGTTGCCGAGGAGCCCGATGAAGAGCACGCCGAGCAGGGTGCCGAACATGCTGCCCTCCCCGCCGAAAAGGCTCGTCCCGCCGATGATCACCGCGGAAATGGTGTCGAATTCCCACCCTACTCCCACGCCGGCATAACCGGAGCTCAACCGGGAGGTAAGGAGGACGCCGCTTATGGCGGCAAGCAGCCCCGTGGTACCGAAAATCGTTATCCGCACCCGTGTGACCGGGATTCCAGACAGGCGCGTGGCCTCCGAGTTGCCCCCGACTGCATACACGGATCGGCCATATACCGTGCGCGTCGATATGAAGCCGAACAGGGCCATGGTGGTCAGGAAGACGATCGCCGGGAAGGGGATCCCGACGATGTAGCCGCCCCCCAGGAAGCCGAAGGCGTCGTTGGTGATGGGGATCGGGAAGGCGTTGGTGAGCACGAAGGCCATGCCGCGGAGCGAGAGCATCATGGCGATTGTCACGATGAGCCCGGGGATGTCCCAGCGCACCCGGATGAAGCCGGCGAAGAGCCCGACGAGGGTCGCCTCCACCAGGCAGACCACGATGGCGGGGATGATGGGCCACCCGAGCTTGACGCAGAGCACGCCCAGGAGCGCCGAAGTGAGCGCGACCACCGAGCCCACGCTGAGGTCCACCTCGGCGCCGATGAGGGCCATCGTCATCCCGCAGGCGATGATCCCCACGAAGGACACCTGCCGCAGGACATTGAACATGTTGCGCGCAGACAGGAAGTTCGGCGCGACGATCGCCAGGATGGCGAACAGGAGGATCAGCGCGCCGAGGAGCCCGGATCGCCCGAGAAAGCCGCGGAAACCGCGAACCCTGCCGTCAGCTCCCGCCGCAGTCCGCGTCACCGATGCCGCCTCGCGCTGTTGTGTTTTCATTCCTTCGGCTGCCCTTCTTCCGTGCTCATTGCGATCCCCAGCACCTTCTCGAGGTCCACCTCGGAGGAGGGGACATCCGCGGCAATGCTGCCGCGGTTGAGTACGAGCACCCTGTCCGAGACTTCGAGAACCTCGTCGATCTCTGAGGAAACGAAGATCACGCTGATCCCCCGGCTGGCCAGGCTGCGGACCAGCTCATAGACCTGGTTCTTGGCCTCTATGTCGATGCCGCGGGTCGGCTCGTCCATCAACAGCACCTTCACCTGGGAGTTCAGCCACTTGCCGATCACCAGCTTCTGCTGGTTGCCGCCGCTCAGGGCCCGCGCCTGCACGGCCAGGCCCGGGGTTCGAATGGAGAGCGCCTCCACCATGGTGCCCGCGAGCGCCCGCTCCGCCCTGAGCGAAATGACGCTGTTCCTGCTCACCCGGTCGAGGCAGGAGAGGGTCAGGTTCTTGGCCACGCTCAAGACGGACACCAGTCCCTGCCCCTTGCGGTCCTCCGGGGTCATCCCGACACCGAGGGCCTTCATCCGCATGGGTGTGGGGCGCGAAACCTGCTTCCCGTCAACGGAGATAGTGCCGGCGTCCAGGGAATCCAGCCCGAAGATCGCCCTCAGGAGCTCGGTGCGCCCAGAGCCGAGAAGGCCGGCGATCCCGAGGACCTCCCCCTCGTGGAGGTCGAAGGACACGCCGTGCAGGTGGTGCCGGCGCTCCAGGCCGCGCACGGCAAGCCGGACCCGCGAGGATGCCTGCCGCGCCGCCGCACGGCTCTTCTTCCATTCCCCTCCGATCATCATCTGCACAATGCGCTCCGGCGAGGCCTCGCGGATCGGAACGGTGCCGACCTGCCTGCCATCCCGGAACACTGTCAGGCTGTCCGCCACGCGGGGGAGCTCCTGGAGACGGTGGGACACGTAGATGACGGCCACTCCCCTCTCCGCAAGACGGCGCACCAGGGCGAGCAAAGCGTCCACCTCGTGGGCCGGGAGCGAGCTGGTGGGCTCGTCGAGGATGAGGACCTTCGGCTTGAAGGCGAGGGCCTTCGCGATCTCCACCATCTGCCGCTCGGGCACGCTCAGCCTGCGCACGATCTCCCGCGGGTTGAGCTTCACGCCCATCATCTCCAGGGCCTGCCCCGCTGCCTCCACGGTTCCGGGCTTGTCGATGACCTGGACGCCGAGGCGCGATCTCCGGGGCCAGCGTCCCAGGAGGATGTTCTCCGCCACGGTCAGGCCCATCACGAGGCTCATCTCCTGGTAGACCGTCGCGATCCCGGAGGCGAATGCGTCGTGGGGCGTCCGGATGACCGACGGCTTTCCCTCAATCGCGAGGGTGCCGCTGTCCGCGTGGGTTGCGCCGCTCAAGATCTTCACGAAGGTCGACTTGCCGGCGCCGTTCTTCCCGATGAGGGCGCGCACCTCCCCGGGCCACAGCTCGAAGTCCACCCCGTCGAGGGCCTGCACTCCGGGGTAGTGCTTGCGCATTTGCTCAGCTTTCAGGATCGGCACGCCGCTCATGTCATTTCCGCTCCCTCAGACGGGCCCGAGCCCGCGTCGTCAAGTCTTTGTCTGGCCGGAAAGCGGGCAGCCCCGCACGCGGCGCGCGCGGGGCTGCCGGGGCTCGTTCCTATTTGCTGTATTCGGCCTTGTAGTCATTCACCGGCTTGGGATTGTCCCGGGAGAAGAATGCGTTGGGGACCACGTGGTAGTAGTCCACCTTGCTGCCCTTGATCACGGAGAGGGCCGCCTTGATCGACTGGCTCCCCATGAGTCGGGGCGATTGGCCCGTGACGGCCTGCAGCACGTTGTCCTTGTCCAGGAGGAAACCGGCCAGCTGCGGGCTGATGTCCGTCCCGAAGACGAAGACCTTCCCGGCAAGGTTCATGGTGCGCACCGCGATCACCTCTCCCACCGTGCCGCCCTCGTTCTCAGACCACAAGATGTTGATCTTCGTATTGGCCTGCAGGATGTTCTCCGCCACGGAGGAGCCCTCGTCCGGCATGAAGCCTTCCTGGTTCGCCGCCTCCGTCCACTTCACCTTGGCCTCGTTCAGGGCCTTGCGGAATCCGTCCCCGCGGCGCTTGCAGGCCTCGAAGCGGTCGCACTGCAGGATGCCGACGGTCACGGCGCCCTTGATATTCTTCGGGAGCCACTTGGCCAGGTACAGGCCGGTCTCGTATCCGAGCGAGGACTGGTCGGTCTCATAGAATGCGGAGACGTATTTCTTCGCGTCCTCCGGGTTGATGTTCGTGTTGAAGCAGACGATCTTGACCCCCGCCTCGAATGCCCTCTTGATGGCCGGCACCGAAGCGGTGAGCGATTCGGGCGTGATCACAATGGCCTGGACCCCGCGGGCTACGTAGTCCTCGATGAACTCGGTCTCCTTGGAAATGTCGTGGTTATGCACGCTCACGAGCAGCTTGGCGCCGCTCTCCGCGGCGGCCTGCTCCATGCCTCGCTGGATGTTCTCGAAGAAGCTGTCCTGGCCGAAGAGCACCGCGCCGATGGTCACCGGGGCCGCGCTGACCGCGGTCACGACACCGACCATGCACAGGATGGCGATCACGATCGCCCCGAAAAGTCTGATACGCGACATTCTGACACCCTCCTTCTTGGGTTTTGATCTGGAGAGAGATCGGCTGCCGCCGAGCGACCGCCGAGCCATGCCCTTGGGTTTTTTTCTTTGGCCTGCCTCCTTTCAGGGCCCTCCCATTGTATCCGG
>Ga0315285_10003410_pt1 | contig 16573 bp, 15 predicted proteins | sample YL17G09_36_MG_FD_203698 | JGI IMG/M metagenome (GOLD analysis project Ga0315285, IMG submission 203698) | Sediment microbial communities from Yellowstone Lake, YNP, Wyoming, USA - YL17G09_36 | ecosystem: Environmental > Aquatic > Freshwater > Lake > Sediment | place: USA: Wyoming | collected... | reverse complement strand
GTAGACTCGAACGCCACCTCCTGCCCGGGCTTCAGCTGCCCCTTCCCATACATAGCCGCCATCCGGGCGTTCGAGCATGTCCCGGCGGGGCTCCTGCAGCTCTGCTTCGGCCCGAAGACGTTCCAGTGCCTGCTCGTGTACTCCTTCTTGGTCGGCTTCGTGTAGAAGGTCACCAAGTCGAGGATGTTCAGCTCGGGATACTCGGGGTGGTCGACCTTGACCTGGTCGGCGATGTGGTTCCTGATCCTCCACCCAAGCGGTATCCACTCCCCCTTGTTCTCAAGCGTCGGCTTGAGATCTATGCTGTCGGCGTCTATGAAGGCATACCAGAGGCCGCCGTAGGCGATATCCGCCTCTACCTCACCAAGTTTCGGGACGTCGAACTTCATCGTCTTCCAGTAGAAGCTGGGGACCCCGAGCATCGCGATGCTCTTGGCGACGCCGTTCTCGACGTATACCTTCGTCTTGACGAGCCCGGCGACGGTGTCGAAGGTGATCTCGGTGACTGGCTCCTTCACCTCGACCATCCCGGTATTCACCAGCGCAGCGCTGCAGCTGTAGGTCGAGTCACCGCAGGCGCTGAAGTAGCCGTTCGTCCAGAGGTAGATGACGCCGATGTCGGCCTCCGGGACCGTCGGCTCGGTGAGGACGGCGCCGAGCATCCCCTCGAAGCCTCTGGGCTCCTTCAGCATCGTGCCTAGGAGACCGTCGTAGTGCTCCTGGAAGTACTTCTGCTTCTCGGCCATCGTCTTCCCCCTGAGCTTGGGCACGCCGCCGACGAGTATCCTCGTAGACTCGCCCGAGCAGTGGGTGTCTATGCACGAGAGGTACCTCTTGAACTTCAAACCAACACACCTAAGGGAAGATACCTGAAACCCGTTTAAACCATTATCGCTGAGGTCCCAAAGCGCCTCGTGACCGAAGGAAAGGGAATAGAATACGTTTAAATGATCAAAGGTATAGCTTGACCCTTTCCTTCAGCCGCCTCTCGGCATCGTTTATAGGACGATCTCTGATAATCTACAACGTTGCACCGGAGACATCTCGGCGGCTATGAATGAAAATATGGCATGGGCAACTTTTTAGCTGGGGCAGCATTCTATGAATGAACCTCGTTGGTCTCATTTGAGCTGATCGTCTCCTTCTTCGTCTCAGGCCTGCTTGAGATCGTAGTCCCCCTCCTCATCGCTTTATTCCTCTGGAGGAGGCACAGCGCGAGCTGGAGGATATTCTTCATAGGCTGCACGATGTTCATAGTCTCCCTCATCAGGATACCGTTAAACACGGCGGTCACGGATTATTTCGGCGTCTTGCTGCCTGCTGAGTATATATGGCTATTATTCTACGGCTTCCCGTCCCTAACCGCGGGGGTTTTCGAGGAGTCGGCTCGGTTCATCAGCTTCAAGCTCCTCATCAAGGAGCGGGAGGTGAAGGATGGACTGATGTATGGCGCCGGCCACGGTGGAATGGAGTCCATACTGCTCGTCGGCATCAACACGCTGTTTGTGAGCGTGGTCGCACTCCTCTACCCCGGGGTGCTGTCCTTCGAGCAGGTTCTCGTCCTCGAAAGCATACCGGCCTGGCTGCCCCTCGTCGGCCTCTTTGAGAGGATGGTCGCTATCGCCATCCAGCTCGGCCTCTCAGTCCTAGTCCTCCAATCTGTCTCGAAGAGAAAGCCCACATTGTTCGCCAGCGCCATCCTCATCCACTTCCTCGTGAACGTCATCGCCCATTACACACTCCAGTACGGCATCTACGCCTCCGAGGGTGTGACAGCCCTCTTCGCCGTCGCCTTCGCCTATTACATCTACAGGGCGATGAGCGTCAAACCGGCTCAGGCAGCATCGCCGATTGAAGGCAACCCCACCGTGCCAATACAGTAGGAGAGGTCACAGGTGGAAGGGTTTCCCCTTCCTGAGGGTCTCGCCAGGGATCTTGCCCTCCCACTTCCTCATCCAGTCAAGCTCCTTCTCACGCTCCCTGAGATCGTCTGGCATTAGCTCAGGTATAGTCTCGACGTTGTTCCCTATCGGGTACCAGCGGCCGCACTCTGGGCAGACGAGGACCCCCTCCCTCACCTCGACCAGGTTCAGGTACCTGTAGAGGGCGTCGACCTCCCCCGGCAGCTTCTCGAGGAGCCCCCTTTGGTCCAGATCCTTGGATTTCTCAGCCCTGTCTAGGGCTTCCAGGGCCTTCTCATTCAAAACAGCCGAGTCATCGGAGCCTGTCTCGTCCTTTATAGTTTTGATTGAAGGCGGGCTGATGGTGCCATCGAGCATCTGCTTGGCGAGCTGCCTGTACTTCTGGCTGAGCGCCTCGTCGGGTTTCCCTGCCTCCGAGGCCATCCTCTTCAGGTCGGCCTCAGGTGTCTCGAGGGTGAAGAAGTAGGCGTCGAGTGGGTGGTGCTTGTCGATGGGGCAAGCGAGGATGTTTAGGAGCCAAGGCTTCAAAGGATATCGTAGAAATGAGGCGCCTAGGAGGTTAAAAGATTATCAGCGCCTCTTGAAGAGCTTGAACCTCTTCAGGTTGGGGAACCCCGTCTTGGCGAGCCGCACCCTCCTGGGGTCCTCCCTCAGCCACTCGTACATGTGCCAGAAGCTCTTCCCCCACTTCTCGGTTCGGTCTGGCCTAGGCTCGTAGCCGAGGTTCCTCAGCTCATCCGTGTATGCCAGCTCCATCAACTCCTGCGCTCGTCCCTCGACCCTGACCCGCTCGACGCGGTCCTCGCCGTATCGCTCAATCAGGACCTTAGCGGCCTCGTTGAGGACGTCGCCCTGGCAGACCTTGATCTTCTCGTCAGGCTTCGGCTTCAGCCGCTCGACCAGCTTGACGGCTAACTTCGCGGCCTCGCCGAGGTAGAGTCTCTCTTCGAAGACCCCCTCCTTGAAGAGCCCCACGTCGATGAGATCGTAGACGAAGGTATCGGTCTCCTGGCGGTAGGCGCCGATGATGGCCCCCCATAGGAGGTCGCCTGTGCCGGCGTCGTCGATGAGGATGGTCAAGCCTGCCCCTTTAGCTTAGCCACTATCTCCTGGGCCTTATTGAATCTTATCTGGCCCGACTCGGCGAGCTGCTTCACCGCCTCCTCGACCATGTCGCTCGTGGCGCCGGCCATGACGACGAGGTTCCTGGCGTGGAGCCTCATGTGGCCGTGCTGTATCCCCTCCTGAGTGAGGGCGCGGAGGGCGCCGAGGTTCTGGGCGAGCCCGACCGCGGTCATCGCCTCCCCGAGCTCCTGCGCCTTGGTGCAGCCGAGTATCTTGACGGCGAGCTGTGCCATAGGGTGGCTCCGGGTGGCGCCGCCGACGAGGCCGACCGCCATCGGCATCTCGAGGACGCCTACCAGGTCGCCGTCCCCGTTCTTGCTCCACCTGCTAAGGGAGCGGTAGCGGCCCGTCCTCGCGGCGTATGAGTGGGCCCCCGCCTCGAGGGCGCGGTGGTCCTGGGCGAAGGCGAGGGCGACGGCTACGATGCCGTTCATGATCCCCTTGTTGTGCGTCGCCGCCCTGTACGGGTCTGCGTCGGCGAAGGCCCAGGCCTGGACTATGCGGTCGACCTTGTCCTCGCCGCCGATGTCCTCCTTCTTGACGACGGCCTCGGCCCTGCATGTGCGTCTGTCCGCGAGGTTGGAGATGATCCTCAGCAGGGGCTTGGCCCCCGTGAGCTCTCCCAGCATCGGCGCGAGGGTCTCCGCCATCGTGTTGACGGCGTTCGCCCCCATGGCGTCCCTGCAGTCGACGAGCAGATGAACTACCAACATCGGACCCGCGGAGGTCTCAAGCGGCCTAAGCTCCATGTCCTTTGCTCCGCCCCCGAACTTCACGAGGACGGGGTCGACCTCGTTCGCCATCTCGATTAGCTGCTGCTTCTTCTCCTTCAGCACCCTGACCGCCTTCTTCATGTCGGGGACGTCTGTGAGCTGTATCTGGCCGATCATCACGGGTGGCGTGCTTATTACATTGATGCCTGGACCGTTCCTCATGATTCGTGCCATGTTGCTCGCGGCTGCGACCACGCTCGGCTCCTCCCCCGCCATGGGGATGAATACGTCCCTGCCGTTGAGCTTGAAGTTGACCGCTACACTGAACGGGTAGGCGATTGTGCCGACGACGTTCTCGGTCATGTGGTCAGCGGCTTCGAGGCTCAGGCCTCCGCCTGATTTCAGGAGCTTCTGCTCCTCCGGCGTCAGCCCCACCTGATCAGATATCGCCTTCACTCTCTCTTCGACAGGCATCTTGTAGAATCCTGATATCCTGCTCGATCTCTCAGAGGACATTTCTTGGTTCCTCTCAAACTATGCTAAGAAAGGATGAGGCGCTAGTATATCAAAAGTTCTTTTCTAGACGATTCTTGGTTCGATGGTTGTCGTATTTAAGAAAAGAAGGTTTTTGAGGGAGCGTTGAGGTTTTCAACCGATTACTCCGATGGAAGCCAACGGGAACGGAGAGAAGGGCAAGGGCTGGTCGATGAGAAGGATCAGCCTATACCTTGGACCGCTCCTGTTCCTGCTCTGCGTACTGATGCCCAACAACCCAGCCATGGACGAGGCTGCGAAGGCGGTCGGGCTCACCTTCACGGCGGGACCAAGGTATGGCCTCGGGGTCCTCCTCTGGACGGCGACATGGTGGATATTCGAGACGACCCCCCTCGGCCTAGCCGCCCTCGTGCCGCCGATCCTGTTCAGCCTATCCGGCCTAATAACTTGGAAGGACTCCCTTGCCCCCTTCATGGACCCCCTAATCTGGGTCATCATAGTCGGCTTCGTCTACGCGAAGGCCTTCCAGGTCTGGGGGCTCGACAAGCGCGTCGCCCTCGGGCTGGCGAGCGTCAGCAAGACCCGTAACCCGATGCTCGCGGGCTTCTTCGTCGCGAGCCTCCCGGTCTTCCTCCTCACAATCACAGGGTCGATGACGGCGGCGACGAGCATCGTCCTCGGCTTCGTCATGGCTTTCCTCCTCAGACAGGGGTTCAAGCAGGGAAGCAGGTACGGAACGGCGACCTTCCTCGCCCTCGGCCAGGCGGCGACAGCCGGCAGCCTCCTCTTCCTCACGAGCACCACGACGAACCTCATTGGCAAGAAGGTCATCTTGGAGACCACCGGCGTGAACCTCTCATTCGTCGACTGGTTCTACGTCGGCACATTTCACGCCATCTTCGGACTGATAGTAACTTGGCTTATCGTCTACAGGGTTATAAGACCCGAGACGAAGCAGCTCCCCTTCGACCCTTCAACTCTGAAGAAGGAGCTCCAGCAGCTCGGGCCGGTGAGCAGGGGCGAGAAGGCGACGGTCGCCCTCCTGCTGCTCACGCTTCTTCTCTGGATGATACCCGGCATACTCTCAAATATGGCTCTCAGTAATCCGAGCCTTGAACCGCTCAGCGCGACGCTGAATAAGCTGCTGCCAGAGGCGGCGCCCGCCGCCCTCGCCATCTTCCTGTTTCCCCTCGTGAAGGTCGATGGACGCCCCCTACTGAAGTGGGACGAGTTTCTCTCAGAGTCTGTGAACTGGGATGTCGTCTTCCTCGTCGGCGGCGGCATAACCCTTGGGATAGGGCTGATGAAGAGCGGCTTCAGCCAGTGGATAAGCATAATCTTCAGGGACTTCATAGGAAGCGCCCCGAATGAGTTCGCCATATTCGGCTTCTGCTCCCTCATAGGCTTCCTCCTCTCATACCCCGCATCTAACACCGGAGCCGCGTCGGTCGCCTGCCCGCTGGCGGCATCGATATCAGTAGCCGCCGGGATAAACCCGATCGGTCCCATCCTGGGAGCGGCGATAGCGACGACGATCCCGAGCACCCTTCCCAGCACTACGCCGGCGATGGCGATAGCCTACAGCACGGGTTTCGTGAAGATGAAGGACATGATAAAGGTCGGCGTAATATCCGACGTCATCCGTTTCATCGTGCTGATCGTGGTCGGGCTGCCCCTGATCAAGTGGTTCATGACGCTTAAGGGCATAGTCTAAGCCCATCAGCCCCCAATCCTAAAGGTTTAATTCCTAACGGGGATCGGTTAGATAAGTTCAGGGGCTGGCTTGATGGCTGAGCAGCGCGTCAAGGCGATCTCAGTCGGGGGGACCTTCGACGTCATGCACAAGGGGCACTGGCTCCTCCTCGACGAGGCGTTCAAGGTCGCCGACAAGGTCATCATAGGCATCTCGACCGACGAGTTCGCCGCCAGCCTGAAGAAACCCCATGTGATAGACCCTTATGAGAAGCGGCTGCAGGATGTCAAGGACTTCCTGGCGGAGAGGAGGCTCCTGGAGAGGGCGACGTTCTTCCCCCTCAATGACCCGTATGGGCCGACGATTGACAACGGCGGGCTGGAGGCCATCATAGTCAGCGAGGAGACCGAGCCGAGGGCCGAGGAGATCAACCAGATAAGGGTCTCGAAGGGCAGGAGGCCGTTGCTGATGTTCGTCCTCAAGATGATTCTCGCCGAGGACGGGAAGCCGATCTCCAGCACACGCGTCAGGCGGCAGGAAGTCGACCGCTACGGCAGGCTCATAGGCTAGAGGAGAGCGCCTTGGACGGTTCGAGCCGGCTCAGTGATCGGGAAGACGATATGATCGCCTTCAGCCTACTTCGCCGGACTGCCCATTAGAAGGCTCCTCGGGAGGAGAAGATACTCGCAGAGATTTCGAACAGCGCGAGCACCTTCGGCTGCAACCAGATCTTCTACCGCCTGATGGACTGCGTCGAGTGGAAGCGACTCGGAATTACCGCGGGCTTCATCCACGTGCCGCAGCTGCCCGAGCAGGTTCACGACAAGCAGATGCCCTCGATGGCTCTGGAAACGACGGCGAGGGCGCTCGAGGTCATCGTCGACGACATAGCTTCAAACCCATAGCTAGGCTACTGGCTTCTGCCCCTCGCGGCTATCCGCCAGACCGCCTCGAGGCTGCCGTCCCTGACGCAGTGGAAGTAGTCGTAGAGGTTCGTGTTGGTGCAGCAGTGGGTGGGGAATATCTCTATCTTGTCGCCGGCCTTTACGGATGCGCCCGGCTCGACCCTGAGGTGGCCGTGCTCCTCGTTCGCCCTCACGTACTCGACGCCGTCGACGCCCTTGACGACCGGGACCCCGAAGTCGGTTGTGAGGGCCTTGTGGCCTGCGTCGCAGATGGCTACTCCGGGACGAGGCGTGCTCAGGACGGTGCTTAGGACGGTGAGGGCTTTCCCGAACTTCTCCAGCCCCTCAACCGTGCTATACTTGGCGTCCATGAAGACGTAAGAACCTGCCTCGACCTCTGTCACACCCGGGTAGTTGCCCGTGATCATGTGGGTTCCGGTGCCGCCTCCGCTGACGATCTCCACGTCCACGCCGGCGTCGACGAGCGTGTCCCTTGAGGCGATGAGCTTGTCCATCGCCGCCTCGGCCTTAGCCCTTCTGTCCTCTAGGCGTGGGATGAACTGGCAGAAGCCCTCGTATCCCATCAGCCCGCGCAGGCTCAGGCTGGCTTCCTTCACGACCTCCCTCGCGAGGACGAGGGCTGGCTCGCCTGGGTCGACGCCGCACCTGTTGTTTCCGACGTTGACCTCGACGAGGACGTTGAGTTTAACGTCCTTGCGCCTGGCGGCTTCGGCGAGGTGCCTGACGTTCGCCGGGTCGTCGACGGCGACGATGACGTCACTGTGCTTTGCGAGGTTGACGAGCCTCGTCACCTTGGGCTCTCCGACGACCTGGTTGGCTATGAGGATGTCCCTGATGCCTGCCTCGGCCATCACCTCTGCCTCCCCGAGCTTCGCGCAGGTGACGCCTATGGCCCCCGCCGCGATCTGCTTCTGGGCTATGATCGGGGTCTTGTGGGTCTTCGTATGGGGCCTCAGGTCCGCGGACATTCCCCTGAATTTATCCGCCATGGTCTGGATGTTTTTCTCCATGACGTCGAGGTCGACGAGGAGGGCTGGTGTATCGATCTCATCCATTTCGGCGCCTAACTTGACCATAGGTTAAGACCCCGAGCACAGGGATATATGGGTTGACGCCCACTTTCGGCCACCACCCCACTACATCCACGTGGGAACCGCTTTTATCCGAGGGGAAACCGATGGGAACTCGGACATGTCTCTGAGGGGCGCCGCCCTCCTCCCGCTTCACCCGGGGAAGGCGCCGAGGTGGCTCTTCGACAGGATGGTCAAGCTCGCGGGCTGCGTAGTCAGGATCATCGTCGACGAGTACGGCAGGGACGGCCTGATGCGAAGGCTCTCAGACCCATGGTTCTTCCAGTCGCTGAGCTGCGTCCTCGGCTACGACTGGCACAGCAGCGGCACCACGACTGTGACCTGCGGAGCGCTGAAGGAGGCGATAGACCCGGACCAGCTCGGGCTCGCCGTCGCCGGCGGCAAGGGGAGGACGTCGAGGAAGGCGCCGCAGGAGATAGACGAGCTCGGAACAAGGCTCGGCCTGACCGGGAGCAGAGTAGATCGCTTAATCTACTGCAGCAGGATGGCGGCGAAGGTCGACAACGGCCTCGTCCAAGACGGCTACCAGCTCTACCACCACTCCTTCTTCTTCGACGAGGCAGGCGACTGGATAGTGATCCAGCAGGGGATAAACGAGGAGGCGTGTAACGCCCGCCGATACCATTGGTCTCCAGAGCACAGGAGCCTCATAGAGGAGCCCCACGAGGCGATCCTCTGCGACACCCGCCTCGAATCCGTCCTCGACATGACCTCGGCGAGGAGCGAGGCGAACAGGAGGGCCTCAGTCGACCTAGCCAAGGAGAACCCCGAACGTCTGAAGAGGTTGATGCTCAAGCCCCTGTCGGAGCCTCAGACCCGGCTCGACGAGTGGGCTGGAAAGGGGGACGCGGCTGAGACGCTGGTCATGCCCTGGACAGTCGACTGGGACACCCTGAGGGAGGTCTACGAGTTCCAGCCCCGGAACTACGAGGAGCTGGTGTCTTTGAAGGGCGTGGGACCAGCCACGGTCCGCGGCCTCAGCCTCGTCGCGGAGCTCATCTACGGGGAGAGAGCTAGCTGGTCCGACCCGGTCAGGTTCAACTTCGCCTTCGGCGGCAAGGACGGCGTACCGTTCCCTGTCGACAGGAGGGCGATGGACGAGGCGGTAGACGTCCTCAAGACCGGTGTAGCCTCATCCGATGTGCGGGACGAGGAGAAGAGACGGGCACTGAACAGGCTCAGGGCCTGCGTGCCGCCGATCCCTGACTTCAGGCTCTGATGCGCAGGGCGGAGTTTATGACGTAGGCGAAGTCGGCTGGGCTCGCGCCAGCTATCGTCGTTTTCCTCTCGGCGAAGAAGCTCGCCACGGTCTCCGAGATCTTTTTAGCATCTGTGGGAAAACCGATCAGCTTGCTCTCGAGCCCCTCGAGGTCGGTCTCGGGGAGGAGGAAGAAGTCTCCCGTGATCTGGAGGAAGCTTATCCTGCCGTCGCGGTCCTCGACCTTCGCCCTCAGCAGCTTGCCGCCCGGGACCTTGTACTCGAACCTCTTCAACCCGCTACCTCCTGTAGATCCACTCCCTGCTCGCGTACCGTTCCCTGAACTTCTTGACCAGCTCCATCTCGTATGCCGTCAGGTCGCCGGGAACGAGCTCGACCTTCAGCGCCCTCCTGTAGCCCTCCTCGAAGGCGTCGCGCACCTCCTCGAAGCTTATCTGCCTGCCGAGTTCGCGGCGTATCGTGGTCACGCGTTCCTCGGCCTGCTGGATCATCTTGTCGCTCAACTTCTCCTTCGAGATCTTGAGTACGCTGAACATCTCGCGGGCGCTGTAGTCGACGAGGAAGGTGCCGTGGTGGAGCACCGCGCCGTATCGGCGTATCTGGGCGTTCCCGGAGATCTTCCTGCTACCGACGACTATGTCGTTTATCGGCTTGAAGTCCGCCTTGATGCCGAGGATGGCGAGGGCTTCTACGATGCCGTGACAGAGGTACCTGTAGGACTCTACGGGGTCGGAGGAGACCCTGGGGTCCTTCTCGTCCATTACGACGCTGTAGGTTATTTCGCCGGTCGCGCTGTTCAGGACGGCTCCCCCGCCGCTTATCCTCCTGTTGAGGTAGATCCCGTACTCTTTCAGCGCTTCGAGGTTGACCTCGTCCTCCACGCTCTGGAAGTAGCCCAGGGTGACCGCCGATGGCTTCCACATGTAGAACCTGAGGGTATCGAGCGACTTGCCCTCCCCCCTGGCCTGGGCTAGAGCCTCGTCGACGGCCATGTTGGTGTAAGCGTCCGCCACCTTCAGGTCGATGAAACGAAACTTCTCCGTGCCGAGCACCGATGAAAAGGACGCTGGGACGATATATATAAAATGTGAAAGGTTTCAAGAAGATTCCCGTGGAGCCTTGGGATAATGGGGAAGCGGGCTCACCACCTCTCCTTGTGAATCACGTCGCCGGGCTCCCGCCTCGGCCTCCGATCAGGGCTCTGCGCCGGGTAGCCGACGGGGATAATGGCGACCGGCCTCACGTCCTCGGGCAAGCCCACCGCCTCCGCGGCCGCAGCCTCGTCGAAGGCGCCTATCCAGCAGGTTCCTAGGCCGTTGTGGGCTGCTGTCAGCAGGATGTTCTCAACAGCTGCCGCGGTGTCCTGGATGCAGTAGAGGTTCAGGCCCCTGTCGCCGTACCTCGGCGTCGTCCTCTTTGGGTCTGCGCAGACGACGATGACGACGGGGGCGGTACCCACGAAGGACTGCCCGTGGGCCGCTTCGACTAGCCTCAGCTTCGTCCCGTCGTCCCTGACGATGACGAAGCCCCAAGGCTGGTTATTTCCGGCGCTGGGCGCCAGGCAGGCGGCTTCTATCAGCTTCTCTACCTCATAGTCAGGCAGGTCCTCGCCGGTGAAAGCCCTGACGCTTCTCCGGCTCAGGATCTCGTCGGGTATCTTCAAATCAAGCACGTAGGGTATCTGTACGGTGCTGAATTAAAACCTGCTCGCGGCGTCAGTGTGAACGACGCCTAGCGGCCCAGAACATCACGATGACGGACGCTGCGAGGACCACGCCGAGCACTATCATCGAGGAATATGCCCAGATCTCCTCCTTGATGACCGTTGCCTCGTCTTTGCTGGTGATATAGAGGCCCGAGGCTGTGATCTTCTCCCTCGTCGCACGGCTGTCGCCGATGTAAGCCTGCTTCGAGATGTCGAGGCAGGTGACGACCATGTGGCTCCTCTCTGGGGAGTTCTGGATGACCTCGAGGGGGTTGCTTGTGCTTGTCAGGGTCAGGTCCACAGGGAGCCAGCCCCACGGCGGCATGTATACCATCGCCCAGCCGTGCCAGCCTATCCCCTTCTCCTCTATCATGAGGTGACCGTCCCAGCTCTTCTCGGAGACGTCTATCCCATCGCTCAGGACGATGCCCACCTGGAGGTATGCCGGGATGCCGAGGCTCCTGCACATGGAGATGAGGAGGATCGCCTGGTCGTCGCAGTCGCCCTTCAGCCCCTTCAGGGTCTCGGTCGGGTACCTTGGCACCTCGGAGCTGTCGTAGGTGACGTTCCCCTTGAGCCACCAGAGCATGACCATCACCTTCCCGAGAACCGTCGTCCTGTTCTCGGTCAGTAGCCGGGCCTTCTCCACCACATCCGTGTTATTCGACATGAAGGTCTCGGTCGGGAAGACGTACTGCGCCACGAGGCTGGGCGGGATATCTGAGACGCCTCCTGCGTCGTTCGTGTTTATGGAGACGTCAGGGTCGTCGCTCGACGCGATCTCGTAGACGACCGCGTAGGAGAGCTTCTGGCCCGGGTTTATCGTTAGGGGCATGCCACAATTCCTGAGGCTGTTCCCGTCGTCGTCGACGTAGCTGTCCCCTAGGGCTGGATCCGACGACGTTACAGTGACTGTCTGGTGCTTGTTGTTCACGAAGAGCGGAGCCGAGGCGTCGTCCTGGTCCAGGGTGAAGGGCGTGTTTCCCCTGTTCTCGAATACATAGCTCATCACGTACCTGTAACGGTATGTTTCGGCCGCCGAGGTGACGGGTATGACCACGGCGACGATGATGATCAGGAGCAGGGGGAGGGCCTTGTTCCTCAAATCGGGTTTCGAAGAGGATTGGGATGCGGCGCTTATCTACTTTACTTTAACGGCGCCACGAGGAAATGGGGTGGGCTAAGCCGGGAACGGGAAAAAAGGGGGCTACTCGACGTGGACCCTCATGAGGTCGATGTCGCCCGGGAAGTATGGGAGGAAGTCCTTGACCGCCCTCTCCACGTCCCGAGACTGTGTGATGTACCTGCCGACGATGAGTACGTCCGCGCCGCTCTCGAGGGCCTTCGGGGCCGTGCGCGGGTCGATGCCTCCGGCCACCGCGATGAGGAGCTTCCTCTCCTTGAACGCCTCCTTTATCTCGGGTATCCAGTCCCACCTCGGCTCCGCCGTCCTCTCGGTGTCGATCGCCCTATGCAGGATGACACCGTCTGGCAGCTCCTTGAGCGACCTCAACTTCTCCAGCGGGTTCTCGACCTCCATCATGTCGAGGAACGAGTAGATTCCCAGCCTCCTCGCCTCGTAGGCGAAGTCGTTTATGGTCGCCGCGGAGGCGGCGCCGGCGCAGCAGACGGCGTCCGCGGTCTCCTCGAAGGCCATGTCGACCTCGACCTTGCCGACGTCCATGGTCTTCAGGTCTGCGATGATGAAGCTGTCCCTGGCGAACTCGCGCATGGCGCTGATGACGCTGATGCCCATCTTCTTGATGAGGGGCGTCCCGGCCTCGAGGATTATGTTGTCGTTCCTCGGCACCTGGGAGACGACCTCCTTCACAGCCTCTATGCTGGGGAGGTCGAGGGCGATCTGCAGGTAGGGCGGTCTCCAGAGCCTGGGCGGCCTGAAGCCCATTAGCGGGTGCCTGGCTCTGTCCTTCTCATATAGGATCTTTTCCCACGGCGGGTAGTTGGACATGGCTCTCCTGATGGATAGCTTCGTCGCGCTGTAGTTGTACTGGTAGATCTTCCGTTCGTCCTCGGCCTTCGGGTGGATGAAGACGCTTGCGACGATTACCCAGTCGTCGAGGACCTCCTTGGGTATGATGCCCTCCTCGACGGCGTCTGCGACGGCCTTCGCGACCGCTGCCTGGGCCGGGCCGAATATCTTGCCCACGTCCGACATATCCTTGACCGTCACCTTGGGGACGATGACGGTGTGAGGCTTTGGCGGGAGGTTCGGCCTTATTACGGCGAGGAGAGGGGTGTGGCCCATGGAGAGGTTGCTGATGGCCTGGGCGAATGCGGCGCCCACGGGGCCGAGCTTGTCCCCCATGAGGAGGTCGACGTGGGCGACCTCGTTCCCCTTCCCCACGAGGGCCTCGCCTATCAGGTAGGTGCCATGCGCCTGTGCGACTGGCTTGTTGAAGTTGTCGATGGACGCCCTGACGGCCTCGCTTATCGAGCCGAAGCGCCCCTGCTCAACGAGACCCTCTAGGAACTTTAGCTGCTCCTGCGTTATCCTTCCGGGGGCCCTCACCATCCCCTTCTCTTCGCTCATCTCAACCAATAAATAATGAAAAGAGATGAGTATTTAACTCTTACCGGTACGTGTGACCTCTAGGTGTCACAACATGTTAAAATATCTTTGGAATCAACGGGTTAACAACGTTAATGTGTCACAAAATATTATTTTTTGCGTCCTATTTCAGGGGTTAAGAACGAATAATCTCATGATCGAAGTTTAGGTGGACCCGTCTGGAGCCTCGACGGTCACAGTGACATGTAAAATTGTGTTTGGATCCCTCAACTTGTCGACGATCCTCCTCGGCATGTCACAGGCCGCCCTGTCGGAGTGGACCATGAGGGTCCTGTCGCAGACGTAGCCGCTCTTCCTGGCGACCATGTCGTTCTGGTCGGCGTAGGTCAGCGACGGGTGGCCCATCCCCTTCACCTCGAAGATCTCCCCACCTACCCTGAGGGTTAGGGTTATCACGGCTTCGGGGCGCCTTGCTGCCTCCTTGATCTCCGGACCTAGGTCTGATAGGGCCTTCTCGGCTGAGACAGCTGCTATGCAGTCCCCCCTCCTGGAGAGATGGTCTTCCTTGGTAGTCATCACGGTCGTCTCATGCAGGGCGAGTATGTTCCTGTGGCCTCTCGCCTCGAATGATGCAGTCAGCTTCATGGCTCCTCCCTCCGTTGCCTCACCTAATATCCTGTGCCCCGGGGTAAGGTTTTTACGATGCGTGCCTGAGTTGTTGTAGGCGTTGGGCTGGTAGATCAGTGGTACGATCGCCGCCTTGGCATGGCGGAAGTCGGGGGTTCAAATCCCCCCCAGTCCACCTAAACTTTTATTCTAAAAGTATTTATATTGACGCGCTGATCCCTGTTTGAGGTCCATTGAGGAAGTCAAACTGGAAGCATCTGCTCGAAGAGTACCCAGATCTCGGCCGATTCTATGACAACCTCGCACGGAGAAGCGAGAACACCGCAAGGGAACGTGTCCGAGTGCTATACAGATTCCTCACGAGGTTCAACTACACACCCAGCAGTCTAGTGGAAGCCGCGAGCAAGGACAAGAAGAAGGTCGAGGACGTACTACTCGACTTCACGACGGAGCTCAGCAGAGAGGGCAAGGCCCCAGGCTACATAGAGAACTACATCAAGGCCGTCAGAACATGGCTCAGCTTCAATGATGTGGAAATCAGGCAGAGAATCAACATCGGGAACCGCAACGAACAGCCCACAATAGAGAACGAGAGGGTGCCAACCAGTGACGAGTTGAAGCAGGTCATCAGCTACGCCGACAGCCGGGGAAAGACGAGCATCGCCCTCATGTCCCAGAGCGGGCTCCGACCACAGGTCCTCGGCGACGTGAATGGATCCGATGGGCTCAAGATCGGTGACCTCCCCGAACTGGAGGTCAAGGGCAGCGAGGTCTCCTTCACCAAGGTGCCTACGATGGTGGTAGTCAGGGCCGGGCTGAGTAAGGCCCGGCACAGGTACTTCACGTTTCTCAGCGAGGAGGGCTGCGGTTACCTCAAAGCCTACCTGGAGAAACGGGTCGCCGTGGGTGAGAAGCTCGCGAAGGACTCGCCCATCATCACGTTCAAGGCGGGATACGGGGCGACCGGCTACGCCGATGACGAGAAGCGGAGCATCAGCCACATCACGACGAAGACGCTTACGAAGGAGATTCGGGACGCGATGAGGCCGCGCTTCGACTGGCGGCCATACGTGCTCCGCGCCTACTTCGATACGCAGCTGATGGTGGCTGAGAACCATGGGAAGATCAGCCACGCGTACCGCCAGTTCTTCATGGGCCACAACGGAGACATCGAGGCGAGGTACACGACGAATAAGGGTAGGCTTCCCGATGAGGTTGTGGAGGATATGAGGGGGGCTTATCGGAAGTGTCAGGAGTATCTGCAGACCTTGAGGAGTGAGTCGGATAGTGAGGAGAGGCTTAGGGATTCCTTCAGAAAGCAGCTGCTCCTCGTCGCCGGGTTCAAGCCAGAGGAGATAGATTCGATGGACCTCTCGATGGATGACGAGGCTTTCCAGGAGAAGGTTCGGAGGAAACTTCTCGGACAGTCAACAGCACCTGAATCAGGTCAGCGTGTTGTCTCTGTTGGTGATGTTGACAAGTACCTCTCTAAGGGATGGGGTTACGTGGCTAATCTTCCTGGTGATCGTGTAATCCTCAGGGGACCCTTCCAGCATCAGGCTGCGCGCGCTCTAGGCGAAATGTCTTTAGGATAATCGGGTGTCCTAGTTTCAGCATGGCGTTCTGGAGGAAGACGTCCGAGGAAGTGATGAAGGAGCTCTCCTCCTCGAATAAGGGGCTTAACGACGGGGAAGCCGAGGAGAGGCTGAAGAAATACGGTCAGAACGACATCCCCGTCAGGAAGAGCAAGCCGGTTCTCAGCCTGCTCCTCTCACAGGTCAGGGATCCGCTGATGATAGCCCTGGTCGTCGCATCGTTCGTCTCCTTTTTCACGGGCGGCCTCAACGAGGCGGTCACGATCTTGGCGATAGTCGTCATAAACATCTCCGTGGGGTTCGTTCAGGAGTACAAGTCGGAGAAGGCCCTGCAGAGCCTGATCAAATACATAAGGTACAGGGCGAGAGTCCTGAGGAACGGAGAGCTCACCGAGGTCGACACGAGAAACATAGTGCCCGGGGACGTGGTTCTCCTCGAGACAGGCGACAGGGTGCCGGCCGACCTCCGCCTCACGGAGGCTGATGAGCTCGAGATAGACGAGTCGATCGTCACGGGCGAATCGTATCCCGTGCACAAGAATCCTTCCGTTATCGAGACCGAGACCCTGGCGCCCCAACAGATGGAGAACATGGCTTTCATGGGAACCCTCGCTGTAAACGGCAAGGGAAAAGGAATTGTGGTAGCTACTGGGATGGGAAGTACTTTTGGGAAGGTAATGGGTTTCCTGAAGACAGAGGAACCAGAAACAAACTATCAGAGAAACATAAAGAAATTCGGAAGTTTTCTCATAAAGGGAATAACCATAGGAATAGTATTCATATTCATAGTAAATGCGATAACAGGATTTCTGTCGAATTCTCTAACAGCAGAGAGAATTTTTGACTCGGCTCTCTTCTCTTTGGCTCTGGCGGTCGGCATCATACCGGAATCGCTGCCCATAATCATCACAATCGGGCTTTCAAGGGGAGCC